>JACCEE010601011.1_pt1 | contig 10637 bp, 12 predicted proteins | sample 7449931 | NCBI WGS metagenome assembly JACCEE01 (sample SAMN15323457, study PRJNA562643) | freshwater metagenome | isolation source: river surface water | place: USA:Blue River Watershed | collected 2017-08-19 | reverse complement strand
CATTCCAATACCTGCGCAAAACTTAAATAGACAACCTATTGAAAAATAATAATATTTTTGTCAAAACAACTCTATTATCTTAACAGAACTACAAAATAATACTTCAGGCATAAAAAAACCGACCGCATTTTCTGCAATCGGGTTTTGTGTTAAATAATTAATCAAAAGTTTTCCAGTATAACGGAGGTCAAGCTTTGCTTGACTCATTAGGCGAAGCCTGACCTCCAAAGGTGAGTGTCTACTATAAAACTTATATTTTTCTACTTATTTTCTTGCATTAACGCTTCTATTTCCGCAATCGTTTTCGGTACGGCACGGGTTAAAATTTCACAACCGTTTTTAGTCACCAACACATCATCTTCAATCCGAATCCCAATCCCACGCCATTTGGGGTCTACGGTTTGACAATCGGCTTGAATATACAAACCCGGTTCAATGGTGAGTACAATGCCGGCTTCCAATATCCGCCATTGATCGTTAATTTTATAATCGCCCACATCATGCACATCCATTCCCAGCCAATGACCAATGCGGTGCATATAAAATTCTTTATATTTTTCCTCTTCAATCAGCTTATCCACATCACCTGTTAATAAACCTAATTTGACTAAACCGGCTGTTAAAACCTGTACCGAAGCTTCATGGGCTTTATTCCACAAATTACCCGGATAAATTTGTTCAATCGCCGCTTGTTGTGCATCCAACACCAATTGATATAACTGCTTTTGTGCCGCTGAAAATCGCCCCGATACCGGAAATGTACGGGTAATATCCGCCGCATAATGGTCACATTCTGCGCCGGCATCAATCAGCACTAAATCGCCTTTGCGCAATTTGCTCGCATTGGTGGTGTAATGCAGCACACAGGCATTTTTGCCGCCTGCCACAATCGAAGGATAAGCGACAGCTCGCAACCCTTCCGCCATAAATTCATGCACGATTTCCGCTTCCAATTGATATTCGTACATTCCCGCTCTACACGCTTGCATTGCACGGCTATGCGCTTGCGCTGAAACCGCTATGGCACGGCGCATGAGTTTTAATTCTGCGGGACTTTTAAACAAGCGCATTTCATGCAGAATATGCTCTAACGACACCAATTCACCCGGCGCACTGATATAATTGCGGGATTGGCTGCGAATATTGTTGATCCACTCCAAAAGCTTATGGTCTAAATCGCTGTCGCGTCCCATCGGATAAAAGACTTTGCCTTTGTTTTCAATTAATCCGGGCAAAATATCATTCAAATCATCAATCGGAAACGAATCATCCGCCCCATAATGCTTTGTCGCGCCTTCTAAACCGGCGTGCGCACCTTCCCAAAGAGCTTTTTTTTCATCAAACTCACGACAAAATAAAATATATTCACCTTGCTCACGCTCTGGAATAAACACCGCCAATGCACCCGATTCATTAAAACCGGTCAAATAATAAAAATCGCTGTCTTGCCGATAAGGATAATCGACATCTCGATTGCGAATTTGATCCGGCGCACTGGGAATTAATCCAATATTACCTTTGCCGATTTGCTGCATGACATTTTTGCGGCGACGTTTAAACTCTATTTGTTTCATATACTTAACATGTTAATGATACTGTGTAGGGGTGGCAGCCAATAATTCATCACGAATCAGCAGCACAGCGGCACGCAAATATTCATGGATTTGCATAAACGCCTCCTGTTCTTCTTCGCTATCTTTAGCGATTTCGACATCCAATTTTGTGAACTCAATCATGTCATGCAAAATCGCTTGTATTTCACCCGACCAATGCGCTTGTGATTGGGTATAACCGATGCCCCATAAAAAACCTTCACACCATAAACTTAACGCCAGCGCATTGTCTGATAAATCCTCTGTATCAGGCAACAACACATCAAATTCAAACCCTGCACTTTCCGGCTGAATCACTTTACGGGTTCGTTCAAATAAATCCGCTAAGGTTTGCAACTCTTCGCCGGATAAATCGTCTGTGTCTGCGACCAACTCATCTAACCACCCGTGAATTTGTGCATTCTGGTCTACACACAACAGCGCAGATGCGATACCATGCGCTCCAGCCGCCTCCACATCACTGTCATGGCGTTGTAAAATGTCATTAATTGCCTGATAAGCCATCGTTTTTTGCTTTTAATTTTGCGATTACTGAAAAAAATCCAGTGCGTATGCTACCATTGATTAAGCCTAGATAATATTCCAATACGATTTTCGTGCGTTAATTCGCTTTTACTCGTGCAATGGGCTTGATAAAATTCCCACCAAACCTATAACCGACTTTGTGTAGTTATCATTATGTCAGATTCAAATTTAAAGCCTGCCACCGAATACAGTGCGTTAGAAAAGCAACTTGATGAGCTGCTTAAACGTTATCATTTGTTAAAAACTGAAAATCAGTCATTGAAAATCAAACAAGAATCCCTTGTGAAGGAAAAAGCAAAATTGTTGGCAAAAACCACGTTGGCAAAAACGAAGGTTGAAGCCATGATAACCCGTTTAAAAACAATGGAGGAAGGTTTATGAGTGCAATTGTAAAACCCGTCACCATTTCCATTTTGGGCAAAGAGTATAAAGTTGCGTGTACGTTGGATGAGCAGGAAAATTTACTCAATTCGGCGCGTAAATTAGACGGGCAAATGCGTGAAATTCAAGATGCGGGAAAAATCAACGGTGGGGAGCGCATTGCAGTGATGGTGGCACTTAATATATTGATTGAATTGCATCAATTGCAAAATAAGCTGCAAGCTCCCGAACAGGAGTTTGCTGAAAAATTAGTTAATTTACGTTCTAAGATAGAAAACGTTTTAGAAAATAGCTAAACAGGGTAAAATACACAGCGTATCTCCTGCCGCGTTCGAGGTGTGCTGGGTTTTTCCTGAACCTGTATTGCCCTCGGGAGCTAAATTTTAGCAACAGTGCGCATACCTGTTTTTTTTAATAGGCAGCCTAAATTGCTTATGCAGTTCCCACTTGAACCTTCGGTTCAAGGACGAAAGCGCGTACGGCGCAGGCGGGAGGTACTTGCTCATCATGGTTGTGATTAAGCTTTTTAATCATACACAACCTTTAATCGTATCGTTTTATCCTGCGAAAAAATCGTACTTTACTTGAAGTTAAATCAACCCGATTTTGGAGCAACGCTGGTGCAAATCACTTTAAAAAAAATGGTCTTAACGGCAATGTTATCCGGTTATTTATGCAGTTCGTTTGCCGATGAAACATACACTTTAGATGATGAAATTGCCTATCTTCATGCGGAATCACTGTTTGATTACACAGTAGTTTCATCGTCAAAAATTGAACAAAAACTCACTCATGCCCCCAGCATTATTTCTGCGTTTGATGAAATCGATATAAAACGTTTAGGTGCGCGTACTTTAAGCGATGTTTTGCAAACTGTTCCCGGAATGCAGGTGCAGTTTAAAAGTAACGGGCGGCAAAAAGTTTGGGTTCGCGGCGTACAATCGGAATTTAATCAAAAAATCCTGATTTATTTGGACGGCGTGCCTTTTCGGGATGTGTTCGGTGATTTTGCGATTGATGAAGAATTACCGCTGGAAAATATTAAACGCATTGAAATTATTCGCGGGCCGGGTGGCACTTTATACGGAGCGAATGCCTATTCAGGAGTGATTAATCTTTATACTTATCAACCGGGTGAAAAAAAGCAACGGCGCGTGAAAGTAGAATATGGCAATCAAAATACGCAATCCGCTTATTTCGCTGTAGATCAAGAAGTGGAATTTGCCAAATTCTTCATTGACGGCAAAATAATGCACTCCAACGGCACAACCCCTGAATTTGATAATACCGGCAATCCCAATAACCGTTCACGCGAACAAGGTTTAAATTTTGTGCGCCTTAAAAGCGGCTTTTTCAATAATGAATTAATTTTAACCGGCTATTGGGGCGAATATGATTATAAACGCACTGATATTCCTTATACTACAGATAATAAACGCCTACATCGCAATGTGTATGTCGATTTAACCTATCAACATGCTTTTAATAATCAACTTAGTATTGAAAATAAACTGAATTATATTTGGCGAGACCGAATGGAATATGAAAATAATTTTAATGATAATAGTAAACAAATACTCACAAGGTCAAGAAAATATACCGATCAAGTTGAATTATTTAACAGTCGTAATTATTTAACCTATAAAGCAAACGATACTAATACTTTAGTGGCAGGTTTTGAAATTGAACACAATCATATCAACAGTCATTTTATAGATAATTTAACTTATAAAACAAATAGCCTGATTATCGACCCTTATTATCAAGGATTAGGCTTTACCAATTACAGTGTTTTAATGCAAGACACGCACAGTTTTTTTGATAAAAAATTAACCTTGACCGCTGGAATACGTTATGACGCACTGCAATTATTTAAAAATCAATTTTCGTATCGCTTGGGTTTAGTTTACAACTTTACGCCTGAAACATTCGGCAAATTGATGTATGCCACCGCTTATCGCTCACCAAGCACTGAAGAAATCAGTCGTGCGCCAGTGAATGCTGCAAGACCTGAATCTGAATTAATCAAAACAATTGAAGGACAAATCGGTTATCAAAGCAAATCTGCATCTTACACTTTAACCGCCTATTACAATAAACTCAATGGCGTTATTGCACGCAATAGGCAAGAGAATATGCTTGAAAAATACCTCAATACCGATAGAACAGATATTTATGGTTTAGAGTTGGAATCAAAATTCATTTTTGATGAACATTGGGATGGATTTTTAAATGGAACGGTACTTAATCCAAGAGACAAAAACACACACCAATTGATTCCTTTATTAACCGACTGGACATTAAGTTTTGGTTTAAATTGGCATCATAAAATTGCTTTTGGTGAATTGCATGTCGATAATAATGTGATGGTATATGGCAATAGGACAGATTGGCCGATAGATACATGGAATCAAAATCAGCCGCAACGTTATCCTAATAGAAATGATCATTTTAGTGATGGATTTGCAATATGGAATTTAGGAATCCATTATGATGTTAAAGAAAGTTTTGCGAAAGGCTTAAAATTAGGATTGTTAATGCGAAATGTACTGGATGAAATTAATTTTTCACAAAACTTTACTTTACCCGTGGCAGATAAACCGGCAAGTTTTGATAATCAATATAATCGGCGGCAGATTGTGTTGAGCGTAGATTATGCTTTTTGATGATATTGGTTTAGAAATTAAAACCAATATAAGTAATTAATCAAAAGTTTTCCAGTATAACGGAGGTCAAGCTTTGCTTGACTCATCAGGCGAAGCCTGACCTACAAAGGTGAGTGCCTACTATAAAATTTATGTTTTTCTACTTAAAGCTTTTGAATAATTTACCACTTATTGTTCACTCCCCCCCACAAACAGCCGATACGCCGGATTATGCGTTTCTTCTTTATATTCAAACCCCAGCGCGTCTAAACAATATTCAAATGCCTGCCGGTCAGTTTGCTGCATTTGCACTCCCATTAGCACCTTACCAAATGCCGCGCTGTGATTGCGATAATGAAACATACTGATATTCCAGCTACTCCCCAACGCGGTTAAAAAATGTAATAAGGCATTCGGACGTTCTGGAAATTGCAAACTATAAATTATCTCCCCCAATTGAATTGGGGCATGTCCACCGACCATATAACGAATATGCTCTTTTGCCAGCTCATCCGTGGTCATATCCGTCACAGCAAAACCTTCAGCTTTTAATTGCGCAATCAATTGTTCACGGTCAGAACTCACGCCGCTGCTGGAAATACCGACAAAAACATGCGCCATCTGCGCATCGAAATAGCGATAATTAAATTCCGTTAAACTGCGTCCGCCTAATAAATTGCAAAATTTTAAAAAACTCCCCGGCACTTCAGGTATTGATACCGCCAGCAAAATTTCTCGATGTTCACCCACTAATGAACGTTCTGCAACATAACGCAAGCGATCAAAATTGATATTAGCCCCGCTTTCAATGGCAATTAACGCTTGGTTTGTGAGTTGATTTAATTCGACATATTTTTTTAGCCCTGCAATTGCTAATGCCCCTGCGGGTTCAGCAATCGAGCGTGTATCATCAAAAATATCTTTAATCGCAGCACAAATTTCATCTGTATTGACGCTCATCACTTCATCAACATATTGATGCGTTAATCGAAACGGCTCTTTACCGATTTGTTTCACCGCCACGCCGTCTGCAAATAGACCGACCTGTTTCAACACCACGCGCCGATGTGCTGTCAATGCACGCTTTAAACAATCCGAATCTTCCGGTTCAACACCAATAATTTTTATTTCAGGGCGCACAAATTTAATATACACCGCAATTCCTGCAATCAAACCGCCGCCACCGACCGGCACAAAAATCGCGTGAATCGGGTCATTTTTCTGACGCAAAATTTCCATTGCAATCGTGGCTTGTCCTGCAATCACATCCGGGTCATCATAAGGATGCACAAATGTCATGCCTTGTTCATGCGCAATTTTTTTAGCGTGTTCGTATGCTTCGCTATACGAATCCCCGTGTAAAATAATTTGCGCTCCATAATTTTTAACTGAATTAATTTTGATTTCAGGGGTGGTACTCGGCATCACAATCAAGGCATTGATTCCCATTTTTTTAGCCGACAATGCCACACCTTGCGCATGATTACCCGCAGAGGCTGCAATCACTCCGCGTGTGCGTTCTTCATCTGACAGCATTGCCATTTTGTTATACGCGCCACGCAGTTTGAAAGAAAAAATCGGTTGTAAATCTTCACGTTTTAAAAATACAGGATTGTTTAAGCGCGAAGAGAGTAAGGGTGCAAAATCAAGTGGAGTTTCTATCGCTACATCGTAAACTTTGGCGCGTAAAATTTTTTCTATATAAGTTTGCATAACACTGACAGGAATTTGAATGCGAAGCGTGTATTATCGCATAGTTGGTGTGTCGCATGGACATATAGAACGGACAGAAAAACGAACAGGCATAAAAAAAGGCTAGTCAATCTTGACTAGCCTCTTTTTCACATCGCATCAATTATTTTGGTGCAGTAGGTTGTACAGTCTGTTTAGAACCGTCTGGATCATCCATACAGCCTGCTAAACCAATAATCATTAATGCCATTGCAATTACTGATAATACTTTTTTCACGACATCCTCCAAAAAGGTTTATATTTTTTATTAATGTACTAAATATTAAGCACGATGCAATTTATATCACGGCTCAAGACACTTAAGCAATCATAAAATTTTTATAAAAACCAGTTTTTCGGTGGGTATCCAAAGTAGTATCCTTTTGACACACTACTGCCAACTTATTTTAAAAAGTTTTGGTGTCTTTTGCAGGTTCAGGTCTTGTTGACTGTTTAGAACCATCTGGATCGTCCATGCAGCCTGCCAAACTAACAATCATTAATGCCATTGCAACTACTGATAATACTTTTTTCATAATATCCTCCAAAAAGGTTTATATTTCTTATTAGTGTACTAAGTGTTAAACACGCATAATTTATATCATGGCTTAAAGTGTCGAGGCAACAGTAATTTTAATTTAAAGGGCTTTTATGTTTGTAGGTAATTGAATATCAAGGGTTTTATGATGCCATTGCGCTGTGCCAATCGTGACCCAGTTACCTGAAAGATTGTGCTTTCTCAGGTCATACTCCCATTCTTCAGAGACTTTAACCTTTTTGAGTTTTATCAAAAACACGGTTTTATTTAAATCCAAGCCGGATTTAATTCCCCAAAATGCGGTGACTTTCATCAATAATTTATGTAAATGATAGTTGTCAATCTTCGGAGTTACCGCAATATTTGCCCACATAGATTGCACCCGCCCCCAGTTTGGCGCGAGCAAGCGTCCCTCTTGATTGACAAACGGTAGCCATTGTTCGTTACCGTCGGTATCTTGATAAGTAATCGCTAAAATATGCGTATAACCTTGAAAATGGTCATGCAAATACAACGCATGAGGCGTAATTCCGATAAACGAACCGGAAAACATAATCAGTGCGTTGCTGGCGGCAGAAAGAGCTGCCGTAATGGGAGTTTGTTGCATATCAATTTTTAAGCGATAAATTAAGCCATAATGTACGGTGCTATTGAGTTGCAGCAAACACAGCATTATCACGATTTTGGTTAAAATGCGGTGCGTTTTTTTGAGTTGTACGGGATTAGCCGTGTCAAAAAATCGGTCATACAGCGTAGGTGGGACAACGGTGGTTTTTATCACGCATTGTGTGTCGCATTTATTGCGAATGCGTGCATCGGCTATTTTGCGATAAATGCGGGTTGCAAAGTAGAAAATCCAAGGGAATTTCAAAAGATAGCCCAGTGGAGCGGTATAGCGCATTTTAATGAGAATTTGCGTATAAGCCGCCGCGCCTACATATAAATTATTTTGTTTATCCAGTGAATATATATCGGTTAGCAAAATTTCCGGACTGATATTCGCAACCGCTGGATAATAAGTTGCAAAAGTTTGTAACCCTTTAAAATCAATGCGATGAAAAATATCCAAATGATTTAATGTCAGAATTGTCCGATTGCACAGTGGACATTCTTCATCGTAAAAAACGGTCAATTCCGGTTCATTTGCCTGCAAGTATCTGCCAACTTGTCGATAACTGGAAACCGGAATCAGTAGGATATAAAAAATCAACATCCCGAAGCCGAATGGATAAATATTCAGGGTAAAAATGATGCTCAAATGCAGTGCAATGCCGACTAAAAAATAGGCAACTTTGAATCCTGTGCGGTAGAATAAAAAAATAAACGTCAGTTGAAACAATAAGATTCCATAGCCAACTGTTTTTTGAAAAAGCTCCTGATTAAGTAATCCTGACATATCAATTGCTGAGACATAATAAGGCATTGTGGCAGGCAGCCAGCCGCCTAAACCATTGCGCCAGTGTGGTGCAAATAATTTGTGTATCACGGAATCGAAATACAAAAAGCCTAAACAGATTGCAAGAGGTAAAAAATACGCTAAAAGAGTGACTTTGGGTTTTGGATAATGGCTGTAATGTACAAAGGGCGTGGCGAGTTTACGGCGTAAATTATCGACAGAGAAAGCTTTGTCAATCGGCATGAAAATCAAAAATAAATTTGCGCCAATCATAAACAAGTCAAAACCGCCGTCAAAATCGCGCTGCATGGGGGTAAAATTGACGAAAACGAGCCAAAATATATAATTGGCGAGGCTCGCGGCTTGACAGCGATAGCCCACAGCAAGACTGGCTGCCACGATTGCCCAGATGCACAAAAAGAAATCAATCATTGGGAATTCGACATCTAAATAGGGGATGGGGTCGAAAATCAGGTGATTGAAGTACAACAGGAATAAAACTTCTTGTAAGGTGACGAGTCCAAACAAAAGTCTAAATAAACCTATTCCGGTAGGCGAGACTTGAGTGTGCAGGAGTGTGAGCAGTTTCGCAGAAAGTAATTTATACATTTGTCAGCAGAGATACGTTACAAAAGTGTATAAATTATAAACGATAGGCGGTCTTTAAAACATTAAAAGCACTTTAAAAGCAAAAACCGTTGCAAATTTTAAAATAAGCAACGGTCTTTGTAGGTGATTAAAATTCGGTAAATCTTAATTTTCTTCGTCTTCAGGCTCTGCGAAAACCCATTTTATGAAGAAATAACCAGCAGCAATAACAACAAGTGCTGTGATCATACCGACTGGTTCTTTTAACATTTCTGTTACGTCTAAGATCGCTCCCATGAGTGTCCTACCTTTATTTGTGTGTTGTAAGTAAATGAACGAGCCACTGTGTGGCATCCGAATTTATATGTTACTTTAGAAGATTCTAAAGTCAAGTTAAATCACAATCATATTTGCAATAAACTGTTAGTATCGTATAGTTAAACAGTTCTAAAATCAACGCATAAATTGCCATCTTGTCAGAATATGAGTAGTATGGACGTAAACCCCTTTGGAGTAATAATAATGATTAAAAAAATAACGGTACTCGTCTTGGTCTCCGCTTTTGTCATTTCAGGCGTTCACGCTGAAGAAAAAGACAGAGTAGATGTCATTGGTAAATGGAAAGTTTGGGCAGAAAGTCCGAGCAAAGACAAAGAAAAGAAAAAAGTGGATAATATTTGGGAATTTAAAACAGGGGGGATTCTTCATGCTGTTTCTAAAGACCCGCGTACAAAAACTTTAGATTTAACAACGCAGTATAGAATAGAAAAAGGTGCGATTATGAAAGAGCGTTCAGGTCGTCCGGGAAAATTTGACCGCTGCACAGTTGAAAAGAAAGATTCCGAGATGATTTTAGGTTGTCCGGGTTTGTACTTTTTTATGACAAAAGTAAAATAATGTCCTTTTAAAAATAATTAAAAATACGAGGTAAAAAAATGATCAGCGGCGTGGTAATGATACTTGTGATAATTTGGTTTTATCAAACGGCGAGACAGCAAAAGATAGACAATTTAATGCTTTGGGTGGCGGGCGCAGGGGCTGTGTTTTTAGGAACGGTGTGGGCTTTTGACATTTTAAATATTTCAATTTTAGAATCATTTCGTGGCAGCGAAAGCAATGAAGGCTATGAAAGAGATTTAATGTCTGTTGGTGATCGTAAAAATGAAGGCGGTTTTGAAGGTGTGAAAGGTGTGTTACTTTCTTCATTTTTTGAAATTATT
>JACCEE010155219.1_pt1 | contig 10638 bp, 10 predicted proteins | sample 7449931 | NCBI WGS metagenome assembly JACCEE01 (sample SAMN15323457, study PRJNA562643) | freshwater metagenome | isolation source: river surface water | place: USA:Blue River Watershed | collected 2017-08-19 | reverse complement strand
GTGCAGCCAACACGTTACGCAGAATTGGCAATGCTTCGTTTTCGCCAGGCATAACTATTACTTCATCCAAAATATTTCGTTCTTCTCTCCACTTCTTCTCCTTTTCTGGCATAATCAAAAGCGCGTTTACCATCCACTTTTACGGCAGAGTAAACTGGTGGAACTTGCCAGATTTCGCCCATAAAGGCACCTAGCTTTTCATCTACCAACTCTCGTGTGATATGTGTTATTGGATAGCGTGCATCTACTGGATGTTCTAAGTCGAATGATGGTGTGGTAGCTCCTAACTCAAGTGTTGCTACGTATTCTTTAATACCGTATTGCAATGTTTCAATTTGCTTGGTGGCTTTGCCTGTGCATAAAATCATCACTCCTGAAGCTAGCGGATCTAACGTACCAGCATGGCCCACTTTTAATTTCTTTTTGTCCAACTGACGGCATAAAACACGTCGTACGCGATTCACTACATCGAACGAAGTCCAGTGTAACGGTTTTTTAACGTATAGTATCTCGCCTGCTTCGAAATCCATTTTAAATCAATGAATATATGATAGTACCAGTACCGATGATGGCGCAATAAATGGCAAAATAAATCAGTTTCCCATTTTTTACCAAGTTAATCATAAATTTGCATGCCACACATCCAGCTAAGAATGCGCCTAAAAAGCCAGCAATAAGCGCACCAGTGGAGATGCCTATTTCTGTGTGAGCTCCTAACATGTCAATGAGTTCTAATAATGCTTCTCCCAAAATAGGTATGAGCACCATGAGAAATGAAAATTTTGCGACTTGTTCTTTCTTGTTACCCAATATAATACCTGTGGCGATGGTGGAACCAGAGCGTGATAAACCAGGTAAAACGGCCACTGCTTGGGCTAAACCAATAATGAAGGCGTCGCGATAAGAAATGTGTTCTTTTTGGCGAGGTTTAGCAAAATAAGCAAATGCGAGTAAGCTTGCTGTTACTAATAGGCAACAGCCAATTAATAATAGCCCATTACCAAAGAAAGATTCTACCTGATCTTTAAAAAAGATACCAATCACGAATACGGGAATCATGGATACCAGGATTTTTGCCACGTAGGTTTTTTCTGAGTTCCAAGCAAGCGTTGTAAAACTTCCTTTAAACAGTTGTGCTACTTCCGACCATAAAATCACCAACGTGCTTAAAACTGTTGCAGCATGTACGATGATGGCAAATGTAAGGTTGTCGCCGCCAGTGTTACCTAATAGTGCTTGTCCAATTTCAAGGTGACCACTGCTGCTGACAGGTAAAAATTCTGTCAATCCTTGTACAATACCTAAAAGAAGTCCTTCTAACCAATTCATTTTTTATCCTCTTTTTTTGATTTCCACAAAATAGCAACAATCATCAAAGCAAATCCACTCATGCTCACAATTGGTGCTAAGGTGATGCGACGAAAACTAAAAATATCAGGATTGAATTCTAATGTGGTAGAAGAACCGTGCATTAGAAAAAAGCCAACGACAATAAGCGCAAATGCGATTGCCATTAGAATGAAATTGATTTTTTTGAATGCGAAATTTCCCATTGTATTTGATTAAATATAATATAAATCGTCTGTTTTCATGTGTAAATAGCGGTTTACACCGAAGAATGTGGACAGCATAGTGATACAAAAACTGAATGCAATCACAACTGCCGATACTGGCAATATAATATGCCATTGGTATAAGTTCATAGCGTCACCAATTTCAGATTGTACATACCATACGGCTACTCCTAATAACACTAATGCAATCAGAGCTGCTACGATACTATTGATTAATGAACGTTGTAGAAATGGTTTGCGAATGAATAACGCTCTAGCGCCCACTAGCTTCATGGTGTTTATAATGAAACGTTTCGAGTAAACCGAAATGCGGATTGTATTGTTAATAAGTACGATTGAAATAAAAAGTAAAATAATAGCGATACTACTTAAAATAATAGATACTCTACTTACGTTCTCATTGAGCATTTGAATCATATCTTTTTGATAAACAAATTCCTCAATGCTTTTAAATGATTGAAGTTTTTTCTCTATTTGTTCGATGCTATCAGTTTGTGCATATTCCGCATTTAAATACACTTCGATGGAAGCGCGTAGCGGATTGAAACCTAATAGTTCTGTAGGATCTTCGCCTAATCCTTTAACGTGTTCGGCGAGTGCAGTTTCTTTGCTAATGTATTCTTGACGCTTCGTGAAATCGGTAGCGGTCAAGTAGTTTTGAAGTCGTTTTATGTCTTGGTCCGACGTGTTTTCTTTTAGAATAATCGACAGCGTGACATGCTCTTTGGTAAATGTGGCAATCTCTTTAGTTAGCAAAAAGAGAAATGTGATTAAACCAACCATAAAGAGTACTAGTGAAATACTGATAGTGGACGTGAAATGTAAGTTAAAGAAGGAATCTTTACGTTGTTTAGGACTGCTGTAGGCCATAATTAGTTGTATTGTAAGTTCGCAATAGGGTATAAAACACCCAATTTGAAAAGGTTTTGCAAAAGTAATGATATTTTTGGTAAACATCAAATCTATTTTACTGAAAAATGCGATTATTTTGGGGGCTCAATTGGTTGAGGCTTGTTGTTGTTAAAATCCTTGTGCTGAGATTTTTATTTTTCCAATAACATGTTTTGTAAGAAAAACTTGTTTATTACTGATTTTTTTTTTATATCTTTGCATAATCATTTTAATTTGAAAACAAAGCATGAAAGATCCTGTAAAGATTTTATTTATCACACAAGAAATTACGCCCTATTTGCCAGAGAATGAATTGGCGACCATTTGTCGTGAATTACCTCAGTACGTTCAAGAACAAGGCTGTGAAATTCGTATCTTCATGCCGTGCTACGGACACATCAATGAACGACGCAATCAATTGCACGAAGTTCAGCGTTTGTCAGGTATGAATTTGATTATCGACGATTGTGATCACCCATTGATTATCAAAGTTGCGTCTATTCAGTCGGCTCGTATGCAGGTTTATTTTATTGATAATGACGATTATTTCCGTCGTCGCGGTATAGCTGCCGATGATCAGAATAATGAATATGAAGATAATGATGACCGTGCCGTGTTTTATGCACGTGGTGTTTTGGAAACCATTAAGAAACTCCGTTGGACACCAGATATCATCCATTGTCATGGTTGGATGACAGCATTAGCACCACTTTACATCAAAAAAGCGTATAACGAAGACCCATTTTTTAGCAAATCTAAAATTGTGTATTCCGTTTATGCCGATGGTTTTAATGGCTCGTTTCGCGATGGATTCACTAATCGCGTAATCACCGAAGGGGTTTCGGTCGAAGATATGAAAGCGGTTGATAAAAAAGAGGTTAGTTTTGTTGATTTGTCTAAGTTGGCCATCGATTTTTCAGATGCAGTGGTAGCGGCAAGTCCTCAAATTAATCCCGAAGTAGAGGCGTATGCTCGTCAAAAGGATGTGGTATATGCTCCATATAGCGAAGATTATAAGGCAAATTATACCAAGCTTTATGCCTCGGTATTTCCAGGATTTGGAGAAGATATTTAATATAATTACGATTTGAATAGTATGAAAAGGGCTTATAAACTGGTACTTTTTGCAGTGCTGGCATTAGTGGTGTCGTCGTGTAACGATACCGAACAGTTAGGACTGCTACTTCAGCCCGAAGGTGACAAGATTGCACTTCGCATGGATACATTTACTGTGGAAACGCAGAATGCATACGTAGACTCTATTTCTGCTCAATGTGATACATCGAGTATGGCTTTGGGTGAGTTTTATGATGCTAAATACGGTTCTACTAAAGCCGAGTTATTGGTTCAATTGGCTCCTCCAGTTGGTTATAAGTTTGCACCAGATTCTCTTAATCCAACTCCTGACTCTTTGGTTTTGTACATGTATTATGATAGTTGGTTTGGTTCAAAAACATCACCGCTTGAATTGAGCATTTATGAGTTGAATAAGCAGCCTTTGGTTTATGATCAAACTTACTATTCAAATTTGAATGTGGCGGATTTTACGGATCAATCCATATTGATGGGCAAACGTATGGTGACTTCGGTGGACCAAACTTTACCTGATTCCGTGTTGAATGATAATAATTACAATCCGTTGGTGCGTTATAAATTTTCGAAAGAACAATTAGATCGTTTCTTTGCTATTCCTCATTCAGCTTATGCTTCCGAAGAGCAATTTGCCCAATATTTCAAAGGCATGTATATTACCACCAAATATGGAGCTTCTACGGTTTTGTATTTCAATCAAATAGATTTAAAACTCTTTTATCATTATACTTACAATAAGAATGGTAAAGATACAATTGTGAATACGTCTATTGTTTATCCTGCCAATAAAGAAGTACGTCAGTTAAATAAATTTTCGCACACGGATGTGTTAGCTACAACAATTCCAGACTCGGTGGTGTATGCTAAATCGCCTGCGGGTATGTTCCCACGTGTAACGTTGCCAATAGGTCAAATACGTCGTAAAGTACGCAGTGAAATTGGTAGTCGATTGTTCAATGTGAACAGTGCTATGTTGGTAGTGGAAGCAACCGAATTACAAACTGGTACTTTAGCAATACCAGTTCCAGAGTATATGACTTTGATTAGACGGTCGAAGATAGAGGAATTTGTAACGAAAAATCATATTCCACAAACAGCCGACTCTATTGCGGTGTTGGGAACGTATAATAGCAAAACCAAAAGTTATGTGTTTGATTTATCATACTTCCTAAATAGCGAAATCCCGCCTCACTATGTGAATGACAAAACGGATGAAACGCTTGAATTGCTTTTGGTACCAAGTTCTGTGGTTCTTAGTAGTTCGGGTACTATTACAAGTGTGAGAGCCTTGCGTAAAATGGGGGCAGTTACCCTGCGGAGTGGTACTAATGCTAATTCGCCGATGCGCCTCAAGGTTATTTATAGTGGTTTCTAATATGGAATTAACATAAAAAGGTCATCTCGATGGCCTTTTTTATTATTTAAGAATGAAACGTGGTTTAATCATACTACTAACGTGTTTGTGCGTCCTCCAGTTATTTGGACGTGATTCCATTTCGACACACTATGCCGATGGCGAATTTGTGAGCTATTGTAGTGTTGAAACCGACGCACCAATGGTTGTGGCTGATGACGTTGTAGATGATTTAATCAATCAGTTTAGAGGTGACCCTGAGCAGTTGTTTGAATGGGCATTTAAAAACTTAGGAAAACAGCCTGGCGACGATTCAAAAAATGAGGTACTTATTAAATTGAAACTGGCCACTTTTGACAAAATGACAGGAAAAAGTCGGTTGTTGACAGATATTATTGTACCTGGTTTTACAACATACAAAGATGTTGCTATAGATAGTAGAGTGACGAAAACAAAGCTCACTAATGGGGGAACTCGTGTTTTTGTCGATATATTTTATTCAAATTCACTTTTGAAAAAAGCTTATGGCACATTCTTTGTCACTCCTATAGCACCAAATAAGGTGATGCTCTCAATGCGCATTCATATTCGATTTGGTTGGTTTTTTAATATATTTATAACTCAAAAACGCTATCGAGATATTGTTGAGTGGCGTATGCAAGGGTTTATGAATAATATGCGTGACGAAGCAGAACGTCGCGTGATAACAAAAGAAAAGTAGACACTCATTATATGGAAAATTATTATTCAGATCAATTAAAACAAGTGCTCACCTTTAGTCGTGAAGAGGCTGAACGTTTAGGGAATCGTGAAATTACCCCAGAACATTTGGTTTTGAGCATGTTGCGTATAAGCGAATCTAAAGCGGTTACCTTATTGCAATCATTAGAGGTCGATTTAAAACTAGTAAAACAGTCTATTGAAAAAGAAATTCGATTAGATATTATCACGCCCAATGTATCATTGGCGTTGTCGGATGATGCCGAACGTGTTCTTAAATTAGTGCACCTAGAAGCACGTTCTTTGAACGAAAAAATAGCTGATACGGAACACTTACTGCTGTCGATTCTTAAAAATGGTACAGGTGTGGTGTTAGATAGTTTATTGGCACAAGGTGTTTCGTACGATTTGGTACGCGAAAAAGTAGTAGAACGCACCGATGTGCGAATGGGTTCTGTATTTAGTGATGAAGATGATTTAGAAGATGAAAAACCTGTGACACCTTCCGCTAAAGCTACCCAAACCAAAGAGAGTAGCGATACGCCTGTATTGGATAATTTTGGGAAAGACATTACTAAAGCGGCTATCGAAAATAAGTTGGACCCTATTGTTGGTCGCGATAAAGAGATAGAACGTGTTGTGCAAATTCTGAGTCGTCGTAAGAAAAATAATCCAGTGCTGATAGGTGAACCTGGCGTTGGTAAATCTGCTATTGCCGAAGGTTTGGCCTTGCGTATAGTGCAACGTAAAGTATCACGTGTATTATTTGGTAAGCGCGTTGTAGCCTTGGATATGGCGTCTATTGTGGCAGGTACAAAATACCGTGGTCAGTTTGAAGAGCGTATGAAAGCGATTCTCAACGAACTCGAAAAAAATCCCAATGTCATTTTGTTCATTGACGAAATTCATACTATTGTAGGTGCTGGTGGTGCTTCAGGTTCATTAGATGCCGCCAATATGTTGAAACCAGCTTTGGCGCGTGGTGAAATTCAATGCGTGGGTGCTACTACACTGAACGAATATCGTCAAAGTATTGAAAAAGATGGCGCTTTGGAACGTCGTTTCCAAAAAATTATGGTAGAGCCTACCTCGAAAGAAGAAACGTTGCAAATTCTTGAAAATATTAAATTCAGATACGAAGATCATCATCAGGTTATTTATGCACCAGAAGCATTGCGTGCCTGTGTAGAATTGACAGAACGCTATATCAGCGATCGTGCGTTTCCTGATAAAGCTATTGATGCTCTCGATGAAGTAGGTTCACGCATACACATGCTCAATTTAAGCGTGCCAGCGGAGGTTGAAGAACTAGAAAAACGCATAGAAGCTATCAATACCGAGAAAAATAATTTTGTAAAACAGCAAAATTACGAATTGGCAGCCAATGCGCGCGATCAAATTCGTCAATTGTCGATAGAATTGGAGAATGCCAAACAAGCATGGATTGAACAATCGAAAGAAAATCGTGTTACCGTGACCGAAGAAGATGTGGCGCACACTGTTTCGTTGATGTCTGGCGTTCCCGTGCAACGTATAGCACAAGCAGAGGGCTTGCGCTTGTTGCAAATGAAAGAAACGCTCCAAAAAGAGGTTATCGGGCAAGATGACGCTGTTAGCAAAGTGGTGAAGTCTATTCAACGTAATCGCGTGGGATTAAAAGATCCTAATAAACCGATTGGCACCTTTATATTTCTTGGTCCTACGGGCGTAGGTAAAACGCATCTTGCGAAACGCTTAGCCGAATTTATGTTTGGTACGTCGGATGCTATTATTCGCGTCGATATGAGTGAATTTATGGAAAAATTCAGTGTGTCGCGCTTGATTGGTGCGCCTCCAGGCTATGTAGGTTACGAAGAAGGTGGTCAGTTGACCGAAAAAGTACGTCGTAAACCATACGCCATTTTGTTACTCGATGAAATAGAAAAAGCACATCCCGATGTGTTCAATATCTTGTTACAAGTGCTTGATGAAGGTCGTTTAACCGATAGCTTAGGTCGTAAAATTGACTTTAAGAATACGGTTATCATTATGACCTCTAACATTGGCACACGTCAGCTTAAGGATTTTGGACAAGGTGTTGGCTTCTCAGTGCCCACGGACAAAGCGAATAATGAGTATGCCCATGGCGTGATTCAAAAAGCCTTGTCAAAGACCTTTTCGCCAGAATTTTTAAATCGTGTGGACGATGTTATTATGTTTGATCAGTTGAATCAAGAGGCTATTTTTAAAATTATTGATTTGGAATTAGCCAATTTGTATAAACGCATTGGTAATTTGGGCTTCACCATCGATTTATCGGATGAAGCTAAACAATTTATAGCCGAAAAGGGATATGATATTCAATTTGGTGCACGTCCGTTGAAACGAGCTATTCAACGTTATTTGGAGGATAGTTTGTCGGAGAAATTACTCTCTAACGAAATAAATAAAGGCGATGTGGTACGTGTTGAGTTGAATAAAGAAAAACAGGAGTTAGTTCTTGAGATTAAACGCTAAGATTTTTTAACACTTTATAAGCAACTGTTTATTAATTAATTGCATGTTAATTCCGTTGTTGAGTCGGTTAAATATGTCTCCTAAGTTGTTGTTGTTTAAACAAAATGACTAACTTTGCAGCCGAAACATAACGTGGATTTCCCGTTTGTAATTATACAGAAACCAAAACAACCAAAATAACCAAAACAGACGAATACTCCAATTTGTGAGTACTCGCTAAAATTTTTTATTCAATGGAAACAACTAAATTACGGGCTGCTATCACCGCTATAGAGGCCTATGTTCCTGACTATATTCTTACTAATGATGAATTGAGTAGCATGGTCGACACATCCGATGAGTGGATTATGTCGCGTGTTGGTATTCGTGAACGTCACATCTTAAAAGGCGAATATGGTATGACATTTATGGCTGTGAAGGCTGTAAAAGCGTTGTTGGAAAAAAACAAGATTGATCCTAGTGAAATTGGAGCACTTATTTGTTCTACAGTGACTCCTGATATGGTATTCCCTTCTAGCTCGTCGATTATTGCAGGCGAATGTGGTATTGTGGATGCCATGACCTTTGATATGAATGCTGCTTGTGCTGGTTTTATTCATGCTTTGAAAACAGCTTCGTTGTACATTGAAAGTGGTTTTTGTAAAAAAATATTGGTGGTGAGTGGCGAAAAAATGTCGTCTATAACCGATTATACCGATCGTAATACATGTCCTTTATTTGGTGATGGCGCTGGAGCTGTATTGCTCGAAGGTCGTACCGATGGTACAGGCGTACAAGATGCTATTTTACGTACCGATGGCGTAGGTAAAGATTATCTTTATATGCAAGCTGGTGGCTCGTTACATCCTGCTAGTCACGAAACCGTTGATAAACGTCAACATTACATCTATCAAGATGGTAAAAATGTGTTTAAATGGGCTGTTACTAAAATGGCCGACGTGTCAGCCGAAATTATGGAACGCAACAACTTACAGCCCGAAGATGTGGCTTATTTGTTGCCACACCAAGCTAATTTACGTATTATCGATGCTGTGGCTAACCGTATGGGTATTGACAAAGACACGAAAGTGTTAATCAATATTGATATGTATGGTAATACATCGTCGGCTACTATCCCTATTTTAATGTGGGATAATCAAGCCAAATTTAAAAAAGGCGACAATTTGATTCTTTCATCCTTCGGCGCAGGCTTTGCTTGGGGTTCGGTTTGGTTGAAATGGTCGATTTAAATAGGGTAGTCTGACAAAAGTGCAGTCACTTTGTCAGATTGGCTATCATAAGTCCTCAACTTCTTGTTGGCAAGCTTTTTGATTAAAAGAGTTTGCCAACTTTTATTTTAAGTAGATTATGAAAAAGAATACGAATCAAACTCATCCTGAGAAGCCAGAAGTAAACGAGGTTGTAGAAGAAACTGCGGCTACGCAAGCCGCTCCAGAAGAAGCAGCTGAGGCTACCGCAGGAGCGGTGGATTATGAAACTAAATTTAACGAGCTAAACGATCAATATTTGCGTTTGATGGCTGAGTTTGACAACTACCGTAAACGTATGATGCGCGAACGTGTCGATTTAATTAAAAATGCGTCGGAACGTGTCGTGTTAGATTTGTTGCCTATCATTGATAATTTTGAACGCAGTTTGAAGTCGATGGAAACGTCGGAGTCTGTTCAACCTGTAGTTGAGGGTGTAAATCTCATTTATCAACAAATGACCACCTTGCTTAAACAACAAGGTGTTTCGGTAATTGAAACTGAAAATCAATTATTTAATGATGAATTTCACGAAGCTATTACGACTACACCAGCACCTTCTGATGAGATGAAGGGCAAAATTATCGATTGTGTTCAAAAAGGTTATTTGATGAATGACAAAGTGATTCGCTTTCCTAAAGTAGTTGTAGGTCAATAAAACAAACCAACATGGAAAAAAGAGATTATTATGAAGTGCTTGGCGTATCCAAGTCCGCCTCGGCTGAAGAAATAAAAAAAGCGTATCGTAAGAAAGCGATTGAATTTCATCCCGACAAAAATCCCGGTGATAAAGTGGCGGAAGAAAACTTCAAAGAAGCTGCTGAAGCCTACGAAGTGTTGAGCGATCCACAAAAACGTCAACGTTACGATCAGTTTGGACACGCAGGCATGGGTAATAACGGCGGTTTTGGTGGAGGTTCCAGCATGAATATGGATGACATATTCTCGCATTTCGGCGATATTTTCGGCGGACATTTTGGCGGTTCATTTGGTGGATTTAGTGGTTTTGGCGGTGGTGGCTCTCGCGGACAACGTGTGCGTAGAGGTTCCGATTTGCGTGTAAAAGTAAAATTAACACTCGCTGAAATAGCTACTGGTGTAGAGAAAAAAATTAAAGTAAATAAATACGTCACTTGTTCTCATTGCGATGGGAGTGGTGCACGCGATAGTCATAGCACGAAAACGTGCGATACTTGCCATGGTTCTGGTTATGTAACTCAAGTTCAACGTACTATTTTGGGACAAATGCAAACACAATCGGTTT
>JACCEE011210602.1_pt1 | contig 10646 bp, 17 predicted proteins | sample 7449931 | NCBI WGS metagenome assembly JACCEE01 (sample SAMN15323457, study PRJNA562643) | freshwater metagenome | isolation source: river surface water | place: USA:Blue River Watershed | collected 2017-08-19 | reverse complement strand
CTAAAGTATCTTTACTATGTTAGTTTGATAACATTAGAAATAAGGTCCAGTTCCTACAAAACTAAAATTAACTACTAGTTGTAGGAATCATACTAAAGTATCTTTAACTAAATGGTTTTGGAAGTAATTAATCCAAACAAGAATACTCCTTATTAAAAAGAACAGATTGAGAAAATGGTTATAACTCAATCAATTTAACCCTTCATTCAGAGAAGTTAGAAGTAAAACAACTTTAGGTGTTATTAAACTCCTATGTCAGTCTATGTTAGATTTGATGAATTATTTTAAAACCTTTTGGTGTAGAGGTGAACCATACAAAAATTATGGGAATTAATGATTTAGAAAAACTTCTTGATGTTATAGAAGTTGATAGTATGAGTAGAGATAGGATTTTCTATGATATGGAAATGGATAAAAAAGAATTTTACAAATTAGTAAAAAAACTATCAAACTACCTATTGTTTTATTTAGAACACGAAAATGAAATTATAAAAGAATGGGAAGAAAGTAAAAAAACAAATACCATTACCGATAATCCTTTTCTACCTATGATGAAAAAATTTTGGAATAATTAATAAACATACAATATAAACAACAACCTAAAAGGGGAATGAGAAATCACTCCCCTTTTTTATTAGAAAAAATCAAACAAATTAAAATGTCAAAGAATTTAAAACGAAACAAAATGAGAGTTGAAACATTTATACCAAATCAAGAAAAAAGTTCATTCACAAATTTTAGAAATTTCAATGTTAATAAAGTAAACATTATAAATGAATATAATAACAAATTTATAGATAATGAGAATGAAAAAATATCACTTATTGATTATGATGAAATAAAAAATAGACATGAACTCATTTTTTTTATAAAGAAGAATAAAAATTTAAAATTTAAAAAAATAAATAAAAATAAATAATATGAAAGAGATGACACAAATATTAACAAATCCAACTAAAAACAAATATTTTGAGAAAAGAGGTATAGATGATATTTTTTCTTTAGATGATTTTAAAAAATCCCAAAAACATGAAGGTGATAATTATATTCAATTAGAAAATAAAGGATTAAAAGGTGTTAGAACACTAGAAATATTTATAATGACTTATAATGAAAAATCAATTCTTGATATTTCCGAAAACGAATGGATACCAATGGTAAGACCACATAAATCAAGAGTAAATTGGAAATCAATTGGATTTAGTAATTATTATACTGAAATTGATGACCAAAAATGTATATTTTCATATGAAGATGATTGTATAAGATTAGAATTTTCAAATGTAAATGATACAACAATAGAATTATTGTTTTTAAATGTTCAAGATAAATGTAAAGGATTAGGTAGTAAAGTTTTAAATAATATATTAGATATATGTGATGAATTAGGTTTTATACTTAAAGTATTACCAATCAATTACGAAATCCCTAAAAGTATGAAAATGTCAGATAAAGAATATTTAAAATGGTTGAGAGAATGGTATAAATCATTTGATTTAGTTTCAATTGACAAAACACCAAACTTATATTTTATTCCATCCTTTATTAAAGATTATAATGAACTGGAAGGAATAGAAAATTCAAATGAAATCTTAAAGTTTATCATTAGTAATAAATTTTCTTTGAATAAAGTTACAAAAGAGAACTAAAGTATATAAATAAATAGTTAAACAATAATATGTCTAACCCACCCCGTCTCACAAGGACGGGGATTTTTTATACCAACTCCTTCATCTTTTCTTCATATACCTTCTTTGTAATTAACTTTTTATTAAACAAATCCTTCAATTCAGTCAACTTCTCTTCTTTTGACATTTCTTTCACTTCTTCTTTTTTCTTTGTTCCTAAAAAATCAAACATTCCTTCTAATTTCTTTTCATCCTTCCCAACATACCTACTAGTCATTTCAATACCAGTATGTCCCATTTGTTTACTTATTGATATTGGGTCTATTCCACTATGGACTCCAATAGACGAGTGAGTTCTTCTACCCATATGGAAACTTACAATTGAGTGTAAGAAAACTTTTTCTTCTGTGGATGTTTCACCACTCATACTAACTACTTCAACCCTCCTTTTCAAACCTATAATTTTGAATATCTCCTTTATGTGAACATTACCTTTTGTATTATATTGTCGTCTTGTTCTTTCTTCTTCTTTACATGGTAATGGAAAAACATATTGAAACGAACTCTTATTCTTCACATACTTCATCCAAATATAACTTGATAATTCATTTTCTTGTATTTGAACTTTAGATTTTGTTTTTAATTGAATTGGTGTAAATTTCTTTGTATCAAAATCGTAATTTATCCCTTTTATAGTAACCAAATTACTCCATCTCAAACCGGTTGATATTCCAAATAAGAACATATCTAAAAGAACTTCATAAGTAGTAAAATTCCTATACTTATCAGTTGGAATATCCCCAATTATCTTTCCGTTTTTATCCATTTTGGTCTTTCTCAACTCTTCACGAATTAAATAATCTTTTTCTTTCCAATTCTTATAGTGAATATGTAATTTAGGATTCACCTTACCAGATTTTGTTATGTAACTAAAATCTCTGTATTTAAACAAAGTAGTTACCTCTTCCTCTGTTAGTGAATTTATATTTTTATAATTTGTTGGGAGTGTAACCTTATAAGATGTATCCCCACCTTTTGTGTAATTATTCTTTTGAGACCACCTTACAAATTGACGGAATTGAGATATAATCTTTGAAATAGTAACATTACTTAAATTTAACCCAATAAGATAATTCTGTAACTTATTATAGAACTCATCTAATACCTCATAAAAATCCAATGTATCATTGTAAGTATCTTTAATGAACCTCTTTATATGTTCAAATCTTGATTTAACAGATTTTGAATAAGGAGTTCCTTCTCCATTCAAATCTAATTTATACCTACTGATTGAGTTTGTCTTAACATGGTCCAAATACTTATCAATAACATAGGATACTAAAAATGAAGTAGATTGGGTCGGTAACTTACTTTCAAAGAATTTCTCTTTCTCTAATTTTTTAAACTGGTTCTTAACCATTTGACAAGATGGTTCAACACCTTCAGAATTCAGTTTGAATATTATTTGATTAATCTGTTCTTTAAACCCTCTTAAAACCTCATTTTTCCTCAAATATTCTGTATCTGTTCTCTTTATTGGTGAATCACTCTTCCCATCCCCAAAATCCGTTTTTTTAACCTTTATAGAGGGTGACAAATCAATCTGTTTACTTTTGAATTTATACTTCAAAATCACATAACATTCTTTAGTTGATTTGTTAAGTTTAATCACATAATATAACCTCATTTTAGTCCTATTTGGTGAAATTTCCACCAATATAAGGAAAATTTCCACTATTCTGGTGGAAAATATCCCCTTTTTTATTTTATAATATCAATAACTAATTGATTTACAATGTTTTAAAAACATGGTTTAGATACAGGTCGGGCAACCAAAATTAACTAACAACTCATTGATTTTCAATGGGTTGTTTTGTTTTAGGACCTTTAAAATGGTCAATTTCCACCAATTTTTCCACCAAAATGAATGATTTTTAAACTAAAAAGGACTTAATTATATTCATATATGTAAAGTTTACTTTACATTTGAGTAAACAAGTAAACAACTATTATATGAAATCGTTATTCCTTTTACCTAATTGGTTTAAGAAAATTGGATACTTTCTATTCCCATTTGGTTTAATTATTTGGGTTTCAATTCAACAAGGTTTATTCAAATCTGAATTAAACCACACTATTAAAGTAATAATAATTACCCTATCCTTCTTTAGTTTCCTATTTGGTTTGTATTTCATAACATTCTCTAAAGAACCCATAGAAGATGAGTTTATAGAAAGTGTTAGGTTGAAATCCTTTCAAATCAGTTCTATAACTCAAATGGTATTCTTCTTAATATCATTAACTATAATGTTTCTGTTTAATATTGAACCTAATGGAGATGGTGGACTTTCAATATTTTTCCTTTCCTCAATATTAATATTTTGGATAATGTATATTGTATTCTTTAACTATACTTTAATGAAAAATAAAAGTAAAATTGATGATTAATTATGTAAAGGAAATAAGAGTTAGTTTGGGAATGACTCAACAAGAATTAGGTGACTTATTAAATGTTTCCAGACAAACTATATTCTCTATTGAAACTGGAAAGTATGTTCCATCCACCATCCTATCATTAAAAATCTCTAAAACATTCAATAAATCAGTAGATGAAGTATTCATTTTAGAGGAGAATGACTAAATTTGTTGTATGAAAAACATACTTAACTCTCCATTTTGGAAATCAGTATTTGTAGTTGTTTTTATGATTACAATGATTTTGGTATTTCGTTTCATTGATAATCAAAAAGTAAAAACTTTGATTGGTATGAGTGGTTTTACATTATTGTTGTTTTCTCAAAATAGAGAAAAACTATCTAATTTAAGAAAGAATAAAATATATCAAATCTTTATAATTCTAATAATTGTTTTGTTTACAACAAACTTTATCCTTTTTAGAATGAAAAACGAATTGTTGACTACCATTACTACTTTGACTTTGATAATTGGTGGTATTTTGAATTTAACAGGTATTTTAAATAAAGAAAATCAAAATATATGAAAAAAAGTTTACTACTTCTATTATTAGTTCCATTTTTTACACTGATTTCCTGTAACAAGGAAACTTCAACACCTTCGTTAGTTGGTAAATGGAATTGGGTTGAGACAACATCTAATAATCCATCATTAACCAGTTATAACCCAATAGTTAAAGGTGGGAGTGTAACATTAGAGTTTACATCAAACTCTACATATACAATAATGGAAAATGGAAATGTTATTGATAAAGGAACATACACAACTGGACATAAGAAAAATACAATATCAAATATAGAATACGATTATTATACACTTTCTAATAGTTCATTACCTGTTCCATACTTAATTTACAATTATAAAGTAAGTGATTTCAATTCAGTAAACGAGTTTCCAATCATTATTGATAGAACTAATAATATATTGGAAGTAGATTTTAGTTTACTAGGAATTAGTGGATATGGGAAAATCAGATATAAGAAATTCTAATTTTGAATTCCTTATATGTATAAAATCCTCTTATCTCTTTTCTCTTTTATAATTTTGAATTCTATTTGTATAAAACCACAAATACACAATAATGATAATTTTAAAAAAGAAAAGTATGAAGTAATCAATTTAGTAATTGAAAGAATTTCAAACCATAAAGATAATTATCCCCTCTTTCTATATAGTAAATTAGGTGGAATTAATTTCTCAAATAATTTATCTTGTAGAGATGAAAACAAAATCTCTAAATTCGTTAATGATAGTTTACATTTAAAAACCAAACCAAATGAATTTAGGTATATAAACAATGTAGAAAATATAAATCCTAAATTTTTAAATTCAAAATACAAAGTTAAGATTATAGAGAAGAACGACTCATCAAACAAAGATTTTGTTCACATATCAAATCCTAAATTTTTTAATCATAATAAAAATTGTTTCATTTCATATGAGTATGGTGATTATGAATTTGGTAACTTGATTTTATCAAAAGAAAACGAAAAGTGGATTGTTAGATTTGTTATTTGTGAAAGTTCAATCAGTTACTAAATTTTAGTTAATGTTTAATAGTATCATTTATTGATTTAAACATTGTTTCCAAATCCCCTTTTTTAAATTTAGAAGTTCCATTCAAATCTTCACCCTTCTTCGTGTAAATAACCAATATTCCCATTCCCTGATTGAATGGTATTTGAGATTGTCCGGGTGGAAAATACTTAACTAATGAAACATCTTTAGGATAGACAAAATTAAAAAATGATGATTCAACTTCTTGTTCATCTAAATATAATTTAACCTTTACGACTCCTCCTGACGAAATTGAACCACCCTGTCTTGTTGATGTCACTTCATATCCGTCATAAGTTTTGTAAATATTGATATTAAAAATCAAGTTTCTACAATATTCCAAAATTGATTGACCAAAACCTGATGTAGGAGGATTGTTAATTAGGTCGTATGTTCTACCTCTTGACATACTAGAAAACAAACCTGTTGTATATCTATCGTTTACAATTTGAATTGGTTTTTTTCTTTTTCCAGAAACTTTTACAGATTTTAAATTAGTTATACTTTCAGAAGTGTCTTTTGTCTGGGAAAATCCAAAATATTTAAAAAATAGAAAAAACAAAATGATAAATGACTTTTTCATATTTATTTTTTATTTTTTTGATTTGTTTCTGGTAAATAATCCAATGGAAGTAAATTAGAAACTTTTTCTGACCAAGACCAATATCCAGAATTAATTAAATTTGTTCCATCATAATATGAACCATTTTCAAATATTTTAATTGAATTTTCGGATAATTTCAATTGTGATATTTGTTTTCTTCTAATTAAACCGAAATTCATATCACCTTTGATATAAAATGATGAAGGTTCTTTGTCCGTATAAAGAACTTGTAATACATCTTTAAAATTTAACAAAACTGATGAACTGTCTAATTTAGTCACTATACTATCTCTTGGAATCAATTTATTAATTAGAAAATTAAAATTATTATTTAACACAATTTTTCTAATTTCAAAATGTTCTTTTTCAATTTCATTTTTATATAAACTTCTCATAAAGTGTAACATAGAACCATAATATGAATCTTCTCTATTTTTTTCCCATTTTAAATTTTGTCTTTTTCTATTACTATACATTTCTTCAAATAAGGTATAACCTTCAATAATATTTGAATTAGTTTTAAAGTCAAAATCAAATCTTATAAGGTCATACTTTATTATGTAACCTAAAGATTTATTGTGAATTAATAAACTTTCTTTTGAAGTAACATTTAAAATATTTTTATTTTTGTTAAAATTAAATTTTAGTGAATTAGGGTTTAATAGTTTACAATTTTTAGAAAATTCTGTTGTTCCAATAAAATTGTCTAAAAATAATTTTCCCCATGTTTTCCAACCATTTTTATCTGAAGAATGTAAAACCACATCTGGTAAATCTATAATTTTAGGTTTTAAAAATATTTCTAAATTATTGTTAATTACATTTAAAATTTGAGTTTCATATCCAACACACGAAATAACCAACTCTGGTCTTCCATTTAAATTAATATCAATTTTAAATTCTCCGTTTTTATCGGTAGTTCTTGATTGTGTTGTATTACTTATATAAACACTTACCGATTCAATTGGTTTTTTATTTAAACCATCATATACTTTTCCAGTTATGATATTTTGTGAATAATTTTTAAAAGGGAAAAATATTGAAAAAATTATTATAATGTATTTCATGTGTTTTTTTCGTTACTTGAATTTACATCAATTCATCAAAGGATTGGTAAATGTCTTTAATTTCTTCTCTACTAATACCTAAATATCTACGGGTAATGGATGTTGAACTATGATTTAGGATTGAGGATAATTTAATTAGATATTCATCACTATGTCCGTTGTTCTCCCAAATGAACCTTGAACCTGATTTTCTCAAACTATGGGTTGAAATGTTCTTATTTCTAATTTTAACATCCTTTCCACCCTCTTTAAGTAATCGGTTTACATACTGAATGGAATAAGGGAACAATAAATCCTCTTTATTGGGGTTTTTGAGTTGATTATACACCATTTCTATTCTTTCCCTTAATGTTCTACCCAAAGTGATTTCTCTCCTCTTATTTGTTTTCTTTTCATTAAGAATTAGAGTATCCTTCCCTAACACATCGGACCATGTAATTTGATTCAAATCCGAATAACGAAGTAGTGTTTTAACACCTGTTTCAATTAAGAGTTCCATAATAGGGTTTTCCATCTTCTTAAAATAACGGATTAAACGATGAATTTCATCAGTTGTTAAATAATCCGAAGTTGTGTATTTTGTAGTTGTCATAGTATTGATTTTGTTATCACATGTCAAAAATATATAATGTTTCAGAAATAACCAAATATTCTCATTTCTGAAACTAATATTATACCATAATTCCTATCTTGTTGATTCTCAATGGTCCCTAGTTTCACTTATAGTAATAGTGAAACAATTTTGGTAAAAACTAATGAATTATTAAAAAAGTTGTTCAAAAGTGTTCGTTTGGAATTTTTATTTGATACTTATAATAGTAAAACCAATGATAGAATATCAATGTTGGTGAATTCTATCAGTTTTAAGAGTGGTTTATAATTACAATGGGGTTTTCAATACTCCAACCCTTACCCATTGTAAAATAACCCATAAAATCCTTCGGTAAATACCACCAGAGTTGAGATACTCAAACGGATTGGGTGGATACTACTTTCCAAATTTAGAGGAAGATGGTTGGTAGTATAAAAGGAAATAATGTGAATACCTTTTAGTAAATGTCCGAAACGAAAGAACATTACTCACTATACCCACCTTTATGATTAAGTTCATAAGGGTGGAGTGTATCCTCTACGAAAGATATAATACTAAAGAAGAATGAAACTATTGAATACTTATAATAAACAAAACACAAATATGATACAATTAGAACCCCTATTCACAATTGAAGAATTAAGTAAAGAAATCGGATTAAACAAATACTCAATCTACTCTAAAATCAGAAAGAATAAGTTCCCAAAGGGAATTAAAGTAAATGGAAAGAGATACTTCAAACCATTAGAGATAAAGGAATATTATAATGGTATGGGATTAGAAGTAGAAATAATAAAATAATTGAAACTCGTTTCATGTAACTCAAAAAGTTCAACTTTCTATATACCCATTTAGACCCCTTTAAATACCGAACCCAAATTTTTACCTATACAAACCCATTTTAATACACTCATTTGACACACAATGGACTTATCACTATTCTTACATAAAACAGATATTCAACTTTATAAAAGTATCCTAAACAAGATTAATAAGGATTTTGATAATCTGGATCCATCTGTATTAGGTGATTTATTAGATAAACTTAAAGACATCCATTCATCTTTAGAAAATGTGGTTAGACAAAGAAGTATTCAACAGATGTATGATACACCCAGAAACAAAAGATTAAATCTAATCAAATTAAAAATGGATAAAGAAGAGTTAGAGAAAATGAGAAATAGAGAAGAATGGTTTAAAGAGTGTATAAAAAAGGATAGTATGTTATTATCAGATATTTACACTCAAATAAAAGACAAAAAGAAAAGGTAAAATTAATGTATGATAATTATTTAGTATATTAGTGTCATTCAACTCAATAAAATGAAAAAAATACTAATCATCTTTACATTAATAATTCAATCTTTCTTATCATATTCACAAGAAGAAAATAACTCTATTGAAGATTTTGTAATTGAAAATAATGGGGTTGTTTATAAGAAAGTATTTGAGATACCGAATCAATCTGAATCAGAATTGAAAAAGAATTTACTTTCTTTCGTATCAAAAGTTCCTAATGTAAGTAATGTAAAAGAAGTTGGAGATGAGATATTTGGTGATATTTCTAATTTAAAAGTGAATTATAAAAAATATGGTGGAAGTTATATGTCCACACTAATTTTATTAAATCACTCAATGTTTGGTAAACTAATTGTTCAAACTAAAGATAACAAATACAGAGTTCTAATTAAGGATATATACTTCATTGATGATGTTAGTCTACTTTCTTTAAATTCAAAAAAAGAAATGGATAATAGAACTGATTTTACTGATTTTGTCACAAAAAATAATAGAAGTGAATTTAGAACTGGTAATACAATTGTAAAAGGTTTAGGTTACATGAACAATTACTTTACAGAGATTTTCACATATTCAAATACACCTAAAGAAAACTGGTAAAATTAGAACTTATTTAATCCTCTTTTTCATTATTCCTTTAATCTGTTCCCAATTAATTTTCAATACACCATTATTATCTTTTTTAGATTTATTCCTTTCTAAAATTTCTTCTAATAGTGGTTGTATTAATGATACAAATACAAACTTTAAACGATTTGAATCGGTTTTTACACTCCAATTCAAATCAACCAATCCTCTCCCCTTTTCATTATACCAATTAGGTGAAATCAATTTTATTTCTTTCAGTAACTTATCTCTTGTTGTTCCAAGATTTATTGTAGTTAATTTTTTTGAATTCTTTGACTTATACTTAATATTAATTTGATGGTATGTCTTTTCACTTATTCCCCTTGACCAATTATTCCCTTTTAATTTTTTCGTAGTGATTCCTTCTGAATAATATAAACTTATCTCATTTTTATCTTTCAGATTTACTAATCTATCGTAAAGTGTATTTCCTTTATTCTTATGTTTTCTAATTTTTTCACTTCTTTGAATAATTTGTTTTTTTAAATCTTCAATTTCCAATTGATGTTTTTCAATGGAACTTTTTAAAGTTTGAATATAATGATTCACTTTTCTAAAATCCTTTAAATCTTGTTTTGACTTATCTGATAGATTTAAATACTTTTTATCATCAAACCATTCAATAACTGATTCCCATTTAGTAAGATTATTTACACCTTTCATATTAATGATTTTTACTATACTAAAATAAGACATTTTCATTAACTATTAATATTGGGTATTCCTACAAAACTAAAATTAACTACTAGTTGTAGGAATCATACTAAAGTATCTTTACTATGTTAGTTTGATAACAT
>JACCEE011171103.1_pt1 | contig 10647 bp, 7 predicted proteins | sample 7449931 | NCBI WGS metagenome assembly JACCEE01 (sample SAMN15323457, study PRJNA562643) | freshwater metagenome | isolation source: river surface water | place: USA:Blue River Watershed | collected 2017-08-19 | reverse complement strand
GAATAGAACTGTTGAACGAAATCACTTTCAAGAATTAATGACCCCGTCATAATCGTTGTATAACCTAAACCTAATGCATGGTCTACACTTGGATTCGGAGTTTCACTCCATTTATATTTAATAAAGATTGTTTGAACTTGACGTCCATTTGCACGTTCTTCAAGTGGATAGTTAAACATTAGATCCAACCAGAACTTCGCATCATACGTATATTTGTACCATTCCATAAAATAGATCTTAGGAACACTTGAGATTAAATTTGATTTAATTCCATATTGTTCAAACGCATAGACATACGCTGGATCATACTTAGCTTTAGGTTGTTTAAGTTGTTCATTTACTTCATCACGACCACCATCTAAGATGTAATTATCTTCCAACACAATCGCATTATTCGAACGATCAACCTGCATATTCACATAGGCTGGACTGAATGGAATAATCAATCCAATCATGATCGCAATTAATGCCGTAAACACAAATACATTTCGAGTAAATTGTTCATTTCTGATAATTAAATGGAAGAATATCATTATGAATAATACTGCGATTGGGGTAATCAATGCGCCATATGTCGCAATTCGAGTTGACAACATCACCATCGCAATACTCTGAGTAAAGACAATGAAATACCAAATGAGTTTGTCTTTCTTTGTTTGTGCTCTAGTCAAGAAATAATAGAGAATCGGTAAAATAATAAACAACACAATCCCTATCGTATTCCCATTTTGGAAGAAAAACTTAGACGCAATCTTACGTGGATCAAATTGATCATATATCCCAAAGAACCAATAGAAGATATTTGCCTTCGTATATCCATCATATGTAGACATTCCAAACAAGAATAAGTTACCTAGAATGATTGGAAGTGAAATTGTAGTCGATAATCCAATCATAACCTTTTTCACTAGATCTTCTGAGAAGTCCGCAATATAGAATAAGTAAATAAGATAATAAGGAATAATAAGCGTTAAGACATAGAATAATTCTTTAAAGGTACTAAATTGAAAGTTATTCGGTAAGTATAAATCATTACGAATTAATATCGCATTCTTAGTATGGAAATAGAAGTAAACCAATACCACGAATCCATATACAAACGATAAGACAAAAGCACGAATTCGATTGTGTTCAAAGACTAAAAATCCAATAAGTATACATAAAGGAATGATTAGAAAATGTACAACTGTCGCAATTCTTGGTAAATTAAACTGATTTAAAAAATCATACGCCAAGTAATCTAAACTTATGATGGGTTGTAGTAATACGATAAGCGCTAATACAACTTTTAATTTTTCTTTATTTATTTTTTCCAACCATTTCTTAATCATATTTTCTCCTTATATTCATCATTTCTTAACTTTCGACTTAAATATTTGTAATACACATAGAGTTTAAGCTTTATAGGACTGAAATAAATAGACGCTTGAGGTAAACTCATTAAACCATAGGTACTTCTTGGAAAATCACTAAAATTCTTTCTTAATACTTTAAATGTATCATCTATAAAGGACATCACAAAGTTTAAATCATTCATTAACGGTACTTTTCTTAACATATTTAAACAATTGATTGAACTTAGATACTTTAATTCTTCATAATACTCATTAAACGTATGATTCTTTTGATAGAACTCAATATTTAATTCAACCATATGAAGAATATCTTTAATCTTTTTATCCGATGCGCCAGAAATATTATTCGGACGATCAATCAAATAGTTTGCGAGTGGTTTATCAATAAAGCCAACTCTCTCACAAAACATGAGATATCTAAATGTAGTACCTAAGTCTTCATAACGATACCCTACAGGATATTCAATATGATTAGCTTTATATATCTCCGTACGATAAATCTTATTCCATGCCGCATTACTTAAATGTGCTACAAGTGTTTTATCCACTTTTGGATTATAAATCTTATTTGAATCAAACTTTTCAGTAATTAACTCACTGCGATTCTCACTAATAAAGAGTTGTTTATAATTATAGATGACAAGATCACATTGATCATTTTCCATTTTATTTAAACATGATTCAACTAAATCAGGTTCAAAGAAATCATCTGAATCCAGAAACATCACATACTTTGAATGAACATCCTTTAATCCGAAATTACGTGCATCACTCAATCCACCATTTTGTTTAACTAAGCGTTTAAACCTTGGATCCATTTCCACATATTTCTTCACAATATCATCTGAATGATCCTTGGATCCATCATTCACACAGAAAACTTCAAAATCACTAACTGTTTGATTCAGTAGTGAATTAAGACATCGATCAATATAGTCTCCTACATTGTAATAAGGTAAAACGATTGTTAGTTTAGGCATATTATCCTTTAAATAGTTGAGCGGCCAAGCCAAATAAATTTAGTTTAAATAAAGTGAAAATCATCTTAGATTTGATTGAATACTTACTTTGAATGGATAAATAATACCAATTAGGACATAACGCTTTAAGATGTTGGATATTCAAGCGATAAAACTCTTTTCGATCTTGAATATGATCCATCTTCTTAATTCTAAGTGATGTAAGGAATAATCCATGTTCAATCAACAAATCATTCTTTATATCTTTCCAATCCGTTAATTGAATACACTCTTCGATATGTTGAATCGCCCAATAGATATCAAACATCTTCTCGTTCTTGATATGCGCAATTGAACCTTCACGTTGATAGTAGTAATAGAATGGTTTATGTATCAGTTTTATTTGTCTAGCTTGATACACAACACATGGAATGGTCGCAAGATCCTCATACCATTTCCCTTTCACAAATCGCATAGAGTTAAACAAATTTCTTCTAAAGATTTTATTACATGCGCTGTTATTAAGCTTTAAAGCACTTAATTTATCTTTTAATAAAGCTTCATCACCTGCAGACGCGATTTTCATTTCACCATTATCATAGACGTACATTAAGTCACAACACACAATATCTGTTTGATCATCAATAAGACTCATCATCTCTGAAAACATACTGTGATCTAAATAGTCATCTGAATCGATAAATGCGATAAACTCAGAATCTGACTGATCAATCCCATAGTTTCTTGCGTCACTTAATCCACCATTTAATTTGGTATAACATTTAAATAGATGAGGATATTTTGATTCATATTCTTGCGCTATCATACTAGAACTGTCTTTTGAGCCATCATTGATTAATCGCACAAAAAAATCAGAATAATCTTGATTAACTAAACTATCCAAACATTTTCTTAGGTATTTCTCAACGTTATAAATTGGGACAATAATATCTAATTTAGCCATATTTCCTTATAAGTATACCATGATATAGGTTAATTTTTACGATAGAAAGTACTAGAAACCTAAATCCTATGGTTAATTATATTTTAACCATGATATAATTTTATGGGTGAAACAAATGAAAAAATTAACAGTAGTCGTACCTTGTTATAATGAGGAAAAAGCACTCCCATTCTTTATTGAAGAAATGAGTGTTCAATCAAAGAATATTCAATATGAAATTGAATATCTTTTTGTGAATGATGGTTCAAAAGATAAAACATTTAATGTATTACTTGATCTTAAACAAAAATATGATCATATGAAAATACACATCATCAACTTTAGCCGTAATTTTGGAAAAGAAGCAGGTATGTTAGCCGGTTTAAAAAATTCAACGGGTGACTTAGTTGTGATTATGGATGCGGATATGCAAGATCCTCCATTCTTACTTCCAAAAATGATTGATTTAGTTGAAAATAACGATGTGGATAGTGTTGCGACGTATCGTGTAACACGTAAAGGCGAACCTCCTATTCGAAGTTTTTTTGCGCGAAAATTCTATTCAATTATTAATAGAATCAGTGAAATCGATATCGTTGATGGTTCACGTGATTATCGTTTGATGACACGTAGAATGGTTGATGCGATTCTAGAGATGAGCGAATATCATCGTTTCTCAAAAGGTATCTTTGTGTGGGTTGGATTCTCCACAAAATACCTTGAATATGAAAATGTGGAACGTGTAGCGGGTGAAACGAAGTGGAGTTTCTGGAAGTTACTGATGTATGCGATTGAAGGCATCGTCGCCTTTACAACGGTCCCATTACGTATTTCTACGTTTGTAGGATTGTTTATGTCTATGGTGACTCTTGCCTATATGGTATTCGTGTTTGTGAAAGCCTTGTTGTTTGGGGATCCTGTCGCAGGGTATCCTTCAATGATGGTTGTTATTTTATTCTTGGGTGGGGCTCAACTCTTATCTCTTGGTGTCTTAGGTGAATATCTATCGAAGACGTATATGGAAGTTAAAAAGCGCCCTCACTACATTATAAAAGATCGCTATTAATATCACTTTGAAAGGATTTATCATAAATGAACCTGAAACAGTTAGTCAATAATCTAACCAAAAGTAGATATTTTGTTTATTGTGTTTTTTTTCTTATGCTTGTTTTCTATTATCTTCCATTCTTAAAATATCGAGGTATCGTATGGGGTCATGATTTAATCTATCATCTATCTAGAGCAGTAGGTGCATATGATCAACTCAAACTTGGAATTTTTCCTTCAAAAGTAATGGGTGGTTTTTATGGTGGATATGGGTATGCGGTTGGAATTTTTTATCCAACAGGTTTAATTTATCTGATGTCTTTATTACTTTATATCGGTTTGGATATCGTTAATTCTTATCATATTTGGGCTGTGATTATCACTCTGATTACGATGATCAGTATGTACTACTCAAGTATTAAGATTATCCCTTCTAAGAAGTTTGCCTTAATCGCCACATTCTTATATACATTCTCTGTTTATAGAAATTACACTGATTTAATTGATCGTGCAGCTTTAGGTGAGTATATTGTGTTTATTTTCTTACCAATCGTATTTTCAAGTATTTACTTAATCGTAAATAAAAAAGAGAATCAATGGTTTTGGTTATCCGTTGGAATGGTAGGAATATTAACCAGTCATCTAATCTCTACCATTTGGGTTATTATATTATTAGTAATCTATTCCTTGATTTATTATAAAGATGTGTTTCAAATAAAAACACTTATAACCATTGTAAAAGCCGCCTTATTTACTATTCTAATTTCAATATATTATTGGTTGCCCATGTTAGAAATGATGGCTAGTGATGAATTTCGTTATCATCATCCATGGACCAAATTATCTGAGAACATAATTACCGATTGGAGCAAGTTCTTTTTTATTGATCCTTCAATTAATCAATTCCCACATGGAATTGAGATATGGTTACTTATATTATTGGTTATTGCGGTGATGACTCAATTAAAGAAAATCGTTAATCATCCATTCCTCAAATTTTCGCTTATTATCCTTATATTCTTATTCATATTTATTTCAAATATTATTCCTGTAGAATTTCTTTCTATTTTCAACTTTATGCAATTCCCATGGCGGCTTTATTTGTTCATTACTTACTTTCTCTGTATTATTGTGGCGTACTATATCACTCAAATACAGATAAATAAACAAGTTATCCTAATGAGTTTGATTGTTGTTGTGACGTATGTGACATATGTTCGTGGGTTTGACCAATTATATAAAGCAAGACAAGAAACAATCTATTACTCCTTCCCACGATATCAAATAGAACATTATTATGGAGAGTTTCTCCCTTGGTGGGCAGATATGGATTATTTAATAGAGAATGTAGATGCATATTCAATTACTATATCTAATCCAATAGATTTAACTTACGAAAAGAAAACCACTACATTTGATATTTATTTCAATCAAAATGAATATACTAATACAACACTCGGAGTCCCATTAATCTATTACATAGGATACTCCGCATACTTAACAAGTGGAGATTCAACTGTAGTACTGCCGATTGAACGAACTGAAACAAGCCTAATGTCCATCAATTTAGAGGATTATAAAGAAGGTAAGATCCATTTCTATTATCAAGGAACACGTATTCAAAAAATATCAACTTATATTAGTCTTCTTACTGGTTTCTCATTATTATTATTTTATGGATTAAAGTATTTAAATATTATTCCTTGGCTTAAGAAATTTATTCCGTTTACAAATAAGTCTATTTCAAAATAGGTTCAAATACATAGTATTCATTGAACTCTATTCGATTAAATGTAGTAGTGTCCATTAACTCTAAGAATGCATTATTAATCTTTAAAACGATATAATAAGCATTCTTTTCTATTGTATCAGGTAAACCAAATACGATATTCTTATATCCATCTTCCGTCGAATAAGTATTATAGTCATAAGGTGATACCTTAGCACTTAATCGATAATAAATATCCCCCTGATAATTACTGTGGATATTGTTTTCAGTAAATACTTTTAAGTTCTTTTGATTCCTAGAGTTTATGTATTCTAACTCATCACTATAGGTATGAGTAAACAATGTTTGAGGATAAATATCATACTTATATTCTATGTAGTAATACTTGGAGAAAGAGATAAAGTTTAAACCATACAAGCAAACTAATAAAAATTGTACTATCTGAATGATTCTCATTGATTTAATCCATTTCTTAAGATATTCATTTGCCCAATAAATACCATATACAACTAATACTAAGATAGAGTAGAATATCCCATTTAATTTATTTGAATTAGGTTGTTCAATCATAATTAAACCTAAGATAAATTCAGATAGCGCAAATAGCCAAAAGAGTGTTATTGGATTATACTGTTTTAACTTAATAGTCCTAGTCAAATCTGTGAATGCTTTAATAATTCCTAGTATCGCAAAAGGAATACTGATTTTATATAAAGTAAAAAATCGAATAAATGTATTATATGTCAATTGATCATACATAAACACACTCTTGATTACATATTTAAGATTAAACAACATGCTAGATAATGTGAAACCAGAACCACGATAACGAGGTAATTTAGGAATGGTAAATCCAAGAATATTTATTGAGTTATAGTCAAACGTGTTAATTATAACCATAAGTAATAAAGGTAATGCGAGTAAGAATAATGGAATAATAAAATAGTGACTATGTTTTAATATAAGCGTTTTCGTTCTTAACATCAAAATTAACACAAATAATAGAAATAATGGCATTACTACATAACTTAATGCATAAGTATAAAGGATTAATCCAGAGGAGAATCCAGCTAGTAAATATGATTTTGGGCTTGGGTTCATAATCATTTTATGCACAAAATATAAAACTATTGAAGACATACCCATCATCAAATTACAGTCTAATCCAAAACGAGATTGCATAATATAATAAGGTAGAATGGTAAAAAGAAACGCAAATAATAAACCGAATTTCTTTGAATGAAGTACTTCTGAAATTGTGAGATAGCCTATGATAAAAGTTATTGTAGATAAAACAACACCAGGTAAACGAACAATAAAGATTGAATAATCAAAGAACCTCAGTAAGAATGCGACACTATAAGCATAGAGTGCACTCTGTCCAGCTCCAAAGTTAATCAAATAGACTGGAAATGAGTTAAGATATCGATCAACACCAAAATGAGCTAATGAGTAAGCATCATAAGCCATACCCGCTTCATCAACATGTAAACCATAAGGTACTTCATTCAATAAAAAAAGTCTTGTGAATAGAAATCCTATTATCAACAAGACTATGTTATATTTACTTATTAATTTAATCATCTTACTCACAATAACTCCCCCACTCAATTTATTACTTACGAATAATTCTTTTCATCATTGATTTAATTATATTTAATACATCATTAAACTCTGTTTTTAAGAAGAAATATGATAATAAAATATAAGACAACGCGCCAACACTAATTTGTAATACAAGTAAGTAGGACGTACTAATAATGATTTTAGAACACAAGAAAACTAGAACTCCCATTATTATAGACACAATCGTAACTGAACTAATATCTTTTATCTGATCAATATACCCATAACCAATAAATACTTTAGAATAATGTACATTAATGATATAACCTAATACTGCATTAATAAATAAGACCCACAATAATCCTTCTAAAGTAACCCCAATCATTAAAGCCATAGAAATCGTGATAAATGCGACAATCTTCTTTATTATTTCTAATCTTAGATATAAATCCGTACGTCCAATAACCGTTAAGATATTCAAATTAACTTTATGTAAAGGTATGAGTAAGCCATTAATAGCTAGAATTTGCATAATTGGAATCATGCCTAACCATTGTTCATTGAATACAACCTTCACTATGGATTCAGAGGTTGCGGCTAAACCAATTAAGATAGGATAAATAATAAATATCGACAGTTTTAATATTCTACGACTCGCTTCTACCATAGAATCTTTATTATCTTGAAGTTTACTTAATATAGGGAAAGAGACTTTTTGAATCGCATCGGTGAGTGTTTGTGCAGCCCCATCACGAATCTTAAGCGCATTACTGTAATAACCCAATGCGGATATAGAGAATAAAGATCCCATGATGATATTAAATATATTTTCATAAACTGTATGAATCAAGCCCGATAACATTAACTTCCAAGAATATATGATAGCTTCTTTTAAGAAGATACGGTCTAACTTACCTCGATAATTAAAGCTATAGTGTCTAACTAAAAGCACAGTTTGAATGAATTGGTACGATATGTTATAGATAACTAGACTCCATACCCCAAAACTTAATATACTAACCACAACCGCAATAAAACCAGACACAATCGCTGAGACAAGCATAATAACAGTTTGTCCTCTAAACTGTAAGTCTCGTGTTAATAATGCTTTATGAACCGATCCAAACGCATTGAATAAGATTGCGGAAGAACTGACAATTAAGAGTAATTGAGTTGAAGGTTCTTTAAGATAACTCGCAATCAGTCCTGAACCTAAGATAAATAATATAACGATACTTGATGCGAATATCATGTTTGCGATAAACAAAGAATATGCATCATTTTCATTCAGTTCTTGTTTACGTATGATAAAGAGAGTTAAACCATTTTCTATTAAATAATTTGCGACACTCACAAAAGCCATGACTAATGCGACTAAACCAAATGCCTCTGGCCATAAGAGTCGCGCTAAAATAATTTGTGTTAGTATGCGTATTACTTGAAAGGCAAAAGATCCAACAGAACTCCATAACATTCCATTAATCGCCTTTGTTTTAAAGCTTGTATTTGTTTCATTCATCTATTTTAGGATACTCACTATTCTTTTAAAAGTCTATTGTTTATAAAAAATAAATTATAAATCAATTAGTTCACTTATTTCATGTTTTACAAAATAACTATATTATTTAGAGATTAAACTGTTGAAGTACTAAATATAAAACTCTTTACTTGATTTAAAATAATTATAAATAATGCTGGAAATGTAATCATTGGGATAAATACAAGTAAGCGAATAAGCCATATATTGGTAATCTCAGGTAAAATACTAAGGATAATATCCTTAACTAAAAGGTGATACATGAAAATATATAAAGTATATTGACCTAAGTTCGAAAAGGAATACAAGACTAATTTTACTGATTTAAACTTTAGATTCTCTAAACAATTGAATAACGAAAGTAATACAAACACTGTGAGAATCGCAAACATTGAAAAGTTAAAACTTGGCGGATTGAATCCAAAGCCAAAAAATGGTGACAGAATACTATCAATAATAATCATGTTATTAGTCATTAAGACTAACCAAATTATCCAAGATATGCAAGAGATTATAAACAATAAAAATATATTTTTTTTAAAGAATAGCATAGTATTAATAGGAGATAGTAACATCCCAAAATAGTATAATGCTAAATATGTTCCCCCAAATAGAAATCTTCCTCCTCCATGGACAGGTAAGATAAATGTATATCTAATAAATAGTGAACTTAAATAAAGTATTATAAACATCGTTATTGTATGCCATAGAATTTTGTATTTACTTTTATTACAAAGTTTATACCAGTATATTAGTAATGGAGTTATAAGAACTAATTGAAAATAAAAAACCAAAAAATAGTATGGACCTTGGATATTAAAGTTTAGAATTGTATCAATATATTGTTTTAAATCAAAGAATCTACGATAATAAATAAATAGAATTAATGTCGCGATACTATAACTAATAAATAATTTCATTACTTTCTTAAATTGGTGTTGAAATCCTTTAAACTTATTGCTAGAAGAAATTACAGAGGACAATCCGGATAATAAGATAAAAAGGCTGACAGAGAAGTATGACGCAAATGCAAGTGTTTTATTATCATAAAGAAAACCATTTGTATGGTCTATTGCGACAGCTATTATTGCTACATACTTCGCGCAATCAATCCATAATAATCGATTATTTTTGATGTTTTCAATTTTTTCACTCATGTTTGGAATTATATCATTATTCTATATTTTTGTGAATGTGATATTGATAATAATCAAGTGATAGAAACGTCCTTGAGCTTTTCATCGATTCAACCATTCTTAAAGTAATATGAAATTTATATTTTCAGATAAATATAAGTGTTTTTCGTTCATTCTTATAATGTTTACGATTGTAGATGGTGTTTAAATATGAAATTCTCAAAAAAAAGCAATTGTGAAATTGATTTGTTATAATATAAACGTGTTTCTATTTATTCAAGAGAATTAATAAATAGAGTAGTAGTTTATCTTATTATAGATGAAAAGGTCAAAATTAATGAAGCAAACACTTAAAAAATATTATCCATTCATATT
>JACCEE012550338.1_pt1 | contig 10650 bp, 11 predicted proteins | sample 7449931 | NCBI WGS metagenome assembly JACCEE01 (sample SAMN15323457, study PRJNA562643) | freshwater metagenome | isolation source: river surface water | place: USA:Blue River Watershed | collected 2017-08-19 | reverse complement strand
TTTCGATATATCAAGTAATTAAGAGTTGGACTGTGAAAAAATTGTATTTAGTAGCTCGTTCATTTGCTCAGGACCAGTGCCATTCACTTGAGCGGCTTTCTTAACCAAATCGGCAACCTCAGAATCATCCCCCTGAAGATGCTTCACAATGGCACTTTCAGCTTTATTCATATCCACACCTAAAAGTTCACGGCTAAAAATGTTCGCATCAGCATTCGTCATGCTACGTGACTTAGAAAGTTTTTGCCAATCGCTGACGAGCTTTGCAATACGCATACCTCTTTCTTCTGAAAGGCCAAACTCAGCGGCCAATGCTTCACCAATCTTAGTTGTTTTATGAGCGTCGATTAAGCCATAAGCTTTTTCTAAATCTTTTCCTGCTTCAGATGTTTCGTCGAAAACAAACTCACCTGCGTAGGTGCCGTAATAATTATTTTCATAAGCGTCACCAAAATAGAAAGTTTCCTGACCGAAACTATCATAGCTGGTGCCATGAATATAAACTGGCTGATACTCAGCATAGCTTGAATAAGTATTCCAAGTATCACCTGTGAGATAGTTTTGCATATCGTAAGCAATATATCCTGTATCGGCACTGTAAACGACAACAAAACCTTCAGTAGCAGTTTGTTCTGGACGTTTTACCACATAGTAAGTGCTGTCATAGAGATAACGACTGTTAAGTAAATCAACAAAGCTTTGAACTTTATCAACTGGGGGTTGAGGAATTACTGTTCCTCCAGTTCCACCAGTTCCACCACCACCTCCGCCACCGCAAGAGACGAGCAGAAAACTCATAGACATACCGAGAACGAACAATAATTTTTTCATCGAACACTCCTTGGATGATTTTTTCCAACTGTCTCACGTTAAAATTCTTATGGTACTTTCTCAAGAAGAAAACTCTTACAAAATCAAGGAGTTACATTTTGACACTGGGGACACTTTGCTACCAAGACACATAATTTCTAATAATTAGCTCTACTTTTACGTGTAAAGTTTTAGCAAAGAACAAAAATAAAAATTTTTAATAGGTACCTATTAAAAGTTTCTTACTTTAAATTTTTAAAATAGAAACCCAAGAGGTCAATTTGACACTTCACTGACAATCTCTGGAACTTGAATCTCTTGCTCATCGTCCTTATTCCAAAGATATTTTTGATTCATTTGTGATTCGAATTGAGCAGAAGTCATCACCCCTTCTTGAACCATACGCTTCATTGTGCGAAGTATAACCCGATTAGTATATGAACTAAATTCACCAGGCTTGAGGAAACGAGAAAAATCTCTTGGCTGAGCCAGTATGGTTGCAAGAATAGCCCCTTCTTTTGAAGTCAAAGCAGAGGGAGATTTATTAAAATAAAATTTAGAAGCTTCTGTAATGCCATAAATCTGATCACCAAATTCAGCAGCATTTAAATAAGATTCAAGCACTTTCTTTTTGGGAAGACGCCAATCTATATAAATGGCCATCGGTATTTCGACAATATTACTTATCAAATCTTTTTCATCATCTAAAAAAAGCTTTTTACCCAATTGCTGAGTCATTGTGCTTTTTTCGCGATAACTTTTTCTTTTAGAAAAGATCTGAATCAAATTATTTTTAAGTTGATGAAAATCAACTCCAATGTGTTCAAAGAAGTGGGCATCTTCGCTTAGAATAATCGCTTGATAGGCCATGGGAGAAATACTCTCAAGTTTGACCCATTTTTTTGGTTTTGCCTTAACAAAATGATATTCAGCAGGAAGACTTCTCCTCTTAAATTGAACAACAAAATAGCCAGTGCGCAAACCTTCAATTTCCTGAAAAGGAAAAAGCATTACTGACAGCCCTAAAATCAAAAGCATCATGGAGCTGCCAAGAATAAAAAAGGCACGAAATTTGAAGAAAAAACGCCGGATCATGGTTCGGCATTATACTCTCAAAATACGAAGCTGAGGAGGAGGCTTAAAAAAAAATTTAAGAATTAGCGTTTGGCGTTGCTAAAATAATCGAGTGGAAGCTCGCCATGTTCATGAAGTTTTTTAATATGTAGAGAAGGAAGCCCTGTGGAAATGACCTGACCTTCTGGATTATGAGCAATAGTCTGACTTCCAATAACATTACCTTCCATACCTGAAACTTCAGCAATGTGGCTGACTATCCTTTGCCCGTTACGATTACGTGCAATTTGAACAACGAGATCGACGGCCGAAGCAATTTGCCTTCGGACAACGTGGTAAGGAACGTCAAAACCGGCCATCATATATAAAGTTTCCATACGACTAAAGCATTCGCCTGTTGAACTTGAGTGAATAGAAGTCATAGAACCATCATGGCCAGTATTCATCGCTTGTAAAAGGTCGAAGAGCTCCCCGCCTCTTGTCTCACCAATAATGATGCGGTCTGGTCTCATGCGCAGAGAATTTTTTACTAAATCCCTCGCAGACACTTTGAGTTGAGAAAGAAGATTTTTATACCCAGCTTCTAAACGAACAATATTAGGATGAGCAAAACTCAATTCCAAAGTATCCTCAATAGTGACTAAGCGTTCCTCATGAGGAATTTCATTAAGTAAGAGATTTAAAAGCGTTGTTTTACCAACACCTGTTCCCCCCGAAACCACAATATTCAAGCGAGCATGAACAGCTGCTTTCAAAAAATTAACCCAAAAAGGGGTCAATCCAAAAACATCAGGTGACTGATCGAAATTTTGAATACGCTTTAAATAGCGGCGTATTGTTATGGCCGGTGAAGCATGAGCGAAGGGCTCAATGATGGCATTAAAACGACTTCCATCAGGGAGGCTACCGTCAATAATAGGAGTTTCAGCATTACATTCCTTTTTATTATAAGCAGCGACCTCATTAATAAAGCCATACATATCAGACTTGGTTAAATTCACATTCAGTTGAATAAACTTCCCTTCGCGTTCAACAAAAACGGTACGGGGATTATTAATCACGATCTCGGTGATGCCTTTTTTAGTTGAAAGTTCATTAATCAAATTCCAAACAGAGTTTGTATTTTGTTGGTCCATAATTCCTCAGACTAAAATAGTATCACTCGTAAATATCTCAGACTCCGAAATTGAAGCTCCATAACTTAAAAACGCAGAAGTCAAATCTGCCTGCTGTTCGCTACTTAGAAGAGAATAAATCTCAGAATAAGGCAAACGATCTTCTAAAATGGCCAAGGTTTTCTTTTTCCCAAAATAATCGACAAAGTGATCCATCATCACATACAGCCAATCAACTCTATTTGTTCTTGATTTACAGTATTTGAAAAGATCGACAATATCTTCTTTTATCACAAAATTTTTACGTTGATTTTCGTTGTAGTATTTCTGGGTTTGAAAAGAACCAATTTTAAAATAAAAAGCTAATAAGAATGTTCTAGAAAATCCATCTGCATTATAGGCACTCAACCGGTCTTCCCAAAAAAGAAGATCATTTAAATGCTTCATATCATCTTCACCCAAACCAAACTTTCCATGAAGTTCGTAATGGATAAATAAACGGGCCATGCGATTGCGAACGCCCTTCCAGGTCATCGATTTCAAAATGGCATCAATACGAAGGTCAGCATCAATATCTTGAAAATGATTTTCCATCAAACTGAAAAATGGCTTGTTATCGTAGACATAGGAGTTGAAGTGATTTGAATTAAACTCAATTCCTTGCATGGAACTTTTGAGTAATTGAGTATAATAGTCTGGCAAATTAATAAAAGGGTAAGTGATCATACAAACTCCTCACTGTATTCTATATCAAGACTAAGCTTTCAAACAATCTTTCTTCGAGTATACTTAAAATATGAAAATTCCAGTTTTTGAAGAAATTCAACTTAATCAGGCGTGCGATAGCGCTTATATCGAGGAGAAGTTCACCGAACTTCATGTAGGAGAAATTCCTGTTTATATCCGTGCTGATAAAATTACTCGTGAAGATTTCATTGAAACTCTCCCCAATATTGAAAGGGCCATAAAAAGAATGGGAGTTAACCCTAAACTTCCATACCCCATTGTCATCTTAACTTCACATATAGAAGAACATCATTCTTTCGCTATCGTAAAAACTGAAGAGGATCTTCTCAAGCACTTTAACACCCAAACAAAAAGACTCTCTAAAAAAGAACTTCAAATTCTGAATAAGATCAGCCTAGCAAAAGACAAGTTCATTAATCTCTTCTCGGAAGATAGCATCGCAGACCTTCAAAACGTGGTAAAAAACCAACGAGAACTCTATACTCTTTCTAAAGAACTCTTTTTTTATGAGACTCTAAAAAAGAAATCCTTGAAAACTCAAGAGAAACGAAATGAACCAAAAAAACGATAAAGAAAATAACCAAGACGTTTTTCAAGAACTTTACGAACTCATTTTAGAAGAAGCTGAAGGCAAGAAACCTACTCGCAAACGCTCTCCCCAAGATAAATTTGATCCAACACCTGATGCTATCGATTTTTTGGAAAATGAAAATCTACGTTTGAATAAATTAAATAGCTTTTTTGGGATTAAATTAGAAAATTTAAAATCCAATAACCAAACCCATGCTCTTATTCAACGTCAAGAGAAAGAACTCTTCGCAACGAAGGCAGAACTTGTGTCTAAAATGGATAAAGAAGGAAGCCACCTCCAAAAACAGATGGCTTTTTTATGGGATAAAACCTTCGCTTAATTTTTCAAAATACTTAAAATAATCGGACCGCCAACGTGCTTGAAATCCTCAAAAGAGAGTTTTTCGTACTCATAACCTTCAAGTTGGCTCTTGAGAATTTCTAAAAGATAGCTAGAGAAATCGTAAACTTTATCTAAGCCGAAGGAAGTAGCAAAGGCAGCTATCTTAGCGTGTAAAGCGGAGTCTGTTTTAAGGTGCCCTTCTTTGTCAATAATCTGGGCAACCCAAACTCTAAATTCATCTAGGGTGAGACCCAACTTTGGAGATTTGCTATCTTCCAAATATCCAAGAGAGTAATTAGCAAATGAAGAAAGCAAGATCGCTTCAACATCAATATCATCAAGAGTGTAATTTAAATAATATGCATTACTAACTCTTCCGCTTTGGCGAAGTTCATCAAAAACTTGAAAGAACTTCATCTCAAAAGGAAGAAGTTCTATAAAAGTTCTTCCTTTTCTTGCCCAAAGATCTGCTGCAGAAGGATCTGTGATCTCTACTGCTGCCATCGTTCCTGGCCAACGAAATTTCACAGGGGTTTCAAAACTGTTATCTAAAAAATCTTCCCAATAACTGCCAAGAAAACTTTCATGATCGCCGGCGAATGGTGTGCCATGGAGAGCGCGTTTTATTTTTCTTTGATTATCACGGATAAGGGTTTTCCCTACACGATAGACATCGACAAAATCAAATAAATCAAAAAGGCTTTCACTTTCAGAAAGAGGGCGCATACGAGAACGAATATAATTGTATCCTAAAACAATAAGAGACTTAGTCCCTTGCCCCACACGACTCATGGCCAAAGAACCATCTTTAAGAGCTCCTTCGAGCGCTAAGCCGGCATTGACCAAACGGATGAAGTTAAACTGTAAGAAATCGATACGTTTTTGATCTGAAACACGAGAAAGCTCTTGAGAGATGGGGTCAAACCCATTTTGATAAGGAACAAGGGTTGATTTGTGAAGAGCCTGTGAACGGGCCACTTCATCGACTTCTGCCACAACCTTACCTTTCTTTTTTATAAAGTTGTCCATAACTGGAGTATTTGGGAAAGGAGTATCTAAATCAAGAGCATCATAGTAATCAACGAACCCCAGATCTCTTTGCCTTTCTTTTTTTAAACGATACTCTTCTTCTTCAAGCATTCCGAAAGTTTCAGATACTATTTTAAAAAGATGGGCATAAGCCTTTTCGACCCCCATATTACTGTATAGATATCTAATCACATGCTTCAATTCAGCAACATAAGGAAAATCTTCTTCGTATTCAACAAGAAGAAGATTGTCATCAGTTAAGAAGTAATAATCATGATCTGGATACATCGGATCTTCTACATCAAAAGTAGAAACGTGAAACTTTCCCTTAAGATAAAGAGCAAATTGATCACTTAATGCAAATTCCAGAGTGACTCTTTCATCAGGACATGCCGCATAAGCAGGAAGCCAAGTCGCGAAACTCTGAGTATCAAGTTGATCTTTTTCCCAAAGATCTAAATCAAGAAAAGCTTCTCTCTGTTCTTTGGAAAATCGAGGAAGATAATGGGCCACCATATCAGGCGAAAGACTCCGTATCACCATATACAAAGGCTGAACTGGCAAAGCAGATAAATCTCTGCCTGATTCAACATATTTTTCTAAATCATCAATAGAAGTATACGCTTGAGCTTCAGCTAAAAGCCCTTTAATAATATCTCTTCTCTTATCCGACATGCTACCTCCGCATTAAAATCTAACTGCCAACTTTAGCAAAATTGTCCCGTCTTTAAAAGCACTAGTGTGCAAGCTTCCTCATAAGGGATATTATTCTTTTTTAAAAGCTCCATAAGTTCAGGGTTCTCTGTCCCTGGATTAAAAATGACCCTACCGGGCTTTAAATTTACAATGTCTTCTGCCATCGCAGAACTGATCTCTGGATTGACATACATTGTGAGGGTATCGATGATTTTCCCCTGATTAGCGACAATCTTCAAATCAGAAAAGCAGGGCTCACCTTCTATTTCCTTTATTTTAGGATGAACCAAGATGGATCGATGCCCATAGTGATTCAAAAGCTTAAAGGCTTTATACGAATAGCGTTCAGGCTTATCTGAAGCGCCGAGGATGACAACCAATTCACTTTTCATAGGACCTCCTCAAACAACTCCTATCTTACCCTTCCCAACCTCAACTTGCATCTGTAAAAAAGAAAACTTTGATGCTAAGCTAAAGAGACGTAGATTAAGGAGTCAATAATGAAAACACTTTTGGCCATCTGCCTCTTACTCTCCAGCACTTTTGCCTTAGCCGAACTTAAAATCGAGCATGGCGTTCAAATTTATTACAGCGAGGCCATCGATGTTTTTGAAATAAGTGATCATTTGGTCTTAGGTGAATACAAAGAAAATGATTATCACCGTTACTGGGTTTCAAACCTTGGTTTAAGTTTTTCTGAAAAAAGTCTCTTAAGCAAATATAAAAGACTTAGAGAAAAATACTATCCTGATTTTCTTCAACGAAATGAAATTCCTGAAATAGGCAACTCACTCTTCTCTCCTGCGATCATGAATTCTCCTGATCGCTTTGCCCAAACATTTTATACTTCTGAAAGCGTAGATGAAGCTCTAAAGAAGCTAGCCACTAGCATAATGACTATTGATGAAGTCAAATTTCTCGCAGAGTTCTTTAGAACACTCAAGCCTAAGATCAGTTCTATGGTCAAAGAGAGCGCTATGTTCAAAGGAAAAATGGTTGAACTAAACCGTTCTCTCAACTCTGATCGCCCCAAAAGACTTCTTCGTAATGCAGCTAAATTTTTAGCCGTAAGTGATCGCTACCCAGATGACCTTCCTCTTTTCTTTGTTTGGTGGCCAGCACTTTCAAAACCACAAATTGATTTAGTTGGTTCCTTTGCTATTTTACGTTTTAATCCGATTCAACACACACAGGACCTCAAAGAAGATACACTTGTCCAGAAGGCCATTGAAGCTTTTTTAATAAAACAAAGTAAGAACCAAAAAGAAAATCTCTCTAAACAATTTCTTCTCGGCTGCGATCCACGCAATTTTCTAAAAGCAGAAGATGTTTTACAAAATCCTCTTGCAACAGTGCTAGGTCGCATGAGCTTAGAAGAAGAAAAACTTCAAAAAGATTTTGATCTCAGCCAGGACTGGAAACTAGGTCACTGGGGTAATAGCTATGCTCGCCTACTTTATCCTGTCGTCAAAGGACTAAGTAAAAATGGCAAAGAAACTATCAACGGTTCTTTCATCACAAAAGCAAGTTTGCTCTGTCAAGATCTAGTAAACATCAAAAAAGACAAATAGTTTTTTTCTTCCTAATTATTGAAGATTATTGCCATTACAGTACCTGACAATTTTATTTAGGCATTATTGACTAAATGCCTAAGTCAATAACGCCGATAAAGTTTCGAGGTAATTACTTATGAAAAAATCTTTCACACTTTGTGCATTTTTAATTTTATTATCTTCAGTGGTCTTGGCTCAAGAAAATACCAAACCCTACGAGGGCTTCCAAGGTTGTGGTGAATATCTTGCAGCAGGAACTGTTCATTCTTCAGTTAAAACAGGCTACATGCTTGTCATTAATGAACAGACCCGCTCTGAATACAACTTCAGAATCCCTATTATGGAAGAGCCAAAATTTGCTCCTTACATGGATAAACCGCTCAAGGCAAGCGTACTGATAACGAAGCCAATTGATGGCACAAGAGGCGAGATCGAAAAAGTTATCAAAGTTGAACATCGCATCCCTAATCCCCTACACCCCGTTTTTGATACTGGTTTTAGACTTATCAAGAAAGTGAAGTGCAAAAAATGAAAACAAAAATCTTTTCACTCATAATCGTTGGTCTACTCTTAAGCTCTCAAGCTGAAGCAAAGAAACAGTATATACTCTTAGGTGGTGGTGGTGAACCAAGTGGTCCAACTACAATTTTTGATACCGATCTTGCTCAAACGAGAGGATTTCTTGATCAAGCAGGAGACTGGAATAAAGAAGTTTCTTTCAACGGTGGGCACTCAAATACTGAGAGCATTTTAAATACACGTTATACCGACTCTCAAGTCAGTAACTTCACTAGTCAAAACTACAACAAAATCATACAAAAGTATGTAGAACAGATTAATGCAGGTGAATTTAAGGCCGGTGACCAAATTCTAGTGCAAATCAATACCCATGGAGCCATAAAATACGGCAACCAAAAGACTCATGATGTCTCTGTCGCCAGAAGCTCTATTAAAAACTACGACTCTTTAGGAAGTATTACTGTCAATCTCGACAATTTAAAAAATCTTACGGATCTTGCGAAATCCAAAGGAATCAAAGTCGGTATTATTGATCAATCTTGCCACTCTGGAAATACTTTGGCCCTCGCCGACGAAAACACCTGCGTTCTTTCAGTCTCTGGACCTAATCATTACGGTTATGCTGGATATGGAACAACTTCAGATAAAATCACTCAAAAGATGGCCCCAGGGAAAAGTCTTGAAGATCTATTTCTAGAAGCTCGTAGAGATTCAAATGATTCAGGTTTCCCTATGATCTCAACAGCAGAAGGAAAAGAAGTTCAAGAACAACTCTATGGACTCCTTACTCCCTATCTTTATTATTTCGATAAGAGGCATGACAAGCTCACACCTTATATCTTAAATGGTGAAGGTGAAATTGCATGTAAATTTGACAAAGATTTCGAACAACTTAATAAAATTATTGATAGTATCGAAGATATCCAAGTCGTTACAAAGAACTACTGGTTCTTTGAAAAGCAAACAATAACAAAGAAAGTGGATCTAAGTTATTTAAGATCGGTCCTGAAGTCTTATTACGACCTTCAAAAAGAAATTATGGATGAAGTTGCGGGTATCGATTTAAACATCTACAACACAAAAGAAAGAATTTCCATCCAAAGCGGACTATTTAAAAACTCCATTGAATACACTTGGAAAGAACTGATTACAACTGATTTCGATAAAGTCATCAATTACAGTACTGAACTTCTAGCTAATGAAAAAAGTAAAATTCAGCGCCAATACATTCAAAACAATATTGATTTTTACAAGAAGGCCCAGGCAAGAGGAAGAGAGTTAGCAATCCAATACCCTTACTTAACTCAACTAAAGACAAAAATCGATAGTATTGAGAATAAGGAAAGTCGCTCTCATAGCCTTGCTTTTCAAATTGGACGTGAAAGTAGAAAACTTTACGATGAGTTCTATAAAAAAGTTAGTGACACAGGAGCAAAATCAGGTCAACCGAACCCTTGCAAAGAATTTGTGCTTTAATTTGTTGGATTGCTTATGAATAAAACCCTGCTTGTTTTTATTTCTCTCTGCTTACTTAGTGTAACTCCAAGCTATGCGAAGAAGCAATATATCCTCATTGGTGGCGGAGGTGAACCAGCAAATGCCACAGACAGCTGGGGCAATCCTGTTCTAGGGACAATATTCGATGATGATATTGGGGACGTTAAAGCTTTTTTAGACAAAGCACCTGATTGGCAAAAAGAAGTTTCTTTCAATGGTGGTCATCCACAAACAGAAGAATTATTACGCACTCATTACAACGATATCCAAACAACTAGCTTTACAACTCAACAATATAAAAAAATGATCGCCGACTACGTCACAAAAATAAACAAAGGTGAGTTTACCAAAGGTGATCAAATACTTATCCACATTTCAAGTCACGGAACAATTAAGATGGATGGCCAGCTTACTCATAGTGTAGCAACGGCCTACAATGCCCTCCAAAACTACGAGACAATAGGTGGAGATTTAGCAAATATTGACGATCTAAAACGTCTTTCAGATCTTGCCTACAAAAAAGGGATCAAACTCGCGATCATCGACGAGAGTTGCCACTCAGGAAATAGTCTCACTCTTGCCAATGACAACACCTGTGTCCTCTCAACAACTGGGCCTCTCCATTATGGTTGGAAGGGTGGTTACAGTAATCCTGATGTACTCAATAAAAATCTTACTCCAGGAAAAAGTCTTGAGG
>JACCEE011930725.1_pt1 | contig 10656 bp, 9 predicted proteins | sample 7449931 | NCBI WGS metagenome assembly JACCEE01 (sample SAMN15323457, study PRJNA562643) | freshwater metagenome | isolation source: river surface water | place: USA:Blue River Watershed | collected 2017-08-19 | reverse complement strand
TAATCCGGGGATTAATAAATATTCATTAAAGGTTCTTGAAACATCATTAAAGTACCTGGCCATATATTCGTTTTTTAAATTAAAAAATTGCGCAAATTTAAATAAAAAAGTCAAAGAAGTTCGAAGTCCTAGAGTTCGAAGTGCCTAAAGTTAATTTACAGCACGTACTTCGGTCTTTAGTCTCCTTATGTTTTCTTAATACTCGCCTTTCATAAAAGCAGTGCCATTAAACAGGGCTATTCGGTTCTCCTGCTCATCAACCACATCAACCCAATAGGTGGCTAATGTTTTTCCTGAACTATGTTCTTTAGCCCTGGCAATAAGCTTTCCGCTCGAAACACCTTTAAAGAAATTAATGGATGCATTGGCTGCAACCGCAATTCTCCCATGTGAATTGGAAGCTGCCGCAAAAGCAAAATCGGCAAGAGTAAAAATGGCTCCACCCTGAATAATATTCACGCCATTTAAGTGATTATCCAAAACATCCATTTCGGCTACTGCCTCACCCTTCCCGATCGACACCAGCCGGATTCCGTTTGTTCCGGCGAAACGGTCATTCAAAAGAATTTGTTCCAGTTTTTTCAATCGCTGTTCCATAGTCCCATCTTTTTATTTGGCTTTAATAACCCTAAAAAAAAAGCGGGCCTTTAGCCCGCTCTTTTCCTATATCCTCTATTAATAGAATTTCGATCGTTTATCTTCTATTTCAGTATTCTTCTTCAGTGATTCAAACACCTGCGATCCTCCACGGTATCCCAGAGCCTGAGCCAGCCTAAGCTTTTCAGATTTCACATCACTATCGGTACCGGTACTAACCGAAGTCACTTTAGTAAGGTAAACTCCATTGTTACCTTCGATTGGATTTGATACTTTTCCTTCAGGAAGTGAACAAACTGCTCCAACAACTGCAGGTTCGAACCCAATTGAAGGGATAGAAGTCGTTGTGAAGTTAACAGCACTGGCTTCTTTAACTTCGGTTGACAAGCGTGATGCAGCAGAAGAAAGATCTGAGCCTGCACTTTTCAGCTTGTCGGCTAACATTTGAGCTTTCTTTTCTTTACGAACGGCCAGTTCAATTCGTGGCTTAACACCTTCGAATGTTGATGGACCGGCTTCGGTTGCAGCAGTGGTAGCTGCTATAATAAATTTATTTCCAAATTCAAAAATTGTAGAACCTTCGTTATTTACACAAAGCTTACCCGGATCAGTAGCGAAAGCAGCACGTACCAATTGACGTGATGACTCCAAACCGGCAACACCACGTTCGTTTTCGCCCAAAGTAGCAATTTTCTTATCTAACTTCTGAGCAACAACTGATTTGTTGAATGCGTCGTAAGTTTGATTTTCGCTTGCAAATTTGCTGGTTTCAGAATAAATGCGCTGATAGGTTTCGCTGCTTGGCTCAATCTTTTTAGTAAGAAAAGCAATACGAACCTGATTGGTTTCTTTTCCTTTTTTGGTTGGTTTAATAAGGTGGAATCCATAACGGGTTGCTACCACATACAATTTATTTACTTCACCAGAGAACGCAGCTTCTTCGAATTCAGGCACCATCTGGTTGCGTTTGAACCAACCTAAATCGCCACCTTTTAGTTTCGAACCGGTATCTTCTGAGAATTTAACTGCAGCTTCAGCAAAACTTCCGCCTAATTCAATATTACGTTTCAAGCTGTCGGCAATTGCTTTGGCTTTATCAACACTACCTACAGTTTGTGGGTTGATCAAGATGTGGCTGGCCTGAACTGAATCGGGCAACATTTTAAACTGATCAATTTTGGCCAGTTTGTATTCATCATTTTCGAGGTACGGACCATAAAAATCACCAGCTTGTGCAGTTGAAGCCCACAAAGCCAATGATGATGGCAATTCGCTTATTTTCAAGAAACGAGGATCGAAACGAGTATCTGAATTCGCATTTACATACTGCTGATTGTCGGTAGTAGCGCCAAATTCAGCTTTGCTGTCAACCAACCATTTTTGAGTAGCTACTTTATCAGCTTCCGATGGAAGAACTTCAAAGGTTACATACTCGATGCGACGGCTATTTTCCTGTTTGAATTCGTCTTTATGGCTATTATAGTAAGCTTTCAGTTCATCGTCCGAAAGTTTAACATCAGCATCTGCAATTGACGAGTATGGAAGCATTACATATTGGAAGTTTGCATTTTTGTTTTTCAATGCCAGGCTTCTTTTAGCTTCGTCGCCGGTTACATACAACCCTTTTGAAACCAGGTTGCTGTATTTCGAATTCAATTTATCCTGTTTGATCTGGTTTTCGATATACAACCAGTATGACTTTTGTTCAGGAGTTGCAACAGTTTCTAACGATTTCAGGAACTGAATGATCGCTGATTTATCAACCTGACCAGTTTTTTGATTACGGAAAAGCTGTTGAATAATTGGATGTGGATTATTTCCCTGAACCAAATCGAATAATTCTTCGGCACTAACAGAAACACCTAAATTCTCGGTAGCTTTACCAACAATCTTTTCTAAAAGATAACCCTGCCAAACCTGTTCACGGATTTGCTCCCAGGTGTTTTCATCGATCTGAGCCTGTTGGGTGTTCATTTTATAAACTTCAGAAAGCTCTTCAACCTTCTTTTGAAAATCTGGATATTGAATGGCATCACCATCGATTTCAGCAATTTTCAACTGACTGGGTCTCATTAAAGTACTCCCCGAATTAAGCATATCGCCCAAAATAAATGCACCTAAGGCAAGACCGATTACGATCGCTATTATCATACCACCGCGATTCCGTATGTTTTGTAAAGTAGCCATTTACTGTTAGTTGTTTTATTATAATTATTCGTTAAAATTTTGCGGTACGAAGATAATAATTTTCGATATTAAACCTCCGAATTCAATTTTTATTTTAGTTATCGCCCAATAGCTTAAGCTGCACCAGTTCTATGCGCGTATTGGTTGCTTTCAGAATTTTAAACTGATATTGACCAATCGTGATAACGGTACCAATTTTAGGGATACTCTCGTAGTTATAAAGAATATATCCGGCCAGAGTCTCAAAATTTTCGTCCTCCGGAAATTCAAAACCAAAATTTTCGTTGAGCTCATCCAATTCCAGACGCCCGGAAAGTATATATTCCTTATCCGAAATCTTTTTCATTATCAGGTCATCAGTGTCGTGCTCATCTTCAATTTCGCCAAATATTTCTTCGAGAATATCTTCGCTGGTTACCATACCCGAAGTTCCGCCAAATTCGTCGACCACAATAGCAATACTTAATCGCTGCTGAATAAACTGGCTTAACAGCTTGCTGGCCGACATGGTTTCGGGTACAATTAACACCTTCCGGAGATTGGCCTGAATACTTTCGGGCTTATTAAAGATGACCGAATGATGCACATATCCAACAATATTGTCGAAATTACCCGAGTAAAACAAGATGCGGGAATAGCCGGTTTCAATAAATTTCTGTAACAATTCTTCAATGGTCGAATCAATATCGAGCATGGCCATCTCGGTTCGCGGGATCATAACCTCCCGAAGTTTCACAGTCGAAAAGTCGAGCGCGTTTCGAAACAGTTTTACTTCATTATCAACCTCCTGGCCGGTTTTTGCATCAACATTTCCATCCTGTTCCCCAACAAAATTATCAAGATCAATGCGGCTAAAAACAATTTTATCGTCGCCCTTTTTAATGGGAGCATTAAAAAACAAGCGAAGTACAATTTTCGATACCCAAATCGATATTTTGGTGATTGGATAAAACAGAAAATAAAAAAAGGCAATCGGCAGAATAAATATTTTTAAAACCCGATTCGGATTGATCCGAAATAGCACCTTTGGCAAATATTCGGCAGTAGCAAGAATTACAATTGTTGATATTACCGTTTGTGCAGCAAGAACAATCCAATCGGATTGCAGGTGCTGAACAAGCCAGGGTTTAAGCAGGCTCGCAAACGAAATACCATAAACCACCAGTGCCAGGTTATTGCCAATGAGCATGGCCGAAATAAACTGCCCGGGACGACGTGTGAATATTGAGACGAGGCTTGAAAACAGCAGATTTTGTTTTTTATCGAGTTCGAGCCGCAGCTTGTTCACCGAAACAAAAGCGATTTCCATTCCGGAGAAAAAGGCCGAAAACAAGACACTAATAACTATCAACAAAATCAGGTTCATAGGGGATTATTTATCCACGTTCACGTACAGATTACCCTTCAGGTTTTTGATATGATAGGACGAAAAATCAGCATTCGACTCAAATCCGATCCCGGTGTACACCTGATCTTTCTGAATTATTTTAACAAACTGATCGGAATAAATTTTGGATTTCTGTATGTCGTAAACCAGGAATTCTGTTTTCAGGGTATCGCCTTTGGCATTGACGGCAATCACATTATTCTTGGCCTCCCAGCGGTTTTCCGATGGAAAATTTTTGGCATACTGTGCCGTTATCGACGAAATCACGTTCATATGCGCATCGTAGCGTTCCATTTTCACACCTTTCGGGAATTCGATGTACGGATCTTTCTCGTTGTTGTGCTTTATCAGCAATGGGGTTTGCAATTTCGAACGAACAACTGAAGAGTCGGAAATCAGCATTTCAAATCCTTCGGCAGTTATGGCGGGTAAATCTTCAGTAACGGCAACCGTTTTAATTTTCGAAATCTCATTTTCGCACGAAGTTATCCCTATGCCAATACAGGCAACACAAACGAAAAGCACAAATTTTCTTACCCGAATATTTTTAATGCCGAAATTCATAGAAAACTGAAATTACCTTAAATCCTATTTCAAATTTGAATATAAAACTAGGAATAAAACCATTAAAAGTAAAACGAGCCAAAAGCAAATCAATCTTCGTGGCTCGTTTTATATACTAGAGTTTCCTGAAATTAATCGAACTTACGCTTTATAAACCAGTAATCGTATAAATTCAGGTACAAACTAAACTTGGTATAATTGCTCCGCACCAAATCATCAGATAACCTCCCTTTTTTCCCTAACTCGAGCGCAAAGTTAGCTGTCGACTTCGATTTTGGGAACGGGAACCCTGCTCCAAAACTAACACCGAACTCCCTGATCTGGCGCCCGTTCAATTTTAAGTACGAACTTTCGTGATGTATACCTGCACGGTATTTTACCCGGTTGAAATAACCTCGGATGGAATTATAATTCGGAATATACTCAGCGCCAAAAGATAACCGGCTCTTATTTACCAGCTCAACATTATCGGTTGTCGGATTATATAGTTTTTCACCAAAAAAGGTGGCTTTACTCCATCCGGCATAATAATAATCGGCATTGATTTCGAGTTTGTTGATTTTATTGTAGGACAAACCTATACCGAAGGTCGTAGGGAATTTAATTTTTCCTTTGTATTCCGGAGTATTTTCCAGTGTATCGACCAGTGAACTTGAATTTATGGTGATAATTTTTTCGGAGAAAATGCGGTGCAGGGCAACCATTTCGGTAGCTCCTTCATAAGTTGCACCAATGGTCAGGTATTCATTCTCTTTTAATTTAAGATCGTACTGCATACCGTAAGTCAGTGTAAAGTCACGCAAACGGGTTCCTTCAGTTTTCGATATAAAAAATAAATCGGCGGAGTCAAAACCAATGGTTGTATTCTGATTTAATCGTCCAAAAATATAATTCAGGTTGGCTCCCAGCGAAAATCCTTTAAACGGACTGATTGCCATGCCGAAATACGCCTTCGAGGTCGATCCTTCGCCCTGGTAACTGCTGTAAACATTACCAACACCAGTAAGTGTTTCGGTTACCGAAACATCATATCCCATATCCGAAAATGGTTGAACACCCATAGCTCCGCCTAACCATTTGGTAACCGGCCAACTTAGCGCAAAATAACGGAAGTTGACATCGTTAACGCTCATTTTCTGAGTTGAGCTTTTATAACGAGAATAGGTTCCGTCTAAACCAAAATCGAAGACAAACGACAAACTATCATTCGAATTGTATGAGGCGGGGTTGGCTGAATTGATCTGTACACTGTGACGGCTACCTAAAGAGGCACCCCCCATTGCAGCCGTGCGACCAAAACCATAGTGATTTAAATCGCCAAGGCCATATCGTGAAAAAGGAGATGTTGTATTATTATTTTGAGCAAACCCGGAAATTCCGGTAATAACCAAAATGATAAAGGCCAGTATTACTTTATTTTTTCTCAGCATTGTGTTCCAGGATCCTGTTTAAACCTATTAGGGTTAGATTAAAGTGTACAAATATGGTATAATTTAATATTTTATCAAAAAAAATAGAATCGCCACCGGTCATAACGATCTGTAAATTTTCATAAATTCTGTTAAACGAATCAATTGTGCCATTCATTTCATACACAATTCCGTTTTGAACTCCGGCGCGGATGGCATCAACGGTATTTCCTCCAACCAACTCAAAATCATCAGAATATTCAACCAAAGGCAACTTACCGGTAAACTGATTCAACGCTTTATACCGCATTTTCATACCGGGCGAAATATTTCCGCCAAGAAACTCATTATTTTCTGAAACCAGGTCATAGGTAATGGCTGTTCCGGCATCAATAATTAATATATTTTGATCGGGAAACAACTCGTTGGCTCCAACTGCGGCAGCCAGCCGGTCCTTGCCCAGAGTTTCAGGTGTTTCGTATAAATTTACCAGAGGCAACTTTGTCTGGTGGTCAAGTTCGATGAAATAGCTAAACTGTTCATGAAGAAATTGCAAAACTTCATCATCCACCTTTTTAACGCTCGAAAGAATCGCCTTATCAAGCTGAACGTACTCGTCCTTCAGCATTTTTAAATGATTCACCGTCAGATGTTCAATCGGAACATTAAACATCAAATCATGCTGATTGAACAAAGCGATCTTTGTCCGGGTGTTGCCAATATCGATAACGAGATTTAACAAGTCTTAATCTTCTAATCGTTGACTAATATCCAATGCGCTCACCGAATGAGTCAGTGCGCCAATCGAAATAAAATCGACTCCGGTAGCAGCCACTTCGCGCAGACGTTCCAGGGTCATATTACCCGAAGCCTCCACTTTAGCACGCCCGGCAATCAGTTCAACACCTTTTTTCATGGTTTCGGTGTCCATATTGTCGAGCATAATAATATCGGCTCCGGCATCAATAGCTTCCTGAACCTGAGCCAATGTGGTCGTTTCCACTTCAATCTGAATGCCTGGTTTTATTTTACTGCGCACCGCATTTACAGCCTTGGTAATTCCTCCGGCCACTTCAATGTGGTTATCTTTAATCATGGCCATATCGTACAACCCGATGCGATGATTGCTTGCACCACCTGTCTTTACGGCATATTTATCAAGCATTCTGAATCCGGGCAGGGTTTTGCGGGTATCCAGAATAACTGTCTTAAAATCTTTTACAGCATCGGCATATTTAGCCGACATGGTGGCAATGCCCGACAAGCGTTGCAGGAAATTCAAGGCGGTACGTTCTCCGGTAAGCAAAGCACGGTAAGTACCTTCAAACTCAACCATAACCTCACCTTTCTTTACCCGCGAACCTTCTGGTGTAAGTACAACCCATTTCAGTTGCGGGTCAAGGCTCCTGAAAACCATTTCGGCAATAGGAAGACCGGCCACAACACCTTCTGCTTTGGCTACCATTTTAGCTTTGCGCCGCGATTCAGCCGGAATAATATTGTCGGTAGTAATATCACCATCGCCCACATCTTCGGTAAGGGCAAGTTCGATAAGTGTTTGCGCTGCTTTTAATTCGAGTTCGTTCATAGTCGGGTTATTTCCGTATTTCCTGAAATTTATATTCCTGATCTTTTTGCTGAATCAAATGAGCACAAAACGCAGACTGCTCACCGGGATAATCTTCCCGGATATGGCCGCCGCGACTTTCCTTGCGGATAAGTGCCGATTCGCAAATCAGGCTGCAAATATCAACGATATGTTTTATTTTCAAAAGATTGTATTCGGTAATTTCTTCCGGAAGTGATTGTTTTATTTCCTGAAGCTCTTTAATGGCCAGTTTCAGTTTTTCAGCCGAACGAACAATCCCGGCTTTCTTACTCATCAGGGCAGCAATCCGGTTTTTGGTGCTGAGGAATAAGGTTTCGTTTGCCTGATCGACATGAATCGGATGGATTGACGGGATTTCCACTTCAGCGTTTACCCGTTTCCCTGCAGTTTCGGCAGCCCGCTTCCCAAAAACCAGGCATTCGAGCAGCGAATTGCTGGCTAATCGGTTGGCTCCCATTACACCGGTTGAAGCCACTTCGCCACAGGCAAACAACCCTTTAATGTTGGTTTCGCCATTCAGGTCGGTCAAAATACCTCCAACCATATAATGTGCTGCCGGCGAAATTGGCAACAAGTCGCTGGTCAGATCAATATTGTATTTTAACAGGGTTTGATAAATGGTCGAGAATCGTCGTTTTATCGTTTCCGGATTTAAATGTTTCAGGCTCAGATAAACAAAATCAGAATGATGAATTTGCATCTGGGTGTAAATGGCATGTGCAACCACATCGCGCGGAGCCAGTTCGGCTAACGGATGTATGGGTGGCATAAACCGCTCACCTTTCGGAGTAAATAACCAAGCTCCTTCCCCGCGAACAGCTTCGCTGATCAGGAAAGCATCTTCGCCCGGAATATACAATGCCGATGGATGAAACTGAATAAATTCGATATCGGCCAGCCTGGCTCCTGCATGATAAGCCAGCGCAATACCATCGCCGGTAGCCGTATGTGGATTGGTAGAACGATCGTAAATTCGCGAAAGTCCCCCTGTAGCAATAATAGTCGATTTTGATTTGAACACCCGGTTGTTTCCGGTAGTAAAATCGAATGCCTGAACACCGAAACACTCCCCATCAGTTACCAACAGATCGACTACCGTGGTATATTCGAAAGCTTCAATGTTGGCTTGTTCCAACACCCTGTTAAGCATAAAAAGCGTAAGCCCTTTGCCGGTAGCGTCTCCTCCGGCGTGCAGAATGCGGCGATGGGTGTGCCCTCCTTCAAGACCAAGGACAAACTCACCGTTTTCCTTATCGAAAGGCATTCCCATCCGAATCAGCTCCTGAACACATTTCTGACCTTCGGTTACCAAAATCTGAACGGCATCCAAATCACACAGTTCGCGTCCTGCCGTCAACGTATCCTGAATATGGGATTCAAACGAATCATCGGGAGCAGTTACAGCGGCAATGCCACCCTGGGCGTAGTACGAATTGCTGGTATCGAGTTGCGATTTGGTAATAATGGCAACGCTCCCTTTTTGCGAAGCATGATAAGCTGCTGTTAGTCCGGCAAGGCCACTACCAACAACAATGGTATCAAACTCTTTTATTTCTATGGATTGAAGTTGTGCCATTTAATGAAATTTTTCGTACCGGCCGCAAAGGTACAAAAACTGCACAACCTTAGCATGACAAACGGCATTTTGTTCCCGGGCGTGCCTATTCTTAACCCAAAAAGCACATTTGAATCAACAAAAACAACCAATAAATTGAATTATTATTCTTTTACTTCGAGCATAAAACCACTGCCATGAATATTACGAATTTCGATATTCGGATCGTCGGCAAAAAATTTACGGAGTTTGGTCAGGTACACGTCCATGCTCCGCGTGGTGAAATAGCCATCGTCTCCCCATATTTTTTTCAACGCAGTTTCCCGTGGTAAAAGCTCATTCCGGTTATCGCAAAGCATTTTCAGTAATTCAGCCTCTTTGGGCGAGAGTTTTTGTTTGATATTTTCAACTCCAAGCGTACGCAATTTATAATCGAACAGGTAAGTTCCAATCTGGTAATATTCTGTTTCCTTTACGAACGTACCATTTCCATTTCCTCTTTTCAAAATGGCTTTCAGTTTAAAAATCAGCACTTCGGTATCAAAAGGTTTGGTAATATAATCGTCGGCCCCAATGCGATAGCCCTGCAAAACATCTTCGCGGAGGTTTTTCGCTGTCAGGAAAATAATGGGTACTGCAGGATTTAGTTTCCGAATTTCGGCTCCAACAGTAAAACCATCGATATGGGGCAACATCACATCCAAAATGCAAATATCGAAGGTTGCTTTCTTGAATTTGGCCAAAGCCAATTGCCCATCATCAACCCATTCCACATCAAAGTCATTGATTTCAAGATAAGATTTCAGCACAGCGCCGAAACTCAGATCGTCTTCGAGCAAAAATATTTGAGGTTTTGAAGTCATCGGTAATTGGCTTTATGATTCTGATTTCAATTTACGATTTTTCAAGCGGTATTTGGGTTATTCTCTTACGAAAGGAATAAAAACATCGAAACGGCTTCCTTTTCCGGGCTCGCTATGCACCGAAATACTTCCGCGATTGGCTTCGAGTACCGCTTTTACATAGCTCAACCCAAGCCCGAATCCTTTTACATTGTGAATATTTCCGCTGGTTTGCCGGTAAAAACGCTCAAAGATGCGACTCTGAACGAGCTTGGTCATCCCTATACCTTTATCTTCAACAGTAACCATCACTCCTTTGCTGGTATTGGTGGTCGAAATTTTTATCTCCGGAGCATTCAACGAATACTTATTGGCATTATCGAGCAGATTGTAAACCAAATTGGCAAAATGACTCGGATCGCTGGTCGCAACAGGATTTGCCGCGCGCAATTCGCTAACAATGATTCCGCCTTTTTTCTCCGCCTGAAGTACACTGCTTTGAATGG
>JACCEE010043667.1_pt1 | contig 10657 bp, 9 predicted proteins | sample 7449931 | NCBI WGS metagenome assembly JACCEE01 (sample SAMN15323457, study PRJNA562643) | freshwater metagenome | isolation source: river surface water | place: USA:Blue River Watershed | collected 2017-08-19 | reverse complement strand
TTTACCGCGGAAGCCAACGAACGCGGAGCGTGCTGCGTGTTTGCCGTTTTTGACTGAACTGATTTCGGTGTTGCGGCCCCGTGTGGTTGTGGCGATGGGAGCAGAGGCGCACCGAGCATTATTTGGAAGCGAGGTGTTGGTGGCGCGTGTGCGTTCTGTTTGGGGGGACTACTCGGGGATACCGGTGATGACGACCTTTCATCCGGCGCATTTGATCACGAATCCGGCGGTTTCGGTTAAACGGCAGGTCTGGGAGGATTTGTTGAAGGTTCTCGAGTTGTTGGGGCACCCGATTTCGGACAAGCAGCGCGGTTACTTTTTGCCGAAGCGTTGAGGTTCGAGGGGAATGATTAAGGGGTTGGCTAGGTCTCGGTACGGGGTGAGTTCAATGTGGGTGTCGGTGATTCGTCCGATGATTGCGCCGCTTGTTTCCATTTCTAGGAGTGGAAGGCCCCGGGTCAGGCAGAGAGTGCGGAGTGCGGCAATCGAGGCGTCTCCTGAGCGGTAGGGGTTTCGATTGAGAACCACGACCTTTGGATTGATTTGTTCGAGGAGTGTTGCGGATCCGGAGATGTCCCGCGGATGGAGGCCTTTGAACCAGATATCTGCTTGAATGGAATCGCGGTCGAGTTTGGTGAGGATTTGTTCGGTTGCGAATCCTGCGGGGCCTGTGAACAGAACTTTCGTGCCCTTGTGCTGCCAGCGGAGCACGGCGGAGTTGTCCGCGCCGGTTGTGGCGTTGAATCCCGGATTCGGGTGGAGGCAATGCAGGGTGGAGTGCCATCCGAGAGGGAAGACAGTGGGGGCGATGAGGAAGCGTTTGGGAACTTGGCGGGCGTCCATCCATTCCCGCAGGTGGCGGTGGTGCGTGGAGCGATCGGAGGTGGCGGGCATGATCCATTGTGTGGGCGGCGCCTTTTCCAAAAGTTGGACGGCGCCTCCGAGATGCACGGAGTCTCCCGTTGTTAGAACTGCTGTTTCGGGGGTGTTGCATCCGAAGGCGTGGAGCGCGGGTAAGACGCTCGAGCGGAGATGGTTTTCAGAGCCCGTGTTAATGAGGGTTGCGTGAGAGGGTGGGCCGAGGAGGGAGACGCAGGATCCGGGTTCGTCGAGCAGGACGAAGTCCGCGCGGCGGGTCTCGGGGGCTGGGATGAGGAGTGTGGCGGGTATGCGGGCGCCGAGTCGGACCACCCGCGCGAGCAGACGCGCGGCATGAAGGTTGAGGTCGGTGATTCGGTGGCATAGGGCGGGAAACGGCGCGACGAGAATGGCTGCGAACGCTCCCACCATTTGCAGATTAGCGATGGGCACAGCGGCGAGGTTAATGAGTGGTGCATGGAACGCGATTTGGCGGAAGGAGAGAATGGACCACGGGAGCGAAATGATTGTGGCGGTGAGGGAAACGGCGATGGCCGCTGCGAGTGAGTTGAGCCCGGCGCGGATTGCTTTTCTTCTCAAGGACAGGAGACGTTCGGGAACGAGCTGTTGCCGCGCGTCCGGTTCGAAGAGGGAGGTGAGAACGGGGCTGAGCACAGCGAGCCCGACGACGAGCGCCACGGAGAGCTGAAATCCAATTTCGAAAAGGATGTTGGGGTTAATCAGGAGTAGGAGGACGAAGGCGGAGGCGAGCGTGTCGAGGAGGGAGGTGGGCCGGTTGAGCAGGGTTGCGACGAGGGGGAGCAGGGCCATCACGAGCGCGCGCTGGCAAGAGGGGGCGAGGCCGGTTGCGATGGCGTAGGTGGTGATTGCGAGGGAGGCGAGAAAGACGCTGGCGGGGTGGAGTGTTCCGAGCGGGCGGATGAGGATTTGGACGATGGCAGCGAGGACGGCGATGTTCATCCCACTGACTGCAAAAAGGTGAAGTGTACCGGTTGTTCTGAAGTCATTGATGATGGAGTGGAGGGCTTCTCCCGAGGCTCCGAGGAGCGAACTGCGAATCAGTTGAAGGGGCTCATCATCGCCTGTTTGGGTTGGCTGAATGGCGTTTGCGAGTGCGGTATTGAGGCGAACCCAAAGAGGGGGCGATGGCTTCTCATTGATCGAGTTCAATCGGTTCAAGTGCATCTCGAGCTGAATGCCTTTTTGGCGTAGCCGTTCGCGTGGATTCCATTCGCCGGGATTGCGTGCGGTCTCAGGCAGGGAGGCGGGGCCCGCGAGAAGAACGGATGACCATGGATTGGGTAGTGGTGTGTGGCCTTGGATGGCAATCAACGTTCCGCGTGGAAGTTGGAGGCGAGTCATCCCTGTCTCAATCAGAGCTGGCTCGAGAAGGGCAGCGGTTGAAGTCCACGCTCGCCCGAATGGCTGAATGGTTTGTAAGAGGGCCGGTGTCGGGGGCAGGGTCACGGGGTAACCGTGGGTGATCTTGGAGACAGCCCATTCGACGGGAGATCCGTGATGACGATGGAAATGCAGGTGGCTAGTGGTGAGGGCAATGAATGCAATCGCGGTGAGGTGTCGCGGAATCGCGGGCACAAACATGGCGAGGAATGCCGTCACTTCGCGCCAGCCGTGAAAGTGGGTTGTGGCTGAAATCAGCAGGAGGACGATTTGCAGAGAGCCCGCCAGCACCATGGGGCGCCGCAGGACGAGTGAGACGAAGTGGGCCATGACCGGAAATCGTTCCGGGTCTCGTGGGTGAGCGAAGAAAACCGGATTGAGCTCACGAGAGACGGTCTGCTCGGAGAGCCGGCCCCATCAGGCATCGAGCAAATCTGGGCGGCGTGTGCGGGTACGCTCGAGCGCCTTCTGGCGACGCCAACTTGCGATAGCCGCGTGGTTTCCAGACAACAGTTCGTCGGGGACACGGAGTCCATTAAACTCTACGGGACGAGTGTATTGAGGAAACTCAAGGAGCCCGGTTGCAAAGCTGTCGTCCACGGCTGATGTTTCGTCCCCGAGAACTCCGGGCAAGAGTCGGACGATTGCGTCTGAAATGACTGCTGCGGCGAGTGCTCCGTTGGTGAGCACGTAGTCGCCGATGGACAGTTCCTCGTGAACCAGCGTGTCGAGAACGCGTTGATCGATTCCTTCGTAATGGCCGCACAGGAGGATGAGGTGTGCGCTAGGGGTTGCGAGTCGTCTTGCGTGCGAGTGGTTGAATCGCTGTCCAGTCGGAGAAAGGTGGATGACTTTGGTTTCGGGAGTTTGGAGGGAGGCGATGGCGGCGAAAATCGGTTCGCACTTCATCACCATGCCCTGACCTCCTCCGTAGGGTGTGTCGTCGGTGGTCTTGTGTTTGTCAGTGGCCCAGTCGCGGATATTTCGGCTGCGAATGGAGACGAGCCCCTTTTGGCGGGCTTTGCCGATGATGCTTTCCGACAGTGCTGCTTCCGCGATGTTTGGGAACAGGGAAAGGATGTCGATTTGCATGAACCTTAGTCGTTTGCCGCGAGATCGAGCAGTTCTCGGGCGTGAGAGAGGGCTGAGGCCGATTTGCCTCCGAGCATTCGAGCGAGCTCGGCAACTCGCTGTTCGCCTTGGGTTTCGATGAGGTTGGAGAGGGTTCGTTCGTCTCGTGTTTCTTTGGACACCACGAAGTGGCGGTCGGCGCAGCAGGCGACCTGTGGGAGGTGGGAGATGCAAATCACTTGGTGTTTCTGGCCGAGGCGCCGCATTTTTCGGCCAACGGCATTGGCAATTTCTCCGCCGACATTTGCATCGATTTCGTCGAAGACGAGCAGCGGGACAGTCTCCTGTCCGGCGAGTGCGGATTTCAGAGCGAGCATGACGCGGGAAATTTCCCCACTGGACGCGATTTGACGGAGGGGCTTTTCCGGCTCGCCTGGGTTGGGGGCGAACTGAAAATCCACGGCATCGATTCCGTGCTGTCCTGGTTCCGAGAGGGGGGTGATGCCGATCCGAAACCCGGCTTTTGGGAAGCCGAGGTCGCGCAGGTGTTGAACGATTTCTGCGGAGAGGTTGGAGGCGGCCTTTACACGCGACTCGCTGACGGTTGCCGCGTTTTTGAGGATTTCGGACTGGAGGCCATGCAGTTCTGCCTGCATTCGTCGGCGATCGTCTTCTCGAGCGAGGAGGCGGTGGAGTCTTTCACTCGCGTTTTGTCCGAACGCGATGACCTGTTCGAGCGAGGGGCCATATTTGCGTTTCAGGGTTTCCAGGAGATTTTGCCGCGACTCGACTTCAACGAGCTTTGCGGGGTCTGATTCGAGATCGGTGGAGTAGCGATGAATTCGGTCGGCGAGATCTTCGATTTCTGCGAGGCAGCGCACGTGAGCTGCGGAGATTTCTGAGGCAGAGGGGTCGAGTCGTTCGAGTTCGCGGAGAGGGCGGCCAAGGTTGGCGGCGATGTCGCGCAGGTTGCCATCGCCGTCGGTGATGCGAGACACGAGTTGGGAGCAGATGTCCTGAATCCGTTTCGATTGTGAGAGTAGGGTGTGGCGTTGGGAGAGTTCGTCGTCCTCGTTCGGTTTGATTTCTGCGTTTCCGATTTCGGATGACTGGTGTTCGAGGAGGTCTATTTCGCGTTGAAATGCAGCGTCATCGCCGCAGAGCTCCTCGAGCTGTTTTTGGATGTCGAGCGAACGGCGAAAGAGGACTTGATAAGACTTTAGCGGTGCTTGATTTCCCGCGTATGCGTCGAGGAGCTGGCGTTGGAGGTCGCAGGAAAAAAGGGATTGATGGTCATGCGGGCCGTGGAGGTCGAGGAGGCCGTCTCCCAACTGTTTCAGTGCTCCAAGTGTGGTCGGGGATCCGTTGATGAACTGCCGATTAGTGCCGGTGGTGGCGATGGAGCGCTTGATGAGAAGTTGGCCGTCGGAGCAAGGGTCAATGCCGAGATTTTCGAGTGATGCGTTGAGATCTTCTGGGCTGGATTCGGTATCGAAGACGGCCTCGACCGTGCATTGGTCGGCGCCAAAGCGAATCAGCGAGCGATCAGCTTTTTCTCCGACGAGGAGTTTCAGAGCGCCAACAATGATGGACTTTCCCGAACCTGTTTCACCGGTGACGACGGTGAACCCGCGAGCGATGTCCCAGTGGAGTTCCTCAACGAGGGCGAGGTTCCGAATCCGTAGTGAGCAAAGTGAGAGGCGCATCTTCTTTTCAGGGCGTGTGCGGTCGGTTTTGGGGTGCTCTGGGAGTGTAGCCGAAAGCGTGGAACGTACAACCTGGCGAGGAATCAAGGCCAAACCCTACTCGCGTAGTGTGACGGGATGGGATGCGCAGAGTGCTTATGTCAAGTTGGATGTGCGTGACGGTTTGAAGTGCCGTTTTCAGACAAAAAAGCGGAAGCTTCGCCTGAATTGGGAAGTTCTAGACTCACAGTGTCTTACAATTTGTGGTGAGGTGTTCTTGCGAAGTGTGCTGAACAGAAGATGCTTGCGGGTCGCGAGTAAGTCAGCGATTGGTTACCGCATGTCCACTCTGACAAAACGAGATATTGTCCTTCGTGTAAGCGAGAAAGCGGGAGCGCCACAGGCGCTGGTTGCCGATGTCGTGCAAGGTGTGTTGGCTGAAATTACCGATTCTTTGGCGCGCGGTGAGACGGTTGAGTTGCGGAACTTCGGTGTTCTGAAGGCGCAACTGACCAAGGCTCGCGTGGGGCGCAACCCGAATGAGCCCGAGAAGAGCGTTCCGATTCCTCCGCGTGCAACCGTGAAGTTCAAGGCTGGCAAGGAGATGCGTGAGCGCGTGCTCAAGCTGACGTCTTCGCTCAAGCGCGGTGGAAAAGAGGCGGCTCCTGCGAAAGCAGCCCCAGCAAAGAAAGCGGCGAAGCCTGCGAAGAAGAAGTAACCTTCTCTCTCGCGAGTTTCAAAAGCGTTGAAGGGTGCCCCTCGCGGGGGGCGCCCTTTTTCTTGGGTTGATGCAATTCGGGTCAGGCGGTGACCGACCCCATGAGTAGCGCCCTGAGTGGCGGCAGAGGGAGTAGTCGGCAAAAAACGACGGTGAGCGACATTGGTCCCGAGGGCGGTTCTTATTTTTTGGTGGGTTTGGATGCTTTCCGCGGGGCTTTGGGACCGCGGCCTTTGAAGGTGAGTTCTGCAATCCCGCTTTTGTCCAAGTGCCCAAGGCCTGCATCTACCATTCGTTGGAATTGGGCGAGTGTTGCGGTTGCCAAGGGAAGCTGTAGGCGTTCTTTCGCGGCGAGTGAGAGGGCAATTCCACTGTCTTTGGCGGCATGTTGAGCGCTGAAGAAGCATGCATGGTCGCGATTCACCATGTCTTCGCCGTCGGTTGCCAGTACGCGGCTGTTGGCTCCCGTTTGGGAAAACACTTCGCGGAGCATCCCAAGGTCCAGTCCCAATGCTTCACCGAGGCCTAGTCCTTCGGCGAGGGCGGCGGTGTTGATGTTCATGACCATGTTGACCAACGCTTTCACTTGAGCGGCTTGGCCCGTTGATCCAATGAGACGGAGCAACTTACCTCCGTCAGACAGCGCTTCGAGAACGGGGCGTACTTTGGTAAACGTCCGTTTGTCTCCGCCGCACATCAGGTAGAGCGTTCCGTTTCGTGCTTGGGTGATGGAGGATGCCATACAGGCCTCTAGACTCGAGGCTCCCGCTTTCTGGGCGAGGGCGGCTATCTTGACATGGATTGAGGGGCTGACGGTTGCGAAGTTGATGAAAGTCCGGCCTTTAGCCCCTATCAGGAGGTTGTCGCCCTTTCGGTTGAAAATGGCGAGTTGGGACGAATCGTCTGTGACAACGGTGATAACGATTTTTGCGAGGCGAGTGACGTCGGAGAGCTTCGAGCAGGCGGTGGCCTTTAGCTCGGATGCCAGAGCCGAGGTAAGGGATGTGTCGCTATCGAGGACGGCGGTCACACAAAACCCTTGATCGTGGAGGTGACGAGCCATGTTAGCGCCCATTCTGCCGAGACCGACGACGCCGATGGTGGTTTTTGTGGAGGGTGTGCTCATAGGGAAGGCATGTGGGTGAGGGTTTACTGCGCGAAGAAAGGATTGTGGCGGCGCTCTTCGCCGATGGATGTTGCGGGACCGTGTCCAGGACAGACGACGGTGTTGTCCGGCAGCGAGAAGAGGCACTCACGATTTGTCCGGAGGGCGTCCGTGTACGAGATTTTTCCGCCCCCCATGGACGCGGCGAAGAGGGCATCGCCAACGATGGCAACGGGGCGTTCCAGCCCGCTGACCACGTAGGTGATACCGCCGTTGCAGTGACCCCATGTGAGACGTGTCGCGATTTGAAGGGAGCCAACGGTGAACGAACTACCAGCCTGAAAACTGGTCGCTCCGTGGACAGGCTCTTTATCGCCGGTCCAAGCGGGCGCACCGGTGCGTTCCTTCAGTCGGTCGAGGTCGAAGATGTGATCGCCGTGGGAGTGCGTGATGAAGATTTGCTTGATGACGAGATTCTTCTGGGTCGCGCATGCGAGCATGTCGGTGACGTCTGCGCCGGTATCAAAAGCAGCGGCTTCGCGGGTGACGGGATCCCAGACCAGGAAACTGTTCACTGTCATGTCGTCGAAGGGGGTATTGAACCCAGCGAGCCCTTGGATTTCGACGGCGGCGGGTTTGATGGAACCTGCCGCGAGTGCTTGAAGAGAGGCTACATGAAGGCCGAGGACGGGGCCAAGCGCCGCGAGGGTCTCATGCGAGACGTCCCCATCGAGTGCACTTTGGATGGCTGGTTCGGTCAGGCAGGTTCGTTCGGCGAGTCCTTTCGCATTTAGGTTGAGGCCACGCGCGGCTTTTCCGAGGACATCCGAGAGACGGTCTTCGAGGGGAATATCTTGCAGCATGGGCTCGAGGCTAAGATGGGCTCTTGTCTGTTCAATGACGAAGGCTGCGCGCGAGGTGGGAGCCTGTTGGGGCGCATGCCGAGGCGTTAGTTTTTGGGGGAAGAGTTCCAGATGATATCGCCGCCGGGGGTGTTTGGCCGAGGCGGAGACTTAGTTTGTTCAAGCTCGCCGTTGTCGTCCTTGAAATCGAGGCCGACCGACCAAATTCGGAAGGGACTCGTTGGTGAGAGGGGCTTTATCGATTGGAAGTGCATCGGGGCAGCGGCGAAGGGATCTCCATTGATCGTGAGCGCCGAGAGGGGCAGTTCATCGAGCTTGGTGGGCAGAGCTTTGTTTTTTCGACGATGAATTTCCACTGAGCATGCGAGGCGCGTTAGACGGAGCTGCGCTTCTGCGGTTGCGACCGTGCGCGCGAGGGAAAGTCGCGTCGTCTGCGCGGGGAAAAGTTTATCCGTGAGACTTTGAAGCGGCGAATATGTCTCATGTTGCCACTCTGAGACACGGCGCAGGTGTGCAGGCATGTCGTCGCCAGATGCTGGCATCTCTGGGGTGATTTGGCTGAGGAGGGTTCGAAGAGAGAGATTTTTGATAAGTGCTCCAGAGAATGCAAAGAGGAGGGGGTGATAGCTTTTCGGGATTGTGGTCGCCTGTTCCTCAAGGGCTTTGCGGAACTGGCGTGTATCGAGTGAATCGATGAACTCGAGGCCAATAGCGGCCTCGCCCCAAGACGCTCTGGCGTATGATTCGACCGCGCGAATGGTTTGGAGGCTGGATAAAAGTTCCCCAACTTGGTCGATTGAAGTCATCTGATGTGAGAGCGCCAGCCGGATGGGATCTTGGGCACTACGCAGGACCGAGATGGCCACGAGATTGGAAATTTGGAGCGGTTCATCGAAGCTTGCTGCAGCGATTTTGAGGATGGCTTTGATGCAGTGTATCGCCTGTTCGGGGGTATTTTCCTCAAGGTAAACAGCCGACAGAGCGCCGAGCAGTTTGGACAAGCCGAGAGACAGGCTGGGCTGCTGGCTTTCCGCAAACTGCACGGGGCCTTTGAACTTTCGGATGCGAAGGGCAGGGGTCCACTGCGCATTCGGCCGGTCAGACGCCCCCAAAATCTGCTCGAGTTCAGGGATAAATCGATGGAGAAGCGCCACAGTCAGTGCTGACTTCGAGGAGGTGGGCGGGACTGAATCCCGAACGGTGGGGGTGACGGCGTCACGCAAACGATCGGCCCAAGGTGGGATGTTTGTGCTTGGGTCCTCGCAGACGGCGGTGACATGGATGCCGGACGTCGCCGTTTTCACGCGCCTGAAAAGATCTTCGACTCGTGCTTTGGCGATGGAGTCGCGCTCTTCGTTTCCTGTTCCTCCCGACGAATCTTTGAGGCACGGGATGGCGCAAAAGTTTGAGGCGTCCGCGATGACGGGGGATGCGAACTCGCGGAATCCTTTTCCTTCATCGCCGAGCCTGATTTTTCGCGCGACCTCGCCCTGAAGTTTTCGATTATCCCATTTGATATAAGTCACGCTGAGGACAATCAGAGACAGGATGGTGATGACTGTTTGGAGGACTTTCGGGAGCACGTGTTTCCGGAAAACGCTGGTGATCAGGGTCTCCGGTTTGGCGGTTTTCTGCATAATCGGTGGGGTTACCGGAGTTGAAGTTCCCGCTTGAGAGTATGGAAGCGAACGAGGGGAGTGATCGTGCGGAGGCTCTGGCCGCTTCGGTTGAGCTGCTGGAAGGTGGCCGCGGTCGGGCGTCTAACGGGAGGAGTGCTCATGAGCGGCTCAGGGGTAATGAAGTGAAATCCGGCGGCGGTGATCCACAAAGCCGCCCACGCTACGCGTAGTGGGAAAGGAACGAGTCTTAAGGGTGAGGGGCGATCCGTGCGCTTTTCAGAATCAATGGATTGAGATTCCAGCGCGGCAGCGAGGATTTCTGATTTCCATTCGGCTACCTGCTCTTCTGGCGGTGAGTCGGTTGCGTTTGCAGATTCTCGAAGGAAAGCAACAAAGCGTGCCTCGTCGTCAGGTTCCGGCGGGAAGGTTTCCGGGGGCGTGTTCATCTCAGGGATTGGTAGAGGGGTTCAAGAAGGGGGCGTAGCTTGGCAAGAGCGTAGCGAAAACGACTGGTGACCGTGTTGAGCGGCACCGATTGGATTTTGGAAATGGCGTCGAAGGTGAGGCCCTCCCAGAGGTGAAGTCGTGTGATGGAAGCCTGCTCCTGGGGCAGTTGTGAAAGTGCGCTCTGAAGGGCTTCGGGTACGGATGCCGCGTCTGGCCTGGGGGGAAGTTCGGATTCGGACCGGGGTTGAAGGGAGAATGTCTCTGTGTACTTTTCACGCGTCCGGTTTCTGCGGATGTGGTCGACGGCGGCGTTATGAGCGATGCGGAAAAGCCAAGCGCGCTCGGCCGTTGGCGATTCCAGGCAGCTGCTTTTCGCAAGATGGATGAAGGTTTCCTGGAGCACGTCTTTGACGTCGTGTTCGTTGGAAAGCATGCTGCGTAGGTAACGGAACAGGCTTGGGGCGTGCTCGTCATAAAGGCGCTCGAGGGTGTCTGGGGGCATCGATGCGGGAAGGGTCAGCAAAAGGACGCATCAGGGATCGTCTTTTGTGTAATGATGCCACGCTTTTCTGAGGGACGGTTTTTGTCGATTCTCTGGTGATGCCAACCGCCGATGTGAAAAGCCGGTTTCCGGTGTCGTTGTATGCGACGCCTGGACCCGAGCAGACCGAAGTTTTCTACACGGTCGTGCGAGCGGGGCATTTGATAGCTGGTCCTGAACACCACGTTGAGCGGGAGCATTTTCCGGGGCACGAAATCATTCTTTGTCTGTCGGGTCGAGGTTGGGTGAAAGTGGGGGGAAGGACTCAGCCGGTCGAGTCGGGGGATGTGGTGTGGCTCGATTGTTCGCGTGCTCACGCTCACGGAGC
>JACCEE012491315.1_pt1 | contig 10661 bp, 9 predicted proteins | sample 7449931 | NCBI WGS metagenome assembly JACCEE01 (sample SAMN15323457, study PRJNA562643) | freshwater metagenome | isolation source: river surface water | place: USA:Blue River Watershed | collected 2017-08-19 | reverse complement strand
TTATTAAAAAATATATAAAATTATTTTTATAATTTTTTAATTTATTTTTACTTAAATATTATTTAACATATATTTTGTTAAATAAATAATAAAAAAATTTATTTAAAATAATTTTCTTATTTCAATCATTTGATTGATTAGTCGTTAAACTATTAGAAAAAAAATTTAAATAAAAGTAAATGTGCTGCAATTAGTTTGCTGTTAAAAGTCTCATATATTTATAAATTAATCTATTTTTTTTTGTTTTTTAAATATTTATTAAATACATTTACAGACTTTATTTACGACTAGCGGTAGCGGTCTCCCTCCGCTTATTATCACCCGACACCCATTCTTTGATGCATTGCTAGGATTCGCATTGAAGAATGGCTGTCAGGAGTTTCTTTATTATCATTTACTTGATAATTGTTTAAATTATCTGATTGAGCATAAGGCACGAATCGCAAATGATCATAAATTGTACCATTGTACAAAGTATAAAATTTTGTTTGATACAGAGACATATCTGATACACACAAACTCCTAACTATAGCTTAGATTTTTTTTTTCAAAAAAAACGCGAAATTCAAAATTAATTCTTAATTAAATTAAATTGAATTAATTCAATTTAAAAAAAAATCTTTCTTACTTATATAAAAAAAATGGTTTTTGCTGAAATTATACAAAATAAATTATACCAATCAAGGTTTCCTTCTTTTGGAATTAAAGAAATACAAGAAAAATATAAAATAAATGTTATTGTTGATTTAGCAGGTAATAGTATGTTTTATAAACAAAATTTATTACCTAACACAGAATTATTAGTTTTTCCAATTATCGATTATAGTGTACCATCAAGAAAACCATTTAAAGAATTTATAAAAAAAGTTATTGATTTATATCATCAAGAAGATAAAATAATATTGGTACATTGTCAAGGTGGAAGAGGTCGTTCAACAATTGGAACAGCATGTATTTATGGTATTCTTAATAATAAAAATGGATATGAATCAATAACACATATTGGAAAATGTACAAAAATGAATGTTCCAGAAACAAGTGAACAAGAATATTTTATAAATAGGTTTATTCGAAAATATCATGAAGTAGAAAACTCAGAAGAAAATTTAGAAAAAATAGAAAGTTCAGAAAATAAATAATATAATTTTATTATTTAATTTAATGACTTTTTGTAATAAGTATTTAATAGATTCTCTAAAGATTTTTTATATCCATTTGATACTAAATTTAAAATAGTATCAAAATTTACTTCTTCTAAGCTTTGTGCCTCTTCTTCATCGTCTTCTTCGTCATCATCTCGTTCATACAAACAACTAGTCCACATTGCATATCCAGAACTAGTATTAATATTTTGTATAATTATAGGTGCATAACAACCATTTTGATCATTAATATCTATAAACCATAATTCGTCATATAACCATTTTTCACGTCCTTGAAAACTAACTCTTTTACACTCTAAATAATCTTCATCGTCGCATTTTTTTACAAACTCTTTAATCTTTTTATCAGCATGAGAAGCTAAATAATTATTAAAATCTTCTTTTGTTATAGTTGTTTCAGAAATATACATCTTATTAGTCAATTAATCAATCTTTAATAATATATTTTTGTATAAATAAATATGGAAAATATAATTTTCATTTTTTTATAATTAAAAAATATGAACGTAAATAAAAAATAAAATTGATGGTCAAAAATATTTGTACCTTTTTTTTCATTATAATATTATATATTGACTGTGATTGTCATTAAAAATGTACTACGAAGGTCCCGATCCTATCGGTTTCTTTAAGTTCTTGGAAGATGGTGGTTCGAAAAAGGTCAGGAAGGTGATCGACGAACATGGTGGTGTAGCTCCTCATGGAATTAGCACTAGACTACATCCTTCCGCTCAACTGGCTCTTTGGACTGGTGCAGTGGCTGGAAGCATCCCTCTTGCAATGTTTAACGCTTGCAAAAGGGGGGGCTTGGTTGACATTCCAGAGGGTGTTCTGAAGGGGGTTTGTGCGACCGTTGGTTGGTCTTTGTACCTTCCTACTTTTATCGTCTTGACTCTTGCCGAACTTCCTTTGGCACTGTCCAATGACACTGCGAAACACAAAGAAGAATACGAGGTGAAGATGATCAAAACTCTTTACTCCATGTCGGACATGTGCGAGAAGCTTGTCAAGTGCGAAAAGATCTTCAACTTTCCGTCGGTTGTGTGAACACAACAATTATTATAAATTAATATTAATTCTTTGTTAGTATATTTTTTATAAATTCCTTAAAAATCCTTGTTCAATACGTTAAAATTTAAGTTTTTAACTTAATATAAAAAAAAATATAAAAAATAAAAATTGATTACTACTAACATAAAAAAAAAGAGTATAAAAAAAATATATTTATAAATATTATTTAATTTTTTTGATTCAAATACATAAATTTATAAATATTATAATCTAATCTTGCATAACCATATTTAAATGAACGTTTTAAATAATATTTGTATCCTTTCCAAGAACTTTTAAATTTGAAACTTCTATTTAAAGTTTGTAAAGCATTTTTTGGTTCTCTTCTGTTTATATTAATAATTGTTAAAAGTTGTTGTGATTGAACATATGTATAAGTTTCATCACATAATGTATATGCTGTTATTTGTATATTTCCTCCTTTTTTTATTGTAACTTCACCACTTGAATTAACTGTTGCTACATTTGTATTAGAACTTGAATAATAAATTGTTGTTGATGGTGTAACTGATACATCTAAATTAAATGGATCACTTTGTGATGTTTTCTCTGAAATAGTTGGAAAAGTAATTGTTCTATCTAATAATGTTTTATTATTTGTTCCAATTAATAACTCATATGTTATGTTATTTGTTGGAGAATACATCAAATAGCTATTAATTGCTGAACCATTTATATAATTTAAATAATATGTTTCATTTCCTACTTTTCCGGAAGTTGTATTTGCTAATGCTTCAAATGAAGAATAATTTGTATATGTTGTAACTCCAGGTACAGTTGTTGAATAAGTTGAGATATTTGCATACATTCTTGATAATGTTAATCCTAAATCTAATATATTTACATTAGTAGCGTTTAAAGATGTAAACAAACTACCACCATAATATGACGAAATATAATAAGAATATTGAGCATTATTTGATGGATCTGTTGGAGTTGTAATATATGTAATATTTGTAATAGCATAAAAATTATTTAAGGTCACATTATTATTACCACCAAAAAATTTACCTGATATAATACCTGAACCATAAGCTAAACTTCCACTAAATACAGTATAAGAATTATTAATAGTGACACCACCACTTGAACCTACTCCTGACCCAACAAATGAACCTGCACTAGACCTTAAAGTTATTGTATTGGTAATAGGATCACTGTTATTATCAAAAATAACGGAAAAAGAATTTGAGATAGTTGCTTCACATCCTAATGAAAAATAACCTAATAAAGGTCCTGCGTTTTCACCTACTTTTCCATCAATTAATACAGATGATAAATCCATCTCAACTGTGTTAAATCCAAAAGTACCATTATTTAAATTATTATAAACAAGTCCTCCACCATTATTTAAAATATTTCCTGTTAATTGTAAGTGACAATTGTATACATATGTATATCCATAACTTCTTAATAGACCACATAATATATTTGAAATAGATATTATATTAAAATTTTTAACTTCTAGTCTTTTACTTAATAAAGAATTACCACCAAAAAAGAGAGTATCATTATTTAAATTTGTTATTGTTATTGTATTTGAATTACCATCTAAAATTATTTTATCATTAATAAGACCTACTTCTTCCCAATCATTATTAACAGTAAAGTCATTGTTTAGTGTATAAGTAAATATATTTGAAGAATAAGAAAGAGTAAATTGATTATTAAAAGATGTAGAAAAAGGTCTCGTTAATATTTTATTAGAATCTAAAGATGATATATATAAACTGTTGTTGATAGATAATAATAGATTTGGTTTTTCAGTAAAAGTTTGAAAATCTGTTGTTAATCCTGAAGATATATTTATCTTATAGGTTTTATAAACAGAATTTGAAGATACAAATATATTATTACCATAAACTAATAAACCATCATTTGTTCCTTGAGATAAAGTTGATAAAATACCTATACCAGAACCATTTAAATTACAATAATATATATTAGTATTTGTACCATAATTACAAAAATACATAAATGAACCATTTGTATCAATACCACTAGGTGTATCAAGAACAAAAGTTCCTGAATAAGTTGTGGAAGAATCAATTAGATTCATATCAAATGATCCATCTGATAATGAATAACTATTTATAGCATTGGATAAAGTGACATAAATATATCCATCATAAATAAAAAATGCCTTAGGTGATGAAAGACCTGTTATAAAGTCTACTGGAGAAGGTGAATCTATACCTAAATTAAATCTTACGATTTTACCTGACGTTTGGAGAGAACAATAAAGATAATTACCAGAGACTCTCATAAATCCTAAATCATTGGAACTGAATCCTACATAAAAATCAGATTGAACAGAAGAATCATTAAATTGTATTTTTATTATTTTACCATCTGAATAAGAACCAGCATAAATATAACCATTATAATATGCTAAACCGTATGAACCATTATAATTTGTAAAATTAGAATATGACATTTTTATATAATTAACTCAGATTATTTTTATATTTTATCATAAAATAAACTATTTATTTATATTAAATAGTTTTACTTAAAAAAATTAAACTTATTATTATTTTTTAACATGTGTATCTTTGAAAATTTTTGAATTAAAATCATAAGCATTCTTTGTAAAATCTTTATCCATTTTTATATTTATTGATAATTTCATAAATTTTTCATAAAAACATTTTGCATGTTCTAATTGTATATATTCATTCGAATTTGGATATTTTAATTCCATTAATTTCTCAAAACATTTTTTAGGTTCATTTTCGTATTTTTTAACAATACTATATATAACTTCACTAAAATTATCTTCTGTTAATTTTTCAGGCATTTTTTTATTATATTATAAATTTATATTAATTTCTTTAAGTCCAAAAAATATAAAATATTATAAATTATTTTTATTTATATACACTCAATTATATTATAAATAAAATTATATAAAATAATTTTTGATTTTTTTTTATAAAATAAATAAAAAAATATAATTAAATATTAGTGATTTTAAATAATGAGTTCAATTTCAGCTAATGGACAAAATGAAATAATTTATTTACAACAAAGTGGAAGTAATATTCAATATAAAATAAATGATAGTAGTTTTACAAATATATCTTCATTCCCTCTTACTATTATAAATACGAATACAACATTTAATTTAAAAGTTTATTTTACAACAAATATTACAATTAATAATAATTCAAGATATTTTATTTGTGGTTCTAATAATATTCAATTTGGAAAAGAAAATTTAGAAAATAATGGTTCTGTTATTATTTTTTCGGTCGATACAAGCAGTGGTTCAGGAATTTATCCTGGATTAATCCAAAACGGTACAAGTTCTTCCAATGGATATAATAATATAAAAATATTTAATATTGGTGTTGAACCTACTTCAACTACTTTATCTACTTCAAATGGTTGGATAGCACAACAATATTTTTCAAAAGGTGTTTTATCTAATACTAATTATATTATAAATTGTTATAGTACTGGTGCAATTAGTGGTCAATCTGGAGGAATTGTTGGTGCTAATTCGATTGATAATAACGGTATTTTAAATATTATTAGTTGTTATAGTGAAGGACAAATTGGTAGTGGAACTGCTTCTTCTGCTGGTGGAATAATTGGAGCTTTATCAAATAGTGCTGGCTCTGGAATTTTAAATATACAAGAATGTTATAGTACTGGTATTATTGCAGGTTCATTTTGTGGAGGAATTATTGGTAGATATGCAGGTTTTAATGGTAATACTGTAAATATAACAAATTGTTATAGTTTTGGTATTTTATCAGGTACAAGTTCTGGAGGAATATTTGGAGGAAACGCAGGTGATACATCTTCTTCATCTGGTGGTGCTTTTGCTATTAATTGTTATAGTACAGGTAATTTAACAGTTGGAAGTGTAGGAGGTATTTTTGGAAATTTTGCTGGAAACAATTCTGGAACAGCTAGTGCAACTAATTGTTATACAACAGGTAATATAACTGGAACTAATGCTGGTGGTATTTTTGGAAATAATAATAATAATTCAATTGCCATAAATTGTTATACTTCTGGTACTGCAAATTCAGGTGCAACAAAAAATGGTATTTATGCAGGAAGTAGTTCTGATAATTCAAAAGGTTCAGGAAATTATTCAGAAGCTAATAGTAGTTTAAGTGGTTGGAACACAACAAATGCTTTAACTACTTTAACTGGAACACCATCTTCAGGAACTTCATATAGTGTAGGAACAACATGGTCAAATGTATCAAATACTTTGAATACACCATTTGAATTATCTGATTTTGGTTCTACACCATATTCTTTAAATAATATCAGTCAAAGTGGTACAACTTATACTTTAAATAAAAATTATTCTCAAAAAATATTTATCGGTAAAAATAGTAAGTCTTCTGTTTTATCTGGTTATACATTTTTTATATTATCTATTAATGATTTATCACCTGATAATTTTCCATTTATTTCTATTAATTCATCAAATGGTATCATCTCTACAAATAATAATAGTTTAAATGGTGTTTATAATATAGTTATAAGAAATTTTAATATTCAATATGATATTACTAATTTTGTTTTGACTCTTCAAAAAAAAAATAAAAAACATAAAAAAGGTAAAAAAGTAATTAAACAAAAAATATTCTGTAGTAAAAATAAAAAACAAACATATGTTGTCACTTTTTATGGTGATGGTACTAAAAAAGTTCAAATATATGAAAAAAAGAATGATACTTCTGATTGTTTCAAATTAGTATCATCAAAACGTGTAAAAATATAAATTTTTTATTTTTACGTTCATTTTTTTTTATATTTATAATAAATTATTAATTTATTAATATTAATTTATTTTTCTATATAGATATATTTTTTACGTTTAAAATATTTTTATAAAAAAAAATTGAAAATTTACATTTCAAAATAGAATGTATTTTTGTTATATATTAACTAATAAAAAGTAAAAATGAAACGTATTTTTAGTGAACTTAATTCTTCTGAAAGCATAGATACGAACAATAATGAAGAAGAAGTACTTAAAAAAAATAAATTAAAAGAATCTTGTTTTTATGAAACAAATGAACAACATATTCCTGATATTTTTTTAAATTATAGAACACCTTTTATTCAAAAATTAAAATATGACTCTATTTCGATGACATTAAATTGTTGTTTATCAAATAATTGTTCTAAATGTATTATTTATTTAGCTAAAATATCTCAAATTGTAGATATTGATTTAATAAATTTATATAAAAAAGATATTGTTTTACAAATTTTTGAAAATTATTTAAATGATGAAATATATTGTAATATGGAAAAAGAACAAAAAAATAATATAATATCTTTTATACATAATTATTTTTTATTTTTGGAAAAAGATTTTGCAGAATTTGAAAAAAATATGAACAAAGGTATCGAAAAAAATAGGGTTGAATGTTTATATTTTTATGCTTATTCTTTAATTAAAAAAGATAGTGAAAGAGCTATTGAATTATTAAATAAATGTATTGAAAATAATTTTTATCAAGCATACAATATATTAGGTGATTATTATTTTGATAACAAAAATTATGAATTAATGAAATTTAATTATTTAAAAGGTATCGAAAATAATTGTATTAATTCTATCCATCAAATGATTAAATATCATTCAACTATTGAAAATAATAATGAAGAAGTCAAAAAATATCTTTTAAAAGGTGTTGAATTAAATTGTAATAAATGTATGAATAATTTAGCATTATTTTATCTTGAAATTGAGAAAAATGATGATGAAGTTATTAAATATTTTTTAATGGCAATTGAAAAAAAAAATATTTCCGCTTATTTTTATTTAGCTAAATTTTATTTATCTAAAAAAGACAAAAAAAATTCACAAAAATATTTGATTGAAGGTGCTAGTTTTAAAAATATTAATTGTATTATGTATTTAGCTAAACATTATTCTGAATGTCAAAATTGTTTAGATTTTAAAAATTCTATTAAATATTATGATATTGCTTTTAAATTAGATAATTATCATGTAATTATACCTATTTGTCATATTTTATTAAAAACTAAAAAATATAATGAATTTCACATATATTGTGATATGGGAATCAAACATAATTTAATTGAATGTTTTTATTTAAAAGGTTATTTTTACAATAAAATTGATAAAAATGAAGATAAAATGATTGAATTTTACAACGAAGCAATTAAAAGAAAAGATATGAACTCTTTAATAGAACTAGTTAAATATTTTGATATAAATTCTAATTATACTGAAATGAAAAAATATCTTCAAATTGGTATTGAAAATGATAATCTTGATTCTTATCATTATTTGGCACATTTTTATTTAGAAAATGAAAAAGAAAAAGATATTGAAAAAGCAATTGAATTATTTAAAATCGCTATTAACAAAAATCATAAACCTTCTATGTTTTCATTAGGTAGATACTATGATTCAATTCAAAATGAAGAAGAAATGATTAAATATTATTTAATGTGTGAAAATAAAAATTCTTTTTTTAATTTAGGTATTTATTACTATAATAAATTAAATTATCCAAAATCTATTCATTATTTTGAATTATCATGGAAATTAGGCGATTTAGAAGCTCTTAAAAATATAGCAGATGCATATAAAAAATTAAATGATTACCCAATGATGAAAAAATATTATTTAATTGGAATTCAAAATAATTGTATTGATTGTATATTTGATTTAGCATTATTTTATCAAATTGAAGAAATAAATAATGAAGAAATGATAAAATTATATATTTTAGGTGTTAATCAAGGTTCTTTTAAATGTCTTTTTTATTTATTTATCCATTATTTTTTAATAAATGATTTTGATAATATAAAAAATATTATGAATTTTTTAATTCACAAAAATATTAAATATAATAAAAATGATTTTTATCTAAAATTTGAAAATGTTAAAGATAATTTTTTAATTATTGCAAATAAAACAACTCGTATTAATGTTAACCAACAATCAAAAAATTTATTTTATGCTTATTATCATTATTTTATATCTAAAAATTATGAAGAGATGAAAAATTTAATTATATCTAATATCAATAATTTTACTGAAAATATAAATACTGTCAATAATACTTTATTTGATAAAAGTATCTTTTTAATTACATTTTATTATGAAAATATTGAAATTAATAATCAAGAATTAAAAAAATATTTATTAATGAATACTTCTAATATTGAATCTATTCTTTCTTTGTCTAAATTTTACTTAAATAAAGAACCAAATCAATTAGAATATATAAAATATTTAAAATTAGCAGCTGAAAAAGGTGATATGGAATCTAATTTTAAACTTATATCACATTATTTTGAAAATATTGAATAATTTAATTATTCAAAAAATTTATAAAAAATAATTATTAATTATGTTTATTTTATATTTTTTTTATTTTTATGTTTTGATTTTTTTTGCCTTCTTAATTTTTAATGTTTTTTTTATTTTTTTTGTGTTTATTATTTTATTATTTAATAAATTTAAGTTTTTTGTCTCTCTAATTTTTGATGTTTTTTTTATTTTTTTTAATTCTAAATTTACTTTCTCATAATAAAATTTATAAAAATTATGATTAAACCAATTACATATTTTACTAGCTATTTTGTATTTACCTTTTTCTTCAAAATTACCTTTTGATTCTTTTATATAATCAATCGGTTTTAATACACTATTATTAAAATGAAATATATATACTTTATCAAATAATTCAGGATTTTTTTCTATTAACCAAAATCGATAATGACTAAAATTATAATATATTGGTAAATTATAAACTACTGGATTTGATAACCACCATACTGTACCTGTAGGAAATTTACAATTATTTTTTATCACAATTTTTAAATTTTCTAAATATTCTTTAAATTTCTCTTTAGAAGGTTCAAAAACCATTAATCCTCCTTGTACAAACGAATCTTTTTTACATTCGTTTAATGTTTGATTTCTATTTATATTTACAATATCATTTTCATAACACTTTTTATTTATTTTTGTAGTACATGATAAAATTGCTGGAGTTTTTAAATTAAAAATATCATCTAAATTTTTCATTACAATCATATCAGATTCAATATAACAAATTTTTTTGTATTCTGTACATAAATAACCAAAAATATAATTACATACTCTTAAAATATTAAAATGTTCATAATGAGATTCATATTTAAATCCGTATGTTAAATCTTTGTCATCACATCCTATTGTTTTTGTACAATATGGTTTTATTATTTTTATAAATTCTTTGGGAGTATCATGTATTGAATATAAATATAATATATCTTGATTTGTAAATTTTCTTAAATTAATTAAAAAATAAATTTCTAATTCTAAATATTTTATTTTATCACCAAAATGTAATAAAATAAATGCATTTTCACTTCTTCTTTTCATTTTAATTATTAATTATTTATCTATTTTATATTGATATTTTT
>JACCEE012022203.1_pt1 | contig 10661 bp, 9 predicted proteins | sample 7449931 | NCBI WGS metagenome assembly JACCEE01 (sample SAMN15323457, study PRJNA562643) | freshwater metagenome | isolation source: river surface water | place: USA:Blue River Watershed | collected 2017-08-19 | reverse complement strand
TTTTTCATTTCAATCCCTTTCTAGGATTTGGACTCAGAAAGCGCCATTACGTAAGTAGCACTTCATGTGATTGTGGAAAGAATCCGGCAACATGGTGAAAACGAGCAGAAGCGCGTAGGGTCACCCCTACTACCTATTAGGGATTCCCCTAATTTGCGAGAATGATTCGGGGCTATGAGGCCGGTCAAACTGGGAAACATTCTGGTTGTCGATGACGACCGGTTCATTCGTACTGCGCTGGAAAATGCCCTTACGACTTCGGGATTTGAGATAACTGGATGTGTCTCCTCTGCAAATGAAGCAATCTCGGTAAACGTATCTTCGCCAGCTGATGTTGCGCTCCTTGATCTGGATTTAGGCATCGGTCCCACCGGCTTTGATTTAGCTCATGCTTTACGAAAAGCTACGCCACAAATTGGAATCGTTTTTCTCACTTCGTATCAAGATCCAAGATTCGCATCAATCCACGGAATAAGCGCTCCTAAAGGTTCAAGGTATTTAGTCAAATCTGAGATTGAGAATGTTGCGCAAATTATCTCAACTATTTTGCAGACAAAACATCGTCCATTTAATGAGAATGTTAATCACATCAACAAATTTGAGAGATTGACAGATCTTCAAATTGAAATCTGGCGTGAAGTCGCAGAAGGGTTGTCTTCTGCAGAGATAGCCGCTCGCCGAAACATTAGCGAAAAGGCTGTTGAGGCAACTTTATCTAGAATCTATCTATTTCTTGATATTAAACGTGATAAGTCAAATAACCCTCGGATTCTGCTGGCTAATTCCTTTAAGAAATTCTCCGGAAAGCTATAGCGGTCATCTATGTTTAGATTTGGGCTGCAAAATCTTAAATTCAGAAAGATTACCTTCTTTTTATACGCACTAGTCTCAATTTTGTCGGTACCTTCACGGCTTATTCAAGATGATTCATCATTCGTATTCCTACTTCTATGCCTTGCTATCGGCGCTCTCATCACAGCAATTATGCTGCCCTTGCTTTGGCTGGTTTGTTTTTTAAATCAAAGATTTGAACTAGGAATCAAAAATATCTTCTACCCGCTTACTCTCATTGCTCTCGTAGGAGCAATAAGAGGCGAAATTCTGCATCTCTTAATCCGTGAATTAGGCTTAGAAGACAACTTGAGTCACTATCTTGCGGCCTTGTCATCAACTATTTTTACTTCAATTTACTTCTTGACTATTTCGTCCTTTATAGAGTCTGTTCTCCACAGAAGAGACAGGTTTAATCAAATATTTGCCCAAGCATCTCTACTTATTGCCAATCCAGACTCTGTACTCGACGAGAAGATGGATCCGCGGAGCATTTATCTGTCGACGCTCGATAGAATTAAAAGCAGCGTAAAATCGGTAGGAATCGAGGGCAAAAGACTCGAGCCAGATGTTTTACGCGAAGCCTCAAAAGTCATTCAAGCACAAATAAACGAAGTTCTTCGGCCTTTAAGTCATAGATTATGGGTCAACAGCATCGGGCAGATCAAGCATCGGCACATACTTAGCATATTAAAAGATGCAATTGAAAACCTAGATTTCAGCACTAAATATATTCTTGCTTATCAATTCTTTATTGGTGGTTACGGGATTTCACTTGTAATTGGAATCAAATCTGCTCTATATGTGACAGTCATTGGAACAATCACCTCAATTTTGCTCATACTCGGCTTTTCTAATTTACGAGAGCAAGTAAAAGGCAATTTTTTCCTTCTAGGGATTACATTTCTTGTGCTGGAGGGGCTGCTTCCGGTATTTATTTCGCTCGCATTTCGAAATCCACTAAACGAATCAGCCAGCGCGATAAGTGGACTACTAATTTCCCCAAGTATTCCGAGCCTTATTCTGTTGAACTCGGCTTATCGGCTAATTATTCGAGATGGCGAAATGGCGATTGGGGCTGCCACTTCCATTAAGTATCGAGTTGCTTCACTAACAAGTGGGGACATGCCCTCTGGAAGTTGTGTCGAACTTGCTGAATATCTTCACAACTCTCTTCAATCTGAGTTATTTGGAATTTCAAAACGTCTGGAAGCAGCATCTCAAGGCGCACCGGGCGCAGACCCCACAGAAGCGCTTCAGTCACTGGAATCTGTCTTGAGCCGTAGTTTTCAAGATATCTCGACTAATCAGGTAGGTGGAATTATGCGTATTCAGAAATTGATTACGTCGTGGCGGGGAATTGCCAGAATTGATGTATCTGGGCTCCACGTACTTGAAGAAGGATCTTCTCTGTCCAAACGAACCGCTCTTGTCCTTGAAGAATTGATTACAAACACTATTCGATACGGTGAAGCCGATGACATTGAGGTGGAGTTAACTAAAGATGCAACTCACTTGCACATTGAGCTTGTACATAATGTCAAAGGAGAAATCGTAAAGAAATCCGGGCTAGGCTCAATGCTATTGTCACAACACTCTCCTGGGGGCGTGGAAATCAGCTCTCAATCAGGAAGGACATACCTACGTATTAAAGTTCCAACTAATTTAGTCACTTAAAATAGATTTCAATCTTAATTTCAACTCTTTGTACGCAGCGTCAAATTCAGGGCTAGCAATCTCTTCTCTCCATCGTCCACTAGTCGCATTCTTGGGCGTTAACTCTTCCTCAAAGAATTTTCGCATCGCAGAGCTATCGCTTAAGTCTAGGAAATCAAGCAGCTTCTTATAACTCACTTCTCTTGTATTGATTGCGAGATCCTCCAGGGCGATAGTTATCTTCTGCTTAACGGGAATGCTCTTTAACGCATTGTGCTCATCAGTGAGGCGCTTTTCAATCCACGCTAAACCCTCCATGGGTGTAGTTGGACCCCAGTTCTTTGTTAGAAGTGAAGCGATAACATCGCGAGGATCGCGAACCATGGTGATAAAAAGCGCGTTAGGAAAAAGTTTAAGCAATTTATCCGCGGTCGGAATATTCATGGGGGTCGTTTCTACCCAATATCTCTCGGCACCCGCATCATCTTGTCGAGCGATAAATCTCTTCATAAATCTACGTGCTGCCCAAACGCGATTGATTTTCAGATCTCTGCGCAAAGACGACATCAACTTCTCGAGATGTGATTTGGAAATTCCTGATTTCAAGCCACGGCCATGAGGTGGTGGCGCGTCGATATCCCACCATTTATTCCACACTAAATCTTCGAACTCATCCAGTATGGCTGCAAATTTCTCTTTTTCACGATTTCTGCGTTTGCGATAGGTGCGAAAATGAATAATCGAGACTGACTCTCTCTTTTTTGCCGAATCATCTCGCCCAAAGACCACGTCAAGAAGCCCAGATCTATTTGAGAGAAACTTAATCTCAATAGGGGTGCTCGTGCGCACATCGGGATGGTTGCCTAGTAAGTCACCCATCACAGTCGTGCCGCTTCGCCCCGTACCTCCGACAAAGACGGGGATAACTTTGTGAGTTATCGGAGACTTTCTCATTTGAGAAGAATATCGCTCCACCTATTCAAATTGACCCTTACAGTCCTGACATGGCGAATCTTTTCACTCCAGTTTTTATAGGAGGTACTGGGCGCAGTGGTACTACCATTCTGCTCAATCTGCTCAGTCGCCATCCAGAGTTTCAAGCCAGTATGCCTAGAGAAATTAAATATCTGACTAGTCGTCATGGACTCATTGATCTTGTATTCACTAGACCTATGCGATTTGAGGAAACTCTCACATCGCGTCGCAATAATCTGGCAGCACGAGTACTTCCTCTTATTGGACGCAGCCAAATAGATTCCTTTAAGAGAGAGATTTTTGGAACCTGGTGGTCAGAAACTGGCAAGAGAGGAACAACTCGCGGATTAGTTCAAGGTATTCCACGTGAAATCTTGGAGCGAGAATTTGAAGCATTTAGAGCGCACTATCGGAAAGACCGGAAAGACGCCGCACGGCAGCTCTTTGAATCGCTTTCGCTAGCCCAGATGCATGATAAACCCAAACGTTATTTTGGGGATTCCACTCCAGTCAACATGATGCAATCTGATCTCATCTTTGACTTACTTCCAAATAGTAAATTCATCAACGTCATTCGGGATGGCCGCGATGTTGCCTCTTCTGTAATTAAAGAGAAATGGGGTCCAAAGAGCCATCATGAAGCTCTAAAGTGGTGGGAAAACCGCATCTTTCAAGCACACACTTCTCTCTCGAGAATTCCAAAAGACCATGTTCTTGAAGTAAGAATTGAAAATCTTGTCGTCCATGATCGTAAAAGTGCTCTACAAAGAATTTTGACTTTTCTCAATCTTGAGCCAAGTAGCCGTCTAGAAAAGTATTTTGCCGATGAACTAATTCCTGAACGACTACACGCTGAACGCTGGAAAACTGAGGTGTCTAACCCTGAGAAGTTTGAAAGACGATATCGAGAGATACTCCAGAAACTTAAAGCTCAGGGAATTTCTATTAGTGAGCTTTAATCAGCCAGTAAGAATTCGGTAACCGTTAATCACGATAACTGCGATTCCAACCAAAATTCCGATTTGTTTGCGCGGCAATATAACCACGATGCGAGCGGCGATAGGTGCCATTAAACATCCGCCGAGGGCAAGTCCACCAACGATTGACCAATCAATATCTAAACGATTGATATTTGCAAGAAATCCAACACTCGCTGAAACTGCCACAATAAATTCTGCCGCGCTAACTGTTCCGATAATTTTGCGCGGTTCAACAGTGGTCGTTGACATCATTGTCGGAGTGACGATTGGACCCCATCCCCCACCACCCGATGCATCGACAAATCCTCCAGTGAAACCCAGGTATGTCAGGTAACGCGGATTGGTGAGCTCAACAGAGGGCTGGGGCCCCGTTGAAGGAAAAATATTTCGGTAAAGAAGTAAAAAGCCAAGAAGTAGTAAAAGAGTAGAGATAAATATCTTTGCGCTAGATAGATCTATCCATGAGAGGAATGTTGCTCCCAAGAGAGCTCCTATTCCCCCGGGCACTGCCAGTTTTAGCAAGATTTTCTTATCAACGTTTTCAGCATGCCAGTGGGAGACACCAGATACGAGGGTCGTTCCTATTTCTGCGGCATGTACTGCTGCAGAGGCAACTGCAGCGGATGCACCTAAGGTGAGCAACAAGGTCGAACTAGTAAGCCCAAATCCCATTCCCAGAGTTCCATCAATTAATTGCGCAAGCGAGCCCGCTAATGCAAAGAAAATCCAATTCATAGAAGCCTCTCCATAATCATCTTGGTATTAGCGTCAATATCTGCAGTCCCATCAAGAATGAGATCAGGTTTCGTAGGACGCTCATAGTCTTGGCCGATTCCGGTGAAATTCGGAATCTGCCCATCCTTAGCCTTCTTATATAGACCCTTTGGATCACGAGATATACAAACATCTACTGGCGTATCGACAAATACTTCAATGAAATCGCCCTCTTCAAATATAGAGCGTGCACGTAGCCGGTCTGCTTCGAAAGGGCTGACGAGAGCTGTAATCACTATGAGTCCAGCATCAACCATTAATTTGGCAACTTCGGAGACACGACGAACATTCTCAGCGCGATCTTCAGGCGTAAATCCAAGATCCACATTAAGCCCCATACGGAGATTATCTCCATCAAGCACATAGGCATGCATGCCAACTGCATGCAATCGCTTTGCTAATTCATTTGCAATTGTTGATTTACCTGATCCGGAAAGTCCAGTCAACCAAATTGCTCTAGCTTTCTGGTTCTTCGCGCTCTCGCGAGCAGCCTTATCCACCTCATATTCTTGATATGTGATGTTTTCGCCACGGCGTAAGGCGTGTCTAATCATTCCTGCGCCTACAGTCTGGAAATTGAGGCGGTCTACAAGGATAAAATTCCCAAATTCGCGAGATTGTGCGTAAGGCAAAAGGGGTAGAGCTTGATTTGTAGCAATCTCAACTTCACCAATTTCATTCATCACAAGAGTGTTCGCTGATATGTGCTCACCAGTATTCACATCTATTTTGTGGCGAATCTTCGTCACCATCACAGGAGTCTGCATTGGACCCGACATTAACAAATAAGAGCGAGAGTGAATGAGCGCGTCTTCGTTAAACCAGACAACATAGGCATTAAAGCGATCAGAAGGGTGAAGTTCCTCACTTGAGGAAAAAATCAAATCACCACGAGTTGCATCAACCTCGGGCTGAAGAACAACAGTCACAGCTTTACCCTCTGGAGCTAGCTTCTGATCTTGGAAGTCATAAATGATTCGACTCACTTGGGCAACCTTATTGCTTGGGAAAATTTTTACTTCATCACCAACTGCGAAATCACTTTCATGGATGGTTCCACTCACACCTCGAAAATCATCAGCACGTGCGATCGATTGCACGCGCATACGGGCATTTGCCGACTTACTTTTGGCAGGCTGCCACGATTGAATTGCTTCTAGAAGAGTTGGACCTTGATACCACTGCGCTTGTGTGCTGCGCTGAACAACGTTGTCACCAGCTAGAGCGCTCAGTGGGATGAAGTGCACATCTGTGAGGTCGAGTCGAGCAAGTGTCTCTTCGATTTCAGCTTTAATATCGCGATAAACACTTTCTTGAAAGCCAACCGCATCAAGCTTATTTATTGCAACTAAAACTCTTTCAACTCCCATGAGTGAACAAATCGTGAGGTGGCGAAGGGTTTGAGTCCGCACACCCTTTGTTGCATCAACTAATACAATTGAAATCTGAGCGCGTGATGCAGCAACAGCCATGTTGCGTGTGTACTGCTCGTGCCCTGGGGCATCCGAGATAATCAAACGTCTTCCATCGAGCAGTGACATCGATCGGTATGCCACATCAATTGTGATGCCTTGTTCGCGTTCTGCTTCGAGTCCATCCGTTAAGAGGCTAAAGTCTATTTCGCCAGCTGGGATAGTTGATCCAGCGCGACGAACTTTGCGAGTCGTATCTACAGTGTCATGTGGAATGCTGTCCGTCTCCACCAGAAGGCGACCAATCAGAGTGCTCTTGCCATCGTCAACGCTGCCGCAGGTAAGTAAGCGAACTACGGGAATCTTCATTAGAAATATCCCTCGCGCTTCTTCTTCTCCATGGAATCTTCATTTTCGCCATCAATAAGACGAGTCGCGCGTTCACTCAGTTTTACTTGAAATACTTCTTCGACAACTTCTTCAACGTTGGTCGCTACAGACTCAACGGCTGCTGTTAATGGGTAGCACCCTAAGGTTCTAAATCGAACGCTCTTGACTTCGGGCTCCTCGCCTGGGTTGAGCTGATAACGCTCATCGTCAACCATGATCAATTGCTTTCCACGCTTTACAACCGGCCGCTTTTTTGCGTAATAAAGTGGGTTGACTTCCACATTTTCGAGCGCGATGTAGCGCCAAATATCTAGCTCAGTCCAATCTGAAACTGGAAAGACACGCATGGTCTGGCCCGGTGCAAGCCGTGCATTATGAGTGCGCCACAGTTCGGGCCGTTGTGTGCGAGGTTCCCAACGATGTCCAGCTTCACGGACGCTAAAGATTCTTTCTTTTGCGCGTGATTTTTCTTCATCGCGCCGTGAACCGCCAATAGCAGCATCAATTTCGTAGAGATCAAGGGCCTCTCTCAACGGAACTGTATTCATGACTCGAATGTATTCAGAGATGCCAAAATCAAAAGGATTCATTCCTTTAGCGATGCCCTCTTGGTTTGAGTGGGCTATGAGAGAGAACTTGCCTTCAGCAACAATCCGGTCTCTAAAGGTAATCATCTCTTTGAAGTTCCAGGTGCTGTCAATGTGAAGCAATTTAAATGGGATAGGCGCCGGGTAGAAAGCCTTCTTCGCTAAGTGCAGCAGTACCGATGAGTCCTTGCCGATCGAGTAGAGCAAAACGGGATTTCGAAAAGAGGCCGCCGTTTCGCGGAAGATTTCAATTGCTTCAGATTCAAGTGACCTGAGAATCTCAAGCTCAGTCGACATGGATAAAACCTACAGGGCTCTCTTGTGAAAATTCATAGAAATATTACTTCTTTTCAAATTTCGGTAAGTGAAGATCCAATTTAATCGAGATTAGTCGGGTTGCAATTACGACTAACCCTCCCACAATTGCCGCAATATTGTCGGCAAAACCTAGGCCGTGAAGTGCGACATAGGTGGATGCACCAATGAGAGTCGAGGTGCCAATGGTTTCGCGGTGGAGAAGGACTGGCTCTAATTGACAGAGTACATCGCGGACTAATCCCCCGGTTACCGCAGTAATTACGCCAAGAAATATTGCCCCAAACCAGACAACATCCATTTCGTACGCCAATTGAGTGCCTGACATGGCGGCAACAGCTAACCCAAAGGTGTCCATCAAAAGAAGTGTTTTCCCGATGTGAGTGACGCGACGAAAGACTAGGGTGAGAATGATTGCAGCTATAACGCTGAGAACGATCCATGGATCAATAATCCAGACAGGCCGAATTCCCAAGAAAACATTGCGCAGTGTTCCACCCGAAAGTGATGCAACTGCTGCGATAAAAGCTATTCCTCCGTAATCAAGACCTTTATCTGCGGCAACTCGAGCCCCCACCAAAGCAAAGGCGAAAGTTGCGAGTAGATCCAAGGTCAACATCAGGGACATAGGGGTAAGGATAGGGAATTAATTAGGGCTCTGCACAAAACTGCAAAAATGTTTCATTTCCGTCACATTTTGCGTGTTTATCTATCCGAGCCTGCTGCGCTTGCGTAGAGTTCCGCGCATGCCAAAAACAACAGGATTGAGTAAAGATAAGAATTGGTGGCGCCAGGCTTCTGTTTATCAGATTTACCCTCGCAGCTTTGCCGATTCCAATGGAGATGGCATCGGTGATCTCAAGGGAATAACATCGCGGATTCCTTATCTAAAATCTCTCAATATTGATGCCGTTTGGCTAAGTCCGTTCTATCCATCTGCTCTCGTCGATGGTGGGTATGACGTAGATAATTACCGCGATGTTGATCCTAAATTAGGGACACTTGCAGATTTTGATGAGATGCTCGCTGGGCTCCATAAAGTAGGTATTCGAGTTTATGTAGATATTGTTCCTAACCATTCATCAAACTTGCATGAGTGGTTTAAAGAGGCGATAGATGCAAAGCCAGGCTCTAAGGCTCGCAATCGCTATATCTTCCGCGATGGCCGAGGTAAAAAAGGTGAGTTACCACCAACCGATTGGGTTTCACATTTTGCCCCAAGCGCATGGACGCACGAATCTGTCATGGGTGGAAAACATAACCAGTGGTATATGCATTGGTTCGCCCCTGAACAGCCTGACTTCAACTGGGATAACCCAGAAGTCCAAAAGGATTTCTTGAAGACTCTTAAGTTTTGGGCAGACCGTGGAGTTGATGCATTTCGCATCGATGTGGCACACGCTCTCAAGAAGGATTTATCCGAGCCGCTACGAAATCTTGATGTCTTCGAAGGGTTAGAACAGCGTGGCAATAAAGGTAAAGGCATCCTGGCCGACCGCGATGACGTCTTTAAGATTTATAGAGAATGGCGCAAGCTCTTTAATACGTACGATCCGCCTCGCGTTGCTGTCGCTGAAGCATTTGTGCATCCAGAACGTCTTCCTCTCTATGCGAGCACAAAGACCTTGGGACAATGTTTTGATTTCCGCTTCATCGAAACTCCGTTTGAGGCTGGCGCCTACAAAGTTGCGACACAAGAAGCGATTGAACTTGCCGCTAAGAACAAATCAACCTGCACATGGACTCTGTCCAACCACGATCAGATTCGCCACGCCACCAAGATGGGGCTCAACCCAAGCGTTAATCGCCGTGATTGGATGTTGAGTAACGGCACATCTCATCCGCTTGATATGGAATCCGGGACCAATAACGGTTTAGCAGCAACGCTTTATATCTTGGCACTTCCTGGCAGTACATATATGTTCCAAGGCGAAGAGCTTGGCCTGCATGAGGTTAGCGATATTCCAGAATCTGCAATTCAAGATCCGCAGTATTTGCGAAACCACAAGGTCGATAAGGGGCGCGATGGTTGTCGCGTTCCGCTACCGTGGACAAAATCAGGGCCGTCATTTGGATTTGGAACTGGTGGGGCCCATTTGCCACAACCTAATTGGTTTGAAAAATATTCGGTTGAAGTTGAAGAGAAAGACCCTCACTCACCTTTGGCGATTTATCGTAAGGCTCTTGCTCTTCGAAAAGAGCTTCAAACCAAAGAGGAAATCAAGTGGCACAAAACTAGTGACATTTCTGTCCTTCACTTCTCACGGCCAAATGGTTGGAACTGCATCACCAATTTCAGGGCACAGGAATACTCGATGCCAAAGGGTGAAATCTTGCTCTCATCTAAACCGCTTGTAAATGGAAAGATTCCAGCAGGTACAACAGTTTGGTTTAAGAAGAAGTAACTCTCTCTATGAAACGCCGATAATGTCAACGGCGAAGATAAGAGTTTCATTCGGCTTGATTGGTCCGGCCCCACTTGCTCCGTAACCCATGGCAGGTGGGATAACCAAGAGTCTACGTCCGCCAGCTTTTGCACCAGGAAGACCTTTTTGCCAACCTTCAACTACTTGCGCAAGAGGGAATGTTGCAGGTTCTCCCGACCAAGAAGATTCAATGAGTTTTCCATCCGACCAAGTCATCAACACATAGTGCACAGTCAAAGTAGATGTCGGTAGAACTTCTGCGCCAGTTCCAACAATGACATCCTCAAATACGAGTTCAGCAGGTGGGGTGCCTTC
>JACCEE010947486.1_pt1 | contig 10663 bp, 10 predicted proteins | sample 7449931 | NCBI WGS metagenome assembly JACCEE01 (sample SAMN15323457, study PRJNA562643) | freshwater metagenome | isolation source: river surface water | place: USA:Blue River Watershed | collected 2017-08-19 | reverse complement strand
GTCTGCGCCAAAGGCCTCGGCCCAGTTGCTCAGCACCAGCTTGACCGGGTCGAGCACGGCCATGCCGCGGTGGGCTTTGTTTTCCAGGTCTTCGCGCAGGCAGCCTTCGAGCGTGCTGTAGTCGATCCAGCTGTCGCTCTTGGTCACGCCGATGCGCTCGGCAAACAGTTGCAGCGCCTCGGGTGTGTAGCCCCGGCGGCGCAGGCCCACGATGGTGGGCATGCGCGGGTCGTCCCAGCCGCTCACGCGTTTTTCGTTCACCAGTTGTGCCAGCTTGCGTTTGCTGGTGACGACATAGCTCAGGTTCAGGCGCGCGAATTCGTACTGTTTGGGTGGCGGGCTGGCCAGCAGGCCGCCTTCGATCAAGCGCGCCATCAGCCAGTCGTAAAACGGGCGCTGGTCTTCGAATTCGAGCGTGCAGATGCTGTGGGTGATCTGCTCGAGCGCGTCCTCGATCGGGTGCGCGAAGGTGTACATGGGGTACACGCACCAGGTGTTGCCGGTCAGGTGGTGCTCGGCATGGCGGATGCGGTAGATCGCCGGGTCGCGCAGGTTGATGTTGGGCGAGGCCATGTCGATCTTGGCGCGCAGCACCATGGCGCCGTCCGGGTGCTTGCCGTCACGCATTTCTCGAAAGCGCGCCAGGTTCTCGGCGGGTGTGCGGCTGCGAAACGGGCTGTCCACGCCGGGCTTGCCAAAGTCGCCCCGGTTGGCGCGCATGTCTTCGGGCGACTGCTCGTCCACATAGGCGTGGCCGGCGTCGATCAGGTGCTCGGCCGCGCGGTACATGAAGCCGAAGTAGTCACTGGCCTGGTAGGGCGCGGCGCTGCCCGGGGCCTGGCCGGGCTGCGCCCAGTCAAAGCCCAGCCACTTCACCGCGTCGATGATGCTGTTGACGTATTCCTGGTCTTCTTTTTCGGGATTGGTATCGTCAAAGCGCAGGTGGCACACACCGCCATACTCTTTGGCCAGCCCGAAGTTGATGCAGATGCTTTTGGCGTGGCCCACGTGCAGGTAGCCGTTGGGCTCGGGCGGAAAACGGGTGCGGATCTTCGCCGGATCAGGCTCGCCTTTGGCGTGGTGGGCGGCGTCACCGGGGCTGCCTGCCCAGCGGCGGCTGGCGTAGGTGCCTTGCTCCAGGTCTTTTTCGATGATCTGGCGCAGGAAGTTGCTGACTTTGTGCTCGCCGGCGTCGGCTGGGGCAGGGGTGTTGGCGGGGGAATGCATGGGGAGATTTTAGGCGCTGAGCGTGGGGCGTCAGCAGCTGCAGGGGCGCTTGGCGGGTTACGAATGCTCACCAATACCCCGCCTGGCCTGTGCACCGCGGAGGGGGCTGGTGCGCTAGAGGTGGGCGGCCGCTGGCCGCGCATGCTGCGAAAGGAAACACCATGAAAACGCTTTTGTCCCTGCTGCGCACCCGGGCTGCCGGGTGGCTGGGCCTGGCGGCTCTGGCCCTGAGCCAGGCTGGTTGCGCCCATCCGGTGGTGATGGAGCCCTCGGTGGTGGTGCAGGGCCGCATCGGTGGGCCGGTGTATGGCTCGGTGGTGTTGGGACCGACCGTGTATGGCCCGCCTCCCGTGGTGGTCGGGCCGCCTCCGCTTTGGCTGCCACCACCACCGCCGGTGGTCATGGCGCCGCGTGTGCTGTCCCCCTACCCCGTTTATCCGGCCTACCCGCCGCAGGCCTATGTCCGGCCCTGGCGCGGTGAGCGGCATGGGCATGGGCATGGGCATGGGCATGGTTGGGGGCGTCGGGGCTGGTGAGTGGGTGTGGCGGCGCGCAGGCCTCACCCTCACATGGCCTTGAAGCGGTGCGCGAAGAGGCGGCTGACCTTGCACGGCTGGGCCAGCCCGTCCAGTTGCACCTGCCACTGGCCCTGGGCGTCGCGGCTGGCCGAGGTGATGGCCTCGGCCCGCACCACGGTGCCGCGGTGGATTTGCCAGAACACCTCGGGGTCCAGCCGGGCCAGCAGTTCCCGCAGTGGCGTGCGCAGCCACAGCTCGCGCCCATCCCGGGTGAGGGCGCGCACGTATTTGTCGGCCGCTTCGAGCAGCAGCACCTGATCGACCGCCACCATCTGCAACTGTTGTCCCACGCCAGCTTGCAGCAGCCGCAGCGGCGGCTCGGCAGGGGCGGTGCCCGCCTGCAGCAAGGCCCGCAGGCTGGCCAGGGTGGCTTCGTCGCCCTGGCCGCGTTGCAGCGCGCTCTGCAGGCGTTGCACCGTGCGCGCCAGCCGTTCACTGCGCACCGGTTTGAGCACGTAGTCGATGGCCTGCGCCTCGAAGGCTTGCAGGGCGTATTCGTCGTAGGCCGTCACAAAGACGATGTGCGGCAAGGCGCGATCCGTCGGCCAGCGCTCCAGCATGTCGCTGGCTGTGGTCAAACCGTCCTGGCCGGGCATGCGGATGTCCAGAAACACCACATCGGGCAGGTGTTCCAGGCTCAGGGCCAAGGCCGACAAGCCATCTCCTGCCATCGCCACGATGCGCAGACCGGGCCAGAGCGCCAGCAGCTCGCGCTGCAGGGTCTGGGCCAGCAGGGGCTCGTCTTCGGCGATCAGGGCGGTGGCGGTCATGGTGTGGTGGGGGCTTGCAGTGGCCAGCGCAGCATGGCACAGGTGTCGCCTTCTGCCCCTACGGTCAGCGAGAAGCTGGCAGCAGGCCCCATCAGGCTGTGCAGGCGTTCGCGCACATGGGCCAGGCCATAGCCCGCTGTGTGGCTGGCCGACAGCGGGGCACCGGTGTTGCGCACGCACAGCTGCACAAATCCCTCGGACTGCCGGACCTGCACCTGGATTTCCCCCCCGTCCACCGAAGGCTCGATGCCGTGGCGGATCGCGTTTTCCACCAGCGGTTGCAGGATGAAGCCGGGCACCGGCTGCTGGCGCAGGGTGTCGGGCACGTTCAGCCCAAATCGCAGGCGCGGCCCCAGCCGAATGGCCATCAGGCTCAGGTAGTCGTGCAGGCGTTGCAGCTCATCGTCCAGCGGCTGCCAGGTCTGGCGCGAAGCGGCCAGGGCGCTGCGCAAGTAATCGTCCAGGTGGTCCAGCATGGTCAAGGCCCGCTGGGGCTCGGTCTGCACCAAGGCGCGCAGGTGGGCCAGGGTGTTGAACAGCATGTGCGGCTGCAACTGAGACTGCAACAGCATCAGCTGCGCTTCGCTGGCCTGGCGCTGCAGGGCCTCGCTGCGGCTGCGCTGGTAGAAGAAACCCACAAACGCGACGCTGATGGCCAGCGAGGACACCAGCATGCCCATGAAGCGTTGGGGGTGGAGCGTGCGCAGCGCCCAGGTGGATTGCCCCGCGTAGCCGTCGCCCACCCAGGTGCCCAGCGCATAGCCCAGCGGAATGCCCACCAGCAGCAAGCCGGCGGCGCGCAGCGGCGTGGGCCAGTAATGGGGGGCTTGGGCGCCCAGCCAGCGGTAGAGCAGCAGGCGCGCCAGGTCGGTGAAGACCCAGATCAGGGTGGAGATGGCATAGCTGTAAACCAGGCTGTGGTCAAAGTGCCCGTAGCCGTGGCTGCTCCAGTTCAGCAAGGCGATCACCAGCGCCACCGCCCACACGATGGCCAGGCGCTGCAGCAGCGGCCGACCCTGGCCAGGCGGGATGCCCAAGCGAATGGTGTGCGTCATGGCGTGCCGAGTTGTTGCTGGAAGAAGGTGGCGATGTGGGTGAAGGCCGATTGTCGCTGCGTTGGGGTGACCGATTTTCAAAGAGGCGCCTGCAGCAGCCGCAGGCTGCGGGCATTGATCAGGCCGGTCAGCAGGCCGGTCAATGCAGCCAGGACCAGCAGCGGCGAGGCTTGCTGTGCCCACTCGGGTTGCAAGGCCGCGAACATGCCGTGCGCAAAGCGCAGGCCAAACATCAGCAGGTACAGGGCCAGCGGTGCCCAGCTGCCCGGCACCAGCAGGTGCCGGCCTTCGTGGGCCAGGGCGGGGGTGAACAACGGACGGGCCAGCCAGCTGCTGGCGGCGTTGCACGCGGCCCACAAGAGCAGGCCTGGCAGCAGCAGGCCCAGCGGCTGCAGCAACTGGCCCAGGCTGAGCAGGGCATAGACCGTCCAGGCCAGAGAAATCAGCACCAGCCGCCGACGGGGCACGCGGGTGGTGTGGCTTTGCCGCCAGCCCAGCAGGAGCAGCAGGGCCAGCAAGGCCCAGACCCACAAGGGGACGTGTTGCAAGGTGTTCATATGGTTCTCCCTGTAGAAATCGGTTTTTAAAGCCAACCCAGCCACTCGCCCCAGACCAGTTGGCCCAGCAGGCGCCCCGGCAGCAGGGTAAAGAGACCGGTGACGGTGCAGGCCGTCAGGTACAGCAGCTGCATGGTGCGGCGGTGGCCCGCGATGTCGCCGCGGGCCAGGTAGACAAAGGCCTGCACCAGGCTCAGCAATGTGGTGGCAATGAGCAGGTGGATGGGGCTGAAGCCTGCGATGTTCCAGCGCAGGCTGCTGCGGATGAACAGGGCGCTGAGCGCCGCGCCCGCCATGCAGGTGACCCAGGCGTAGCCTGCGGCGCGGTGCCAGCGTGGGCGCACCGTACGGCCAAGCCGGGTCCAGAGGGCGATCGGGCCGAGCACGAGTGCGCTGAGCGCAAAGGTGGTGTGGATGGCGATGACGGGTGTGAAGGGCATGGGCGGCACTGTGCCCGAGCCCCTGCGCGCTGACCAGCGCCATGCGACAGATGGCGTCTGGCGCGCGCGAGTGGCCAGGGGCGGGCGCAGGCTGCGGCGATAATCGCCGGCAGTTTCTGGAGCCGCTGTGGACACCGTTTTGCTGATCAAGGCCGCCGTCATGGGCGTGGTCGAAGGCCTGACCGAATTCCTGCCGATCTCATCGACCGGGCACCTGATCCTGGCGGGGGCCTTGCTGGGCTTTGACGACGACAAAGCCAAGGTGTTTGACATCGCGATCCAGACCGGCGCCATCTTCGCGGTGATCCTGGTCTACTGGCAAAAAATCAGCCAGACCGTGCGTGCCCTGCCTTACCGCGAAGACGCGCAGCGCTTTGTCTTCAACGTTTTCATCGGTTTCTTGCCTGCGGTCGTCATGGGCCTGCTGCTGGGCAAGGCGATCAAGGCGCACCTGTTCACGCCGGTGGTGGTGGCCACCACCTTCATCGTGGGCGGCTTCATCATCCTGTGGGCCGAGCGCCGGCCTGCCAGCGCGGTGCGCATCCACGACGTGGAGTACATGCGCGGGCGCGACGCGCTCAAGGTCGGGCTGGTGCAGTGTCTGGCGATGATCCCGGGCACCAGCCGCAGCGGCGCCACCATCATCGGCGGCATGCTGCTGGGGCTGTCCCGCAAAGCCGCCACCGATTTTTCTTTTTACCTGGCCATTCCGACCTTGATCGGAGCAGGCGTCTACAGCCTCTACAAAGAACGTGCTCTGCTGAGCCTGGCGGACCTGCCGCTGTTTGGCGTGGGGTTGCTGGTGTCTTTCATCAGCGCCTGGCTGTGCGTGCGCTGGCTGCTGCGTTTCATCGCCAGCCACAGCTTTGTGGTGTTTGCCTGGTACCGCATCGCTTTTGGCTTGCTGGTGCTGGCCACCAGCCACTTTGGCTGGGTGGCGTGGCAGGCCTGACAGGCTGACTCAGGCGCCGATGTTGCGCAGGCTCGCTTCGATGGCGGCGGCGGTGGCGATGGGTTTTTCCATGGGGAAAAGGTGGCTGCCGTCGAGCATCATGACGCGGCCTTTGGTGACACGCTCGGTCAGTTCCATGCCCACCTGACGCATTTCAACCGAATGGGTGCCGCCAATGAAAGCCGCCGGGCACTTGAGCGGGTGACGTTTGAGCAGGCCCGTCAGGTTGTCGGGCAAGGTGTTGTAGATCTCGGTTTCGATGTCGCGGTCAAAGCGCAGCCAGCGCTGGCCGTCCAACTCGTGCGTGCCGTGGTCCACGTAGTCGGCCAGCGCCTGCGGGTCCCAGCGGGCAAAGGCTTTTTTGTGGTGCAGGTGCTCCAGCACCGCGGCGCGGTCGGGCCAATGGTCACGCCGTTTGCGGCTGATGCGCCCGGGCGAGAGCGAGCCCACCAGCTGGGTTTGCTTGACGAGGCCCAGCGTGGTGGCCCTCCAGCCGCCGAGGATGGGGGAGTCCAGCAACAGCACGCCCCGCGCCAGCTCGGGGTGGCGGGCCGCGCACATCAGGCTGAGGATGCCGCCCAGCGAGTGACCCACCAGAAAGGCGGGTTCAGCATCGCCCTGCCAGGCCTGCGCCGTGTCGGCCAGTTGCTGCACCAGGTGTGGCCAGTTGTTGGTCACAGGGTATTGTGGGTCGTGTCCGAGTCGGTCGATGGCCTGCACCTCGAAGCCCCGCTGGCGCAGGTTGTCGAGCATGACGCGGTAGGTGCCGCCCGGGAAGCTGTTGCCGTGCGAAAAAAGGATGCGTGGGCGCATGGCGGACTCAGGTTTTGGGCAGCAGCCGTTGCAGGCTGTAGAGCGCGTCCAGGGCTTCGCGCGGGCTCAGAGCGTCGGGGTTGATGCGGGCCAGGGCCGCCTCGACGGCGCTGGGGCCTGCGGCTTCGGCCTCGGGCGGTGGAGCAAACAGGTCCACCTGGGCGCGCGCGTCTTGCGCACCCGATTCGAGTGCCTGCAGGGCGTGGCGCGCGTGGTTGAGCACAGGTGCGGGCATGCCCGCCAGGCGCGCCACCTGCACGCCGTAGCTGCGGCTGGCGGGGCCCGGCTGGATCTCGTGCAGGAACACGATGTCGCTGCCCGATTCGGCGGCGCTCACATGCATGTTGATGGCAGCGCTGTGGCTGGCCGGGAACTCGGTCAGTTCAAAGTAGTGCGTGGCGAACAGGCCAAAGCACTGCACTTTGTTGTGCAGGTGGGTGGCGATGCCGCTGGCCAGGGCCAGGCCGTCAAAGGTCGATGTACCGCGCCCGATCTCGTCCATCAGCACCAGGCTGTGGGGTGTGGCGCTGTGCAGAATTTGCGCGGCTTCGGTCATCTCCAGCATGAAGGTCGACTGGGCGTTGGCCAGGTCGTCGGCCGCGCCGATGCGGGTGTGGATGGCGTCGATCGGCCCCAGGCGGCAGGCGCTGGCGGGCACATGGCTGCCGATGCTGGCCAGCAGCACGATCAGTGCCACCTGGCGCATGTAGGTCGATTTGCCGCCCATATTGGGGCCGGTGATGATCTGCAGCCGCTGGCGCGGGCCCATCAGTGTGTCGTTGGCGATGAAGCTGCCGCCCGAGAGTTCGGCCAGCCGGGCTTCCACCACCGGGTGGCGCCCGGCGCGGATGTCGATGCAGGGCTCGCGCGTGAACTCGGGCGCGCACCAGTTCAGGGTGAGGGCGCGCTCGGACAGGGCGCACAGCGCGTCCAGCCCGGCCATGGCCTGGGCCAGTGCGGTGAGCGCAGGCACAAAGCTCTGCAACTGGTCGAGCAGGCCCTCGTAAAGCCATTTTTCGCGGGCCAGGGCGCGTTCCTGCGCCGACAGGGCCTTGTCTTCAAAGGCCTTGAGTTCGGGGGTGATGAAGCGTTCGGCGTTTTTCAGGGTCTGGCGGCGGCGGTAGTCCTCGGGCACCTTGTCCAGTTGCCCCTGCGTGACCTCGATGTAGAAGCCGTGCACCTTGTTGAACTGCACGCGCAAATTGGCGATGCCGGTGCGGGCTTTTTCACGGGTTTCGAGGTCGAGCAGGAAGTCGTCGCAGTGGGTCTGGATGGCGCGCAGTTCGTCCAGCTCGGCGTCCAGTCCGGGGGCGATCACGCCGCCATCGCGCACCAGCGCGGCCGGTTCTTCGAGCAGGGATTGGGCCAGCAAATCGGCGCAGCCTGCAGGCGGCGTGAGCCAGCGGGCCAGGCGGTGCAGCAGTGTGCCTTCGGGGGCGGCCAGGCTGTGCAGCGTGTGGGCCAGGCCGTCAGCGCGTTCGAGTGCGTAACGCAGGGCCACCAGCTCACGCGGGCGCACCTGGCGCAAGGCGGTGCGGGCGGTGATGCGTTCCACATCGCTGGCCCCCTTGAACTGCTCGCGCAGCACGCTCCAGGTGCCGCTGGTCTGCAGCAGGCCAATGGCCGCCAGCCGTTCCCGGGCCTGGGCGCGCTCGCGCTCGGGGCTGAGCAGCCAGCCCTTGAGCATGCGGCTGCCCATGCCGGTCATGCAGGTGTCGAGCAGCGAGAACAGGGTGGGCGAATCTTCGCCGCGCAAGGTCTGCACGAGTTCGAGGTTGCGGCGGGTGGCGGCTGGCAGGTCGATCAGCGTGTCCGAGCGCTGCACGCGGATGCTTTGCACATGGGGCAGGCTGCGGCCCTGGGTGTGCTCGGCATAGGTCAGCAGCGCGGCGGCGGCGGCATGCGCGTCGTGCAGGGTGTCGGCACTCCAGGCGGCCAGGCTGGCGGCCTGCATCTGTTCCTGCAGCTTGCGCTGGCCCAGGCCGGCGTCGAACTGGAAGTCCGGCCGCAGCGCCAGCGACAGGCCGTGGCCCCGGTGCTGGGCGCGGATCTGGCGCAAGCGGTCTTCAAAGGTTTGCGTCATGCCCGCGCTGGCCAGCAGTTCGGCGGGAGCGATGCGGTCGATCCAGTCGGCCAGCTCGTCGTGCGCGCATTCGGCCAGATGCACCACGCCTTGCGTGACGCTCAGCCAGGCCAGACCGCAGCGGGCTTTTTTGCCCTGGTGCACGGCCAGCAGCAGGGCTTCGGATTTTTCGCTCAGCAGCTCGCTGTCGGTCAGGGTGCCGGGCGTGACCACACGCACCACCTTGCGCTCGACCGGGCCTTTGGCCGTGGCCACATCGCCGACCTGTTCACAGATGGCCACCGATTCGCCCAGCTTGATCAGGCGTGCCAGATAGCCTTCGACCGAATGGAAGGGCACGCCCGCCATGACCACGGGTTGTCCCGCTGACTGGCCCCGGCGCGTGATGGTGATGTCGAGCAGGCGGCCCGCTTTTTCGGCGTCGTCCCAGAACAGCTCGTAAAAATCACCCATCCGGTAGAACACCAGCGTGTCCGGAAACGCCGCCTTGATGCCCAGGTACTGGGCCATCATCGGGGTGTGGGCCGACAAGTCAGCCATCAGGCCTTGCGTGCCAGCAGTTGAGAGGCCAGCGTGACCATGGCTTGGCGGTAGGTCGTGTCAGGCAGATGCATGGCGGCGTCGATGGCGCGTTGTGCTTCGGCCGCCGCCGCAGCGCGCGTGGCGTCCAGGGCGCCGGTTTCGCGAACAATCGCCACGATGTCCGCCAGTCGATCCACGCTGCCGCTTTCGATGGCCGCACGCACCGTGGCCGCCTGCTCGTGAGTGCCACGCTGCATGGCCAGGATCAGGGGCAGGGTGGCTTTGCCTTCACGCAAGTCGTCGCCCAGGTTTTTGCCCATCTCGGCGGCATCGCCGTCGTAGTCCAGCACATCGTCAATCACCTGGAAAGCCGTGCCCAGGGCCTGTCCGTAGGTGGCGCAGGCTTCTTCGGTGCGCTCACCTTGTTGTGCAAGGATGGCGCCCAACCGGGCACTGGCCTCAAACAGCTTGGCGGTTTTGGATCGGATCACGCGCAGGTAGTCGGCTTCAAGCAAGGAAGCGTCGTGCATGTTCATCAGTTGCAGCACTTCGCCCTCGGCGATCACATTGGTGGCGTCGGACAGCACTTGCATGACGCGCATGCTGTTCGCCTGAACCATCATCTGAAAAGCGCGCGAATACAAGAAGTCGCCCACCAGCACGCTGGCAGGGTTGCCAAAATTCTCATTGGCCGTGGGGCGACCCCGGCGCAGGGTGGATTCGTCCACCACATCGTCGTGCAGCAGCGTAGCGGTGTGGATGAACTCGACCACGGCCGCCAGGTTGTGGCGTTGGGCGCCTGTGTAAGCCAGAGCGCCACAGGTCAGCAACAGCAGCACAGGGCGCAGGCGCTTACCGCCTGCAGAGATGATGTAGCGGGCCACATCGCCCACCAGCGGCACACCCGAATCGAGCCGATCGGCAATGACACGGTCGACTTCGGCCATGTCGGCGGCGACCAGGGCCAAAACGGAGGCGGTGCTGTTTTCGGGGGCAGACAAAGGGAAAATCCGGCAAAAACCTGACGCGCAGGCGGAAACGGGAAATGGCGAAAAACCGTTGGTGATTATAGGAGCCGTGCAGGGCGTTTCAGGTCGGGCCAGGGCTGGAAATGACAAGGCGGGGCAGTCGTGCTAGAATTCGCAGTTCCTCGGGATTGGCCCGTGGAAACTTCCTTCAAAGAGGTCATACATGTACGCGGTCATAAAAACCGGTGGCAAGCAGTATCGCGTTGCTTCCGGCGAAAAAATTAAAGTAGAACAGATTGCTGCGGACGTTGGCCAGGAAATCGTGATCGACCAGGTTCTGGCAGTCGGCAACGGCGCTGAAATCAAGGTGGGCACGCCCCTGGTGTCCGGCGCAACTGTCAAAGCCACTGTTGTGGCGCATGGCAAGCACGACAAAGTGCGCATTTTCAAAATGCGTCGTCGCAAGCACTACCAGAAGCGTCAAGGTCATCGCCAGCAATACACCGAACTGCAAATCGGTGCAATCGCTGCCTAAGGAGAACAGGTCATGGCACAGAAAAAAGGCGGCGGCTCTACGCGCAACGGTCGTGATTCCAAGCCAAAGATGCTGGGTGTCAAGGCTTTCGGTGGCGAACTGATCAGCGCCGGTTCCATCATCGTGCGTCAACGCGGTACCAAGTTCCATGCCGGCAACAACG
>JACCEE011108277.1_pt1 | contig 10664 bp, 8 predicted proteins | sample 7449931 | NCBI WGS metagenome assembly JACCEE01 (sample SAMN15323457, study PRJNA562643) | freshwater metagenome | isolation source: river surface water | place: USA:Blue River Watershed | collected 2017-08-19 | reverse complement strand
TGCTTTCCGAGCTCAATGATAAAATGTCTGGTTCATTCATTTCGCACGATCTTTAAATTTGGGGCACTGCTTTCTACCTTTGCGTGTTGCACAGTCCCTGTCCTATGCTGATGAGCAATTTCAATAACTTCTGAAATTCTGCCAAGCATCCTCTCAGTAGCAATAGCTAATTCTTTAGCTTGTTGTCGTTGTGGCAGCGTAAGCTGTTCATAAGTGAATATTTTACCCTGTACTATAAGCTCATCCACTTTCGCCGGCGCTGGGTTTGCATATGTGACAACGCCCTGCTTACTAATTTTGAAAAGTCGTTCTGAGTCCATTGGCTTGAGTTTTAGTGATTGACCCTACTTTTAGTTTATCGGGCAAAACTTGAAACCTCTAGAGCAAAATCAGTCAATGCGACTTTAAAGTCAGGTATCAATACAAGCTAGGAATCACCCCGGAATTGTGCATGCATAACCCCCAAAATGTGCAATAGGTGGATCACAAATTTGGGGCGAATAGCGATTATCTGTGGATAACTATCACAATTTTGGGGTGGGTTCGCACAAAAACGGGGTTGATTTAGCACAATAACGGGGCGAAAATATCACAATTTTGGGGTGAGCAATCACAAAATGGGGGCTGAAACAATATTAAGCTATTGATTTATAGGGCATAACAAAAGCAAGAATGACTCGAATACAGGCTTGCTGATCTATGATGTCTTAACTTCGTTAAGAGATCGATCTCTTTCTTAAATTGTCTTCAAAGCAATAAAACGCATCCCCAACGAACTGAAAAAAGCTTTGCAAGGCAAAGTAGTCTCCTCGCCCACCTATTTCGAAGTTCGTAATATCCTGGAGCTCGGCCAAAGCCGCATATCCCTTTTGCATATTATCTTAAAAAGTGTGCACGATTACCTTATAGCGCGTAAAGCCTCGCCCAATACGGGCGGGATATAAGCGCATCGGCACAAGCCGATTAGTTTGCAACACTTAGTATGCTGTATATAATAACAGTGCATGCAGACAAAAACCCTGAAACTCCGCATTAAAGACAAACATCGCAACGAGCTGAATCGCCAAGCCCGGCAGGTGAACTTTGTCTGGAATTACATCAACGAACTCAGCTCCAGAAGTATCAGGGAGCGAGGCGTGTTTTTGTCAAACTATGACATTCAAAAATACACGAACGGAGCCGGTAAAGAGCTTGGTTTGCACAGTCAGACCGTGCAGTGCATTTCCAAAGAGTACGTGACACGCAGGCAGCAATTTAGAAAACGTCAGCTTAACTGGCGTAAATCCGGTGGCGCACGCCGTTCACTTGGCTGGATACCCGTTAACACCGGAGCCGCTAAGTGGAAAAACGGACAGATAATCTTTAACGGCAAATACTACGGGGTTTGGGATAGCTTCGGCCTGTCACAATACCAATTCAGAACGGCGTCATTCTCTGAAGATGCGCGGGGCCGCTGGTACTTTAATGTGGTGGTCAATGTTGAAGCTACACCGTCCACCGGCACGGCCCTTATTGGTATCGACTTAGGCTGCAAAGACGCGGCCACCGCTTCGAATGGTGCAACTCTCAACAATGGCGAATATCGCAAACTTCAGCAGCAATTGGGGATTGCGCAACGGGCCAGAAAGAAACACCGTGTGAAGGCGATACACGCCAAAATCGCCAATCGGCGAAAAGATAACATCCACAAATTCACGCGCAATCTGGTCAATACCAGTGGCGCTATCTTTGTGGGGAACGTAAAACCCCTCGCTATGGTGAAAACCAACATGGCCAAATCTGTGTTGGATGCCGGCTGGGGCAGCATCAAGACGATATTGGAATATAAGTGCGCTCACGCAGGTATTGTCTTTGCAGAAATCAATGAAGCGTTTTCAACCCAAACCTGTTCGTGCTGTGGGGTTATCCCCGACAGTAGTCCGAAAGGTAGAGCCGGTCTTGGAATAAGGCTGTGGACGTGCAGCGAGTGTGGAGCGGATTGTCACCGCGACGTCAATGCTGCACTGAACATTGCCGCGGCGGGGCATCGCCGTCTTGCAGAAGGAATCCTCGCCTGTGGCCGCGAAGCGGCTTAGGACGGGGAGGATGTCAATGTTTCAGTTCGCTCGACAATTGACCAAAAAACCCCGTTATTGTGAAAGTGGACTGTAGTTCGTCTCAGTGATCACAATTCTGGGGCGATTCAGATCTAATGGCGCCTAAATTCTGTTCAAATCACCCCTAAATTGTGCAAAGGTAGTAATTTTCTGGCTGGGTATCACAATTTCGGGGCGATTTAGTTGAATATCCAAGCACAAAAATCAGTCAAATGACCCCTAAATTGTGATTGGCCATACAAGAGATCACAAATTGGGGGCGATTTTTAGCTTCTGATGCCTAAAAATTATTCATATCACCCCGAAATTGTGCGTGCTTATGGATCCAGAGGTGGATAACCCACAAATTCGGGGCGAATTCTTCAAGCTGAAGTGCCTCAGGCTATCTTGCGGTAAGAGCCAGTATTGAATTTGGAAGCCTTAATCACATTTTTGGGGCATTTCGGTTAAGCGTTACACAAATGGCCAGTTAAAATCGCCCCGAAATTGTGATCAGCTCGATACCAGGCTTGATGTGCAATGGGTTCAATAATTGAACCCCTAAGCCACGGTCAAGTCAGGGAGAATCCTTTAAATCATAAATCGCCCCGAAATTGTGAAAGATTTCATTTCGCCAGTATGAGCTATTGGTTACGCGATACCAACCCCAAATTTGTGACATCTCCTGAAATCGCCCCGAAATTGTGATGCTTACATTAATTCGCCCCGCTAATGTGATTTTATGTTGTTTTTACCCCTTGGTTGTGCAAATCTGATTGGGTATACAAGGGAGCTCACCATGTCTGACAACCAAGATCCGGATTGGAACAAAAGCAATTCCAGTAACAACCGGGCGATGATTAATAAATCGCACCCTTCTATTCACTTCACTTTGGATCCAAAAGTGACGATGACAGGAGCCGCAGCGAAGGGATTGAATGCGGTGATTTACGCGATGCAACGCCAGGCTCGGACATTGGCTGACAGTATTTCTGAATACCACGCACAAATTGGCAAAGGGAATTCAGAAACTGTCATGGCACTTTCTGAGTTTTCTAAATTGGTAGGTTTCAAAGGCAGGAATTATGAGGCACTTCGAGAAACCATCATGGACATGGGGGAAATGAAGGTCACCTGGTCCAATGGCATGGATGGGAAGGACGGAGCATATGGTTTTCATAACCTGTTTGTCAGTGCCAAAGTAGAAGACGGTAAAATTCGGTTTGTTATTCCATGCGAAAGTCGTGAGCTCTTTATCAATGATAAAAACGTGGCCGTCATTGATTTCATGAAGGTCAATGATTGCTTATCGAGCAAATACAGCATCTTCTTGCATGACTTGATCGAAGAGCAGATGACACAGCAAATTGACCAATCAGCAATCGCTCTGCTTGGTTTTTCAAACGAAGAACTCCGGAACGGTCTCAAAGTACCCTACGAGATTGTAGAAGGGAAAAAACAGTACTCGTACCCAATCCCTTCAAAATTTATCGATAAAGTCTTGAAGCCTGCAATTAAGGAATACAACGAAGCAGACATGAAGTACCGCGTGGTTGACTTCCGGCATGAACGCGGAAAAATCTGGTATTTAGAGGTCTCCCCTGTATCAAAATCATTCTTAAGGGCCCTCGAAGTTCAACGACCTGACGAGCTATTGGACCTTATCACCGCTCTCAAACGTTTTGGTTTAAATGATGCAAAACGATCAGAAATTACCAATGAGATCGCCAACGAAAAAGAGTTTGCGTACCTTCAATATTGCGTAGAGCTTACGAAAGAAAAATCGACTGCAAAATCAGGGCAGCAAGGCGGATACTTTCTTTCCGTCATGAAAAACAATAGCGATGCCTTTGATAAAATCTGGGAAGATAAATGTCGGATCAGGGCGCTTGAGTCAGAAGTTCGGCGACGCGCAGAGCAGGACGCAATTGAAAAGCAAAAATCTGAGTACCGGGCTCAATACATCAAAGACAGAATTGATAGGTATCTCTCATCAGTCTATCAGGACGATGATCAGTTAGACGATTTGATAGAATCTGTGTTGGTTCATTTGCATGAGTCAGCGCATCCCTTGTACAAGCGATACAAATTAGAAATTGAAGCTGGCAAAATACCCAGTGCAGATGACCCGATGGTTAGAATTGTCGCTCAGCAACGATTGGATATCTCTGAGAAAGAAATTACTGCCTACGTGAATATCCAGCCAATAGTCATCCATATTTGATTTCTTGACCCGGCCAAATTTGCTAAGTTTGCGGGATTGCCTGAATCCACATCTTAGGATTTCGATGCCACGAAAACGCCAACCACTTCCTGCTGGATAAAAAAGAATACTCAGCCTGAATTTTCTACGTAGCCGCATCATTTTCGACAGCTCTGCCAAATTTCTGCACTGAACATTGATTTTATACTGCCCTACAGTGAGTCAACTATGGGCAATTATCATGAAAGGTTTGTTTAAATTAGGTGTTCTGGCATTAGCCACTGTTACAACTCTCGCCTCGGCCAGTGAACTTACAAAATCTCAAGTAAGCCGGAAGCTTCAGGAAATTTCAAAATCACACCCTGAACAGCTGCAGGTCATCAATGTTGAGCAATCACCCTTGCAAGACTTTTATCAGGTGATTACTGATAAAGGTATTTTTTACACCTCCAAAGATGGAAAGCATCTGATCTCAGGGTCCATCTTGGAGTTTGATCAGAATATGCAAAACCTCACCAAAGACCGCTTGTTGGTTGAGCGCGAGAAGGAAATTACATCCCTCAAGGATGACTTCATTACATATCGTGCACCTAATCAGAAACATGAAGTCATTGTTTTCTATGATACGACTTGTGGTTACTGCCATAAGCTTCATTCAGAGATTGACCAATACCTACAACAAGGGATCACGGTTCATTATGCCGCATTCCCGCGGGGTGGCATCGCAAGCCGAGGGCAATCACCAGCACAAAACGAAGGATATCTGCAGTTGCAGGACATCTGGTGTGCGGATGGCGACAACAAAAATCTGGCATTTAACTTGGTGAGCCAAGGAAAAAATCTACCTCGCAAGGCCTGCAAGACAAGCATAGATCGCCAGTACAAACTGGGTGTTCAAATTGGGTTGCAAGGAACACCAGCGATTATCTCCATGCGCGGTGATGTTGTCGTTGCCGGTTATTCGCCTGCAGCCGCATTAAAGCAACGCTTGGAGCAGATGTTATGAAACTGATGTTGGCTGCCTCAATGCTCTTTGGTGCTTTTTCTGTCGTTGCCACTGAAGTGAAAACTGATCCGGCCCTTCCGGAATCGGGGTCGTTCAGACAACAGATTAAAGGCCACTTAGAGGCCAAAGGACAGGTCAAGGGGATTCAAGAAATACCTATGGCCAAACTGTATTTTGTTGAAGCCGAACAAGGCAGCTACCTCATTACATCAGATGGTCGATTTGTCTTTGAAGGCAAAATGACTGACGTCTGGTATAGACGCACGATCAAAACATTGGAAGATGCCCGGGCTGTCGAAAGAACTCCAGTGGCCCACCTGGGATTTAAACCCGAAGACCAGTTAGCCACTTTTAAAGTTGGTGATGAATCCAAAGCCAGGCTTGGCGTTGCATTCGTAGATCCCACCACCGATTACGCCAAGCAATTTCTCAAACACATCAGTGAGAAAAAAGACCTAAACGGCTACTGGACGGTTGTTTTGATGCCTTTGATCGGTGGTCCTGATGCCGTCGACAGGTCTTTAAGGCTCTGGTGCGCTGAGGATAGGGATGGCGCCAAGGCGGACTTGATTGCCGGAACGTCCAAGTCATTTGGCAAGCTTAAACCAGGCTGCAATGACGAGCGGATTGTCATGGGCATGATGCTTACCGATGTGTTTCGCATTAAGTCACTACCTCATCTCATCCGTGAAGATGGCTTAATTTCAGATGGCTACCCCAAAGATTTTGATGCCTGGCACAAACAACCTTGAGCAATAAAACCATGAAAAAAATTACCCTATCGTTCAGTGTAATCACAGCCTTGCTTGCTTTGCAGGGTTGTATGACTCCAATTGGCAAAGAAGAGTTTTCTTGTCCAAATCAGAAAAAGGGTGGCGTTTGTGCCGGACCTCGCGACATTTATGAACTGACCAACACGCGAGAGAACCTCGAAGATCTCTCAACTGACTCTGAGTATGATGGCTACGTCATTACAACCAATGAAGATGGTGAAACGGTTGCAGTTAAACGCGACGGGAATAAGAAGCCATCCTCTCAATCACCGAGCGAGCGGGTACGTAAAGAATCAGACCCATCCCCACAGGTGTATGAGTCTCGTGAACACTCTCAGAACTCCAAGGAAAATTTTCAGCCTGCCAAAGTCAAAGATGTAAGACCGTCCGAGCAACATCAAGATGACAGTTTTGCCGCATGGCCACGGGCGCCAGAGCCACTTGCGCCAGAACCACTGGCAGTCATTGAACCACCCAAAGTCATGAGAGTGCTTCTCGCGTCCTACAAGGATGCAAAAGGCAACCTCAACATGCCTGGGTACGTGTATGTTCAGGTTGAAGCAGAAACGTGGTCTATCGGCGAAGCGGCCAACATTCGACCGCAGCGGGTAGTTCCATCAAAAGTCCGTGAAAAAGCCAATCAAGAGCTCAAAAATAGCCAGATCCGTCAAAGTGGCGTGTCACCGATTGAAACAACGACTGGCGTTCCTCGCTTACAACAACCTAAGCAGCCTGTTGCGCCCGTTACAGCACCTGTCCAGCAACCGCAACAGTTAAAGTCTGGAGGTTAAAATGTCTTTATACGGTAATCGCATCCGAGCCTTGCTCAAGCATGAACCTGCACATCAGTTGATGCCTGTGATTGAGTATATTGAATCGCATAAAGCATTTTTGCTCGAAGAGCCGGCGATCGGAGCCATCATTATTTGTCAGCCTACCGCTGGCTGTAATGAAGAGATCCGAAATGCATTCAATACCATTTACAAATCGGAATATCCTGAAGGGACAACCATCCAGGCACAGCTCGTATCGACACCAGATATTGAAGACTCTCTTTACGGCTACCGTTCTGTACGCACTAACCGGATGATGAATTCGGACGAAGAAAAAAGTGATGCCCTCGCCTCTGCCATTCACGATTTCTACAGAAATGGTACCAGCGAATCTATTAATGGTAGCGGTTTTAAGTTCAGAAACTTTGAGTTCTGGTTCACCATTAAGTTTCCTATCAAAGATGCGCTCCCGACACTGAAAGAGTTAAACGAACTTTCTGAAGTGGTTAATAGCACGGTCTCTCGGTTGAGCATGTTTGCGCCGGTCATCGCGAACGAGCGCGATTACTACCGTCGTCTTCGGGTGCTTTTAAATATGTTTGACTCTGATGGCTGGCGGACCAAGCCTCAGATGATGGAAAAAGAGTTTCGCACAAAACCTTTGTCTCAGTTGTTGCTGGCGCCAGGTAAAAGACTGGAAGTAAAAAAAGATGGGATTTCCTTCCACGACCAAAATGACAAAGAAGTGATGTTCGTCAAACCCATGTCGATCACTGAAATGCCTGAGCACATGTTCTATGGGCAAATGCTTAACTTGGTCGGAGATTGGCAGCAAGGTGCTGGCGGCTTATTTGAACCGTTCATTTTAACTTTAAATGTCATTATTCCGAACCAGAATGCTTCCCGGGCTGCATTTTTTAAGAAAAAAACCTTTATCACGAACCAAGCGCGTGGGCCGCTGCTGCAGTTTGTCGACAAGCTTGGTTTTCAAAAGGAAGACTATGACGCTATCGACCGGGAGCTTAACCAGGAAAATGCCAAACTGTTAAAATGGTCATTGCAGATGACCATCTTTTCAAAGAACAGTGAAAGAGCCAATAAATTTGCCGAAAAGGTGGTGGGTTATTACAGCCGTCTGAACATCAAGATCCTTCCTGACAATCATTTTGCCCTGCCATTTTTCTTGGGAGGTCTGCCGTTTGGTCTTCACAAACTGTTTCAGCGATATAGTCAGCGTTTTCAAGATGGAACCTCGACGCTTGCGACCTTTTTAACACCCCACATGGCCTCATGGAAGGGAAATACAGCCTACCCTGTAGTGCTTTTGACCTCTCGGTTAGGTCAGGTAGTGAATCTGGACTTTTTCGCATCCCAGACCAACTACAACGGCTATCTTGCTGCAACCTCCGGGGCCGGCAAAAGCTTTTTTGCGGGTTTGTTGGTCAGTTGTTTTATCAATGCGGGTATTAAAAAACACCCAAACCCTGACCTTCCGAAAGCAGATCTTAAAGTACCAGATGATGGCGGGCAGTGCTTTATCGTTGACGTAGGCCGGTCTTATGAAGGGTTGGCTGCACAATATGACAATGCGCGTTTTTTAGTGTTCGGTCGAGACTTTAAATACTCGATGAACCCATTCCCAAATATTGTCGATCTGGATGGGCCGGACGGCGAAGCGAATATGCTGCGGACCATCTTAAAATCCATGGCCTGCCCTTCTGGTGAAATCACCGACTTACAGAATGCAGAACTGATGTCTGTGATCCAGGATGTTTGGCATCAACTGGGTAACAAGGCCACCATTACGGATGTTGCAAAGGCATGTCTCTCCCACCAAGAGCCAGAAATGGTCAGGTTTGGTAAGCAGTTAAAACCATTCACTGATGATGGTGTGTATGGCAAATATTTCTCCAACGAATATCCACCGGTCACTTATGATTCCCGTTTGATAGTATGTGAATTGGAAGAACTTAAATCAGATCCACACCTTCAGATCGTAGTCCTGATGTCTTTGGTTGTGTCCATCCAAAAACAAATGTATCTCTCAGGAACCGACCGGCGCAAACTCCTTTTGATTGATGAAGGGTGGATGTATTTAAAGGATGAAGGCTCTGATGCAGAGCTGCTTCGATTCTTCGCTGAGTTCTTGGAAAACGGTTGGCGGCGTTTCCGCAAGACTAACGCTGCGGGGTGGTTGTTAACCCAGTCCGTGTTGGATGGTTACCAGTCATCTGCTGGTAGAGCGATTATCGCCAACTCAGCCTGGCTTTGTTTGATGAGACAAACTGACGAGGCTATCGATAAGCTGGAGAGTGAAAAAGCTTATGCTGGCTCTGCGTCAGACTTCAGTCTGCTTCGCTCCCTGAAGACCGTCAAACCTGTGCCTGGTTTAACGGATGAAGCCTATTCTGAGATCTTCATTCGCTATGAAGGCCAAAAGCAGGTGTGCCGGCTTTATACAGACAGGCGTATGCAGCTGACACTGACGACGCAGCCTGATGAAAAGGCAATCCGGAAGAGTTATATGGACCGTGGTATGTCGATGCGTGAAGCCGTGGAGCAAATGATTGCTGATGAGTCGATGGCTCGGGCTGGTTAATCCAGAATACCGGCGCTGTAGCCACTCTACAGCGCCGCCTCAATAGATGAATGAATTCAATCCGGTGCCCGCGCTCTGTAAAGTACGAAAGCTCATATTGGGCAAATGGCTCCCCTGATAAACCCCATGTTTCTCGAAGGTAAAATCATCCTGCACATGATACGCGCCCTCATAACCACTGCTAAAGTGCAAGGAAGAAAGCGTTCTTGACACCACATAGCGCACGCGGCCGACTTCGACTGAAGCGGCCACAACATCGCCCCCAATCAAGCTGTCGATAGCACTGATATTCATGCGGATCACGTGAAACAGTTTCCCGGGCAGTGTATTTGCTTTCATGTACTCATCTGCCAATTTCACGCGTTCATGCCGGTTCTTTTCGATCAGCCATGTGTTATGCAAAAACAGCACATCCATGATGGAGACATTAGTGCCATCTACCACAATTTCTGCAACGAAGCCTCGTCCTTCCGGGACAGATATAAACGCCTGTAGTGCGCTTTTAATGACATTGCTCGCCTCTTCCCAAAGTATCTTGCCACTGGCCGGGCTAACCCAGTAGCGCTCAAAACAATCGATAACCACAAGGCATCGAACCCCTTTGGTGAGTGGCTGAATAAAACATAAACCTGAAGGGACCACTTCCGATGTGTCCCGAACAGTGAGTGGGCCAAGGTGCGAAAAGTGTGCCGTGGCTTCATCTAGCTGGAGATTGCGCAGATGTTCGACTAACTCATAACTTTGCTCCTCTCTGAATTCTGCCCCCTCTAGCTCCATCAGAGTGACATGGTGCTCGATACAGTTTTTAGCCTCAAATTGATGGAAAAATACCCCTAAGTCAGTGGTGAACACTTCTTTATTCACATCTTGGGCAAAAACCTTATAACGCGTGACTTTGAGCTGTTCAGCAGACACTGCTTTGATGCAGTGTCTCAGTAAGCTTGTTACACCATTGTCGCAGACTGTGTGATCTATCCAATAGACGACCCCTGGCGATGCTGATGCTTTGGCGAGTGCATGCTGAGCCGTCCATATATTGGTTCGATCAAACATTAAAACTTGCCCCATTCTTGGCAAACCTCTTCATGTTGTACGGTATTCTCATGTGAATTTACTGTTTTGGCAGTATTATCAACGACCACATTCAACACTGGCCGTGCCGATTGAAGCTCTTTTTCCTTGCGATCTTTGATATCGAATGCCTGATAAACGATGCCAATTTTCCCACCCCACGA
>JACCEE011819862.1_pt1 | contig 10666 bp, 11 predicted proteins | sample 7449931 | NCBI WGS metagenome assembly JACCEE01 (sample SAMN15323457, study PRJNA562643) | freshwater metagenome | isolation source: river surface water | place: USA:Blue River Watershed | collected 2017-08-19 | reverse complement strand
TGAGGCGGTCTTCGGCTTTGTCGATGGCTTCGGGTGTTGCGCCAATGAGCTCGACTTTGTACTTGTCGAGTACGCCGTGGTGCCACAGGTCGAGCGCACAGTTCAGCGCGGTCTGGCCGCCCATGGTGGGCAGGATGGCATCTGGGCGCTCTTTGGCGATGATCTTTTCAGCCGTCTGCCAGGTGATGGGCTCGATGTAGGTGACGTCGGCCGTGGCCGGGTCGGTCATGATCGTGGCAGGGTTGCTGTTGATCAGGATGACCTTGTAACCCTCTTCACGCAGGGCCTTGCACGCCTGTACGCCAGAGTAATCGAACTCGCACGCTTGCCCGATGATGATGGGGCCAGCGCCAATGATGAGAATGCTTTTGAGGTCTGTACGTTTTGGCATTTGTTTACTTTGCTTGAATCAATTTTTGAATTTTGGGAATGTCGCCATCCTGGCTGGCCACGTCGAACCCTTCAAGTTCTGCGCACACGCAGTGAAAGAGGTCGAACGTGCGCTTGTCCAGCAGAACTTCCTGTTTTTTGGCTTGCCGATACAAATCGGCTGCGCGTCGGGCATGACGCCCCCGAATTTCGAGCTCCACAAATCCGTCAAGCACTTTGTCCAATGTCTGAACGTCGTTCCGCCGGACTCCACGCAGCACTTCATACCGGATCAGTGGCGTGATAGCCAGTTTGATGTCTGGCGCTTGCAACAACTCGGCCAATCGGTCACGTGCAGCCTGATGGCCAGGGTTGTCAGCATCCCCATCTAATGCACCAATGAGCAAATTGGTGTCCAGCAGCACTTGGCGGGTCATGCACCCTCCCCAAACGAATGCGGCTGTTGCAACATCGCCAACAACGCCAACTTGGCGGCAGACTGGTCATCTGCCAGCAAAGCTTGGCGTTTGAGTGCATTGAGGTCAACGCCAAAGGCGCTTTCCAGCACATCGGCAAACGCACGACGGTTGGGTGCCTCAATCATTTCGGAGCGAACCACACCTTCAGCATCTCGTTTGAGCAGATAGGCTTCACCTTCTTGCAATTGCGCCAGAACCAAGGGTGAATGGGTCGCGATGAAAAAGGTTGTGTTGGGCAACAACTCTTTCAGTTTTGGAATGATTTGCGCCTGCCATTGCGCATGCAAATGGCTTTCTATTTCGTCGATCAGCACCACACCGCGAACATGCCGCAATTGAACTTCGTTCGTGAATGCTGCATAACCTGAAACGATAGCCTGAACCAATTTAACCAGCGATGTAAAGCCTGAGCTGAGTTCAGTCAGTCCACACATCTGGCCCTCAACTTGAATGAATACCCGCCCTCCACCATCAATCTGCAAAACATTTGCCGCAATGCGCTCATCCAATTGATGCAGCATCTGAAGAACAGTATCAATTTCCACACGACGGTTATCAGAGTTCTTTTGAAAGGGATTGACTGACTGAGCGCGAGTTACAAACCACTCAAGAATATCACTCCTCATTCCAGATCGTCTCAATTCATTGGAATAAATAAGTTGAGACTGTCCTTCAAAATATTTGTGACGGCGGGTAGAGAAATCACCTAAGAATGAACTCCGAGAAAAATCATTTGATATATTTGATCGACCGTGCGCTGCAACCAAGACAGCAGGACTACCATGCAAGCCAATTCCTTTTTTTAAATACAATCCAAGTGTCTTGCGAGACAAGCCAATGGATGTTGACCGAACGGTGAGCTCATCAAACAAAAGAGCAGAGGGTTCGATTTCCCGATTTAAATCATCCGCATTGAACGTAGAATTAGTTAACAGCAATATCTGATATATTGCCTCCAAACACTTTGTTTTGCCAATTCCATTGGCACCAAACAGGGTGTACACCCGCTGACCCGAATGAAAATCCAGCTCAACATGGCCGACCCCACGCAGCCCCTCGATAGAGAACTGATTGAGTGAGGGATGTTCAGTAGCTGTGCTGGCCATAAAATTTATAGAAATAAATGCCGTTTCTGCTTTATTGATATAGATACTTCGCTATCAACTATAAAATCAGGGCGTGGTAGCGCGGGCCAGACGCAATCCGAACCCCACGAACAGACAGCCCACCGAGGCGTTCATCAAAGCAGACAAGCGTCGGCGAGTACGAAACACCGTGGCCAGCTTGTCCCCGGCAAAAATCAGGGCACTGAGATACAGCAAACTGAAGAATTGCGCAATGCCCCCCAGCACCAGAAAACTCACGGCCGGATACTCATAAGCGGCATCGACGAACTGCACAAAAAACGAGATGAAGAAAAAAATGGCCTTAGGGTTGAGCAGGCTGATGGACATCGCCCGCTGAAAAGGGCGCGTGGCCACTGGTTGCGCGACAGATTCCGACACCACCAGAGCCCTGCCGCGCCAGGATTGCCATGCACTGCGCAGCATGGACAGACCCAGCCACCCCAGGTAAATAGCCCCGGCGTACTTGACCAGAATAAACAACCAGGGCGTGGTCGCCAGCACTGAGGCCAAGCCGGCCGCAGACAGCACCATCAGGATGGTGTCGCCCACAAACACTCCGCTGGCCGCCCGGTAACCCAGCGCCACGCCATGACGTGACGCCACGGACAGCACGTACATGGAGTTGGGCCCAGGCAGTAGCACGATGAAGACCGTGCCAAGCACATAAGTGGTTAGGTCGGTGATGCCAAACATTGTCGAGTGAGCCGAGAGATCAGCGGGCCTTTTCCATCAGACCGATGAAGCGGTCAAACAGATAGGCAATGTCGTGCGGGCCTGGTGAAGCCTCAGGGTGACCCTGGAAGCAGAACGCAGGCTTGTCGGTGCGAGTCAGACCTTGCAGCGTGCCATCGAACAGGCTGATGTGTGTCGGACGCAGGTTGGCTGGCAGGGTTTTTTCGTCTACAGCAAAACCGTGGTTCTGGCTGGTGATGCTGACGCGCCCCGTGTCCAGGTCTTTGACCGGATGGTTGGCACCATGGTGGCCAAACTTCATCTTGAAGGTCTTGGCCCCGCTGGCCAACGCCATGATCTGGTGGCCCAGGCAAATGCCGAAAGTAGGCACGCCAGTTTCAATCAGCTCGGCGGCAGCAGCAATGGCGTAATCGCATGGCTCCGGGTCACCAGGGCCGTTGGACAGGAAGATGCCATCTGGCTTGTGCTTCAGAACTTCGGCAGCAGGTGTCTGAGCGGGCACCACGGTGACCTTGCAGCCACGCTCGGCCAACATGCGCAGGATGTTGTATTTCACGCCGAAGTCGTAGGCCACCACATGGAAACGCGGGGCGGTTTGTTCGCCATAGCCGGGGGTGCCATCGGCACGGGACAGTTGCCATTCGGCCTGTGTCCAGTCGTAACCCTGGGCACCTGACACCACCTTGGCCAAGTCCAACCCGGCCATGCTGGGTGCAGCCTGGGCAGCAGCCACGGCACGGGCTTTGACTTCATCGGTCACGGCCTCGCCATCGGCCAGAGCAAGGATGCACCCGTTCTGTGCACCGTGGGTGCGCAGACGGCGGGTCAGGGCGCGGGTGTCGATGCTGGCAATGGCCACTGTGCCTTCGCGCTTCAGGTAATCAGACAGGGTGAGCGTCTTGCGAAAGTTCGACGAGAGCAAAGGCAGGTCTTTGATGATGAGGCCAGCTGCAAACACTTTGCGCGCCTCCACATCTTCTTCATTGACCCCGTAGTTGCCAATGTGCGGATACGTCAGAGTAACGATCTGCTGGCAGTAGCTGGGGTCGGTGAGGATTTCCTGGTAGCCGGTGATGGCGGTGTTGAACACCACCTCGCCCACGGTTTGACCGGGGGCACCAATGGACTGACCAATAAAGACCGTGCCGTCTGCCAGAGCAAGGATGGCTTTAGGATGGACGGGATGCACGGGATTCTCCTGTTGCGCGCACCTGAACTCCGTACCCGCACACATGCACCTCACCGAGGGTGACATGCGATGAAAAAGTGATCAAGGGAGGGAGTGGCGAAGAGCTTCGCCATGGGTGCGCAAAAGTTGCGGGTAAACCCCCGAATTATAAGGGCAGTGTCGGGGATTCTTAGCTGGGCTTCAGTGAATTGGCGTAAAAACAAACAGCAGCAGCAGCAGCCACATTCAGTGACTCTTCACCACCTGGTTGCGCAATGCGCAATTGTTGCTGGGCCTGGTTCATCAAACTGGTTGATACCCCCTGCCCTTCGTGCCCCATTACCCAGGCACATGGCCAGGGCAGCGCCGCTTTGTGCAACCATTCACCGTGGTGAGAACTGGTGACCAGCAACGGCACTTCCAATTTTTGCAAATCTGCATCGGACGAGCCTTCCACCATGTGCAAGGCAAAGTGTGCGCCCATGCCCGCACGCAGCACTTTGCTGGACCACAAAGCTGCAGTCCCCTTGAGTGCAATGACCTGGGTGAATCCAAAGGCTGCGGCACTGCGGATGATGGAACCCACATTGCCCGCATCCTGCACCCTGTCCAGTACCACGGTGGGGGCATGAAGCTGTATTTCCTGTGTGCCAGGCCAATCGAGCACAAAACCCATGTTGCATGGCGTTTCCAGACTTGAAATTTCTTTCATCAAGGCATCTGGGATGACGATGGCTTTGACAGTCAAAAAATCAATTTCAAAAAGCGAAAACGGCCAACTTGATTCGGCAAAAATCGCCACGGCTGGACGCTTTCCGCGAGCCAACAGTGCACGGCAAAGATGATCGCCCTCCAGCCAAACTTGGCCGTGCTTGCGGTAAGCCGTTGAATCGCGCACCATCAACCGCAGTTTCTTCAGCAGCGGATTGTCACGGGAAGTGATGTGCAATGGAGCATTCATGGGCTTGGTGGGAGGGAAAACAGTGGGGTGGTGGTGGAGCTGGTCGTGTCTTGCGCACAGGTGCGGCTACACTCCGGCAACACGCATGCGCAAAGCGGCCTGAGCCACGGGTGCAAATGAAAGCCGATGCTGGGGTGTGGGCCCCAGCCGCTGCAATGCTTGGATGTGCGCAGCCGTGCCATACCCCTTGTGGGCGGCCAGCCCATAACCTGGATACGCTGCATCCAACTCTTCGAGCAACTGGTCGCGTGTGACTTTGGCCAGAATGGATGCGGCGGAAATGGCGGGCACTTTGTCGTCCCCCTTCACGATGGCTTCGGCCAGCACATCCAGGCGAGGAAGCTGGTTGCCATCCACCAATACTTTGACTGGTTTCAACCTCAAGCCTTGAACTGCACGCTGCATGGCCAGCAAAGTGGCCTGGAGAATGTTGAGCCTGTCAATTTCCTCCACACTGGCCATCCCCACAGAACAGCACAGGGCATGGGCGCGAATGGTGTGATACAGCGCCAGCCTGCGTTGTGGGCTGAGTTTTTTCGAGTCAGCCAACCCTGGAATCAGGTAACGGTCATCCAGAATCACAGCAGCGGCCACCACCGGGCCTGCCAGAGGGCCGCGCCCGGCTTCATCCACGCCCGCCATCAACCCCGGCTCATCCCAGCACAGCGGTACCTGAAAAGCATCAGCCACGATGCAACCCCATGTACCGCTCAATCACACCCACGGACAAACCCACAGTGTCGCGAATCAGGGTTGCATGCAATTCTGTGAATCTCTGCTGGACAACCTGAATCCGCTGGGGGCTGTCCAGCCAGGCCAGAACCTCACGGGCCATTGCATCGGGTGTGGCTTGTTCTTGCAGCAGCTCTGGCACCACAAAATCTCCACACAGAATATTGGGCAAACCCACCCAGGGTTGCAGCTTTTTGCGGCGCATCAGTTGCCAGCTCAGCCAGTTCATGTTGTAGGCAATGACCATCGGGCGCTTGAACAGCGCCGCTTCGAGGGTAGCTGTACCACTTGCAATCAGCGTGACATCACATGCCGCCAACACAGTATGGGATTGCCCGGTCACCACCTTGAGGGCGGCCCCCAAACCACTGGCAGCAGCCAACTGATCCACCCTTGCACGCAAACCAAGTAAGGCCGGCAGGATGAAGGTCGTGTTGGGCTGCTCACGGTGAATCAGCACGGCTGCCTGCAAAAAACGGCGGGCCAAGTACTTGATTTCAGAAGCTCGACTACCCGGCAACAAGGCAACCACAGTCGCATCGAATGGCAGCCCCAAGGCTTGCCGAGCGGCTGCACGGTCGGGATGCATGGGAATACTGGGTGCCAAAGGGTGCCCGACATAGGTTGCTGGCACCCCATGCTGCGCCAGCAAAGCTGGTTCAAACGGAAAAATACACAGCACATGATCGGCACTGGCTTTGAGTTTGGCAGCCCGTTCTGGCCGCCAAGCCCAAATGGACGGACAGACAAAATGAACAGTGGGTACGCCTGCTGCCTTGAGATCGCGCTCCAGTTCCAGATTGAAATCTGGCGCATCCACCCCCATGAACAACCTCGGGGGTTGAGCCAGCAGACGTTGCTTTAATTCTTTGCGGATGGCCACAATGCGCCGGTAATGCCGCAGAACTTCGACATAACCACGCACTGCCAACGCTTCGCTTGGCCACCAGGCATGGAATTGTTGTGCCTGCATGTGTGCCCCCCCGATGCCTGCGGTCACCCACTCGGGATGGGCCTGGCGCAAACCCTTGAGCACAACGGAAGCCAACAAATCGCCAGAAGCCTCACCGGCCACCACGGCCAGATCCGGAATATGGGGTGACATCGAGACCAATCAGCGGACGATGCCTCGCTGGGCCGATGTACCAGCGAGGAAAGTGAGCATCATGTCCACATCGGTGGCGGCATCGGGAAAGCGTGTGGTCAATGTACCGATGAATTCCTGGGCCTGGTTGAGCGTGAGGTCATCGCGGTACAGAGCCTTGTGCATGGCCTTGACCGCACCGATGCGCTCAGGTGAAAACCCCCGGCGGCGCAAGCCCTCAAAGTTCATGGTGCGGGCTGCCGCAGGCTGACCTTGGCACATCACAAACGGGGGCACATCGGCAAACAACAAGGAGCACATTGCCGTCATGGCATGGGCTCCGATGCGCACAAACTGATGCACCACCGTGAAACCACCCAAAATGGCCCAGTCACCCACATGCACATGTCCGGCTAGCTGTGTGTTGTTGGCAAAAATGGTCTGGTTGCCGACCTCACAATCGTGCGCCAGATGCACGTAAGCCATGATCCAGTTGTCGTTGCCAATGCGGGTGATGCCCGTGTCTTGTGGTGTACCGATGTTGAAGGTGCAAAACTCACGGATCGTGTTGCGGTCACCAATAATCAGTTCGCACGGCTCATTGGCGTATTTTTTATCCTGCGGTACTGCACCCAGTGAGCTGAACTGGAAAATCCGGTTGTCTTGACCGATGGTGGTGTGGCCTTCGATCACGCAATGCGGCCCCACAGTGGTACCGGCATTGATGCGGACATGCGGGCCAATGATGGTGTAGGGGCCGACACTGACAGTACTGTCGAGCTCGGCCCTGGCATCGACCAGGGCGGTGGGGTGAATCAAGGTCACGGGAAATCAGGCAATCAAACAATCATCAAGCCACGGTACGCATGGTACACATCAGCTCGGCCTCAGTGGCTATTTCGCCACCCACGGTGGCTTGGGCCTTGAACTTGAAAATACCAGCGCGCACACGATCCAACTGGACATCCAAAATCAGCTGGTCACCTGGCTCAACCGGGCGCTTGAAGCGTGCACCATCGATACCAGCAAAGTAGTACACGGTCTTGTCATCGGGCGTGATGCCCTGGTGGTCAAACGCCAGCAGGGCAGCCGCCTGGGCCAATGCCTCCAGCATCAACACACCAGGCATAACGGGGCGGTGGGGGAAATGCCCGAGGAAAAAAGGCTCATTGATGGAGACATTTTTGAGCGCCTTGATGCGTTTGCCCTTTTCAAGCTCCAGTACCCGATCTACCAGCAAGATCGGATAGCGGTGTGGCAGCTGCTTGAGAATTTGGTGAATGTCCATCATGGTTGTTCGAGTCGTTTGATGCGGTCACGCAAAGCGTGAAGTTGTTTAAGGGTAGCGGCATTTTTCTCCCAGGATGCATTGTCATCAATGGGAAACACGCCGCTGTATTGACCGGGCTTGAGAAGAGAACGGGTCACCACACTCGCAGCTGAGATGTGTACATGGTCAGCCAGCTTCAAATGGCCCAACACCACAGCACCTCCACCCACCGTGCAGTGGGCACCGATGTGGGCACTGCCCGCTACCCCCGCACAACCAGCCAGCGCCGAATGGGCACCGATGTGGACGTTGTGGCCAATCTGAACCAAGTTGTCCAGCTTCACACCGTTTTCAATCACAGTGTCGTCCAGCGCCCCCCGGTCAATGCAGGTATTGGCTCCGATTTCGACATCATCACCAATGCGCACTGCACCCAGTTGCTCAATTTTGATCCACGTACCTTGGTAAGGCGCAAAGCCAAAACCATCGGCACCGATCACTGCGCCACTGTGGATGATGCAACGCTGACCCACAGTGCAGCGTTCTCCCACCGTCACATTGGCATGGATGTGCGAATCTTTTCCCACCACGGCTTGCGCCTGCACGGTCACATGGGCATCCAGCCGGGCACCCTGCGCAATGCGCGCACCCTGCCCCACATGGACAAAAGGCCCAATCGAGACCCCCTCTGCCAAACGGGCTGTCGGATCGATCACAGCCGTTGCATGGATGCCAGATGGTGCAGCCACAGAAATCTGCTTTTTCCAGAACTGGGTCAACCGGGCAAAGTAGTGATAGACATCATCCACCACAATGCAGGAACCCCGTTGCAGTGCCTGATCTGCCAGCGAGGGCGGAACAATCAGGGCAGAAGCCCGTGAGCCATTCAGCAGTTTGGCAAAACGCGCATGACTGACGAAAGAAAGACTGCCTGCTTCGGCGGTTTCGAGTGGAGACAGCCGCTCAATGGACAAATCATCGCCCATCAACTCGCCGCCCAGCTCACAAACCAAGGTGCTGAGCCTGAGCATCAGTGAAAACCCAGCTGCTTACTTGCCAGTGTTGATGACTTTGAGCACCTTATCGGTGATGTCATGCTTGGGGTTGATGTACACCGCTTCCTGAATCACCAGATCGAACTTCTCAGACTCGGCTACCTGTTTGATCACGCGGTTGGCACGCTCAATCACGGTTTGCAGTTCTTCGTTCTTGCGCACGCCCAAATCTTCCTGGAACTCACGGCGACGGCGCTGGAAGTCTCTGTCCATCTCAACCAGTTGGCGCTGGCGTGAGGACCTTTGAGACTCGGGCAGCGTAGGGGCCTCACGCTCAAATTTTTCGGTGGCATTCTTGATCTGGGCGGCCGAATCATCCAGCTCCTTTTCCCGCTTGGAAAACTCTTGCTCCAACTTGGTTTGGGCAGCCTTGGCAGGATTGGACTCGCGGAAGATACGGTCCGTGTTGACAAACCCGATGCGGAAGTCTTGCGCAATGGCAGAAGTCGCACACAGGCCGATGGCCGTGGCGAGCAATGTATGACGAACAATGGATTTCATTAGAAAGAGGTTCCGATTTGAAATTGGACTTTTTGGATTCTATCGCCCGCATATTTGCGCACGGGATTGGCATAAGCCAACCGCAAAGGGCCGACAGGGGAAATCCAGCTTAACCCCACACCCACTGAGGCACGCATTTTGTTGAGTTCGACGGTTTCGTTTTCACCATAGACGTTGCCGACATCAAAGAAACCAAACACGCGCAAGGTTCGGTCGTTACCCGCCCCCGGAAACGGTGCCAGCAACTCGGTACTGAAGCCAACCTTCTTCGGGCCACCAATGAATGCGCCTGTGATGTCACGCTCACCCAACGTGCCCTGGTCAAACCCGCGCACCGAGCCCAAACCACCACCAAAGAAGTTTTTGAACACGGGGAAAGGTCGCCCACCCAAACCTTTGCCCCAACCCACATCGGCGTTGAATGCGACAGTGAACTGGCGATTGAGTGGAATGTATTGCTGGAATTGGTAATTGGCACGCACATAGCGCGTATCGGCTGCGATACCAATTTCAGACTGCACCTTTTGCAAACGCCCCACTGTGGGCACCAGGGCACTGTCGCGATCATCGCGTGTCCAACCCACGGTCAAGGGCACAGAAGTACTGCGGACTCCATACACACGCGCAAAGTCCAGATAGGCGGCAGGCATGCTGGTGCCCGATACGATTTTGGTGGACTCGACACCTGCACCAAAAAACACCGTGTCGGTTTCGGTGAAGGGAACCCCAAAGCGCACATTCACCCCAGGATTGATCAGCTGGTAATCACCGCCTTGCTGCGTGTAAGGGCGCGTTGTGCGGTAGTACACATCGACGGTGCGAGAAATGCCATCCTGGGTGAAATAAGGATCGGTGGTGGTCACGGATATTTGACGGTTGAACTTGCTGGTATTCAAGTCAACCCCCAAATAATTGCCTGTGCCAAACACGTTTTCCTGTTTGATACCACCAATCAAAGACAGTTTTTCAGACTGGGAGTAGCCAGCACCTATCGACAAGTTTCCTGTGGGTTTTTCAGCCACTGTTACCAGCAGATCGACCTGATCCGGAATGCCTGGGATTTCCTGTGTATCAACGCCCACTTGGGTAAAAAATCCCAACCGGTCAACCCGATCCCGGGAGAGCTTGATGCGATCGCTGTCATACCAGGCAGATTCAAACTGACGGAACTCACGCCGAATGACCTCGTCGCGCGTTCGGTTGTTACCAGACACATTGATTCGACGC
>JACCEE011794135.1_pt1 | contig 10666 bp, 21 predicted proteins | sample 7449931 | NCBI WGS metagenome assembly JACCEE01 (sample SAMN15323457, study PRJNA562643) | freshwater metagenome | isolation source: river surface water | place: USA:Blue River Watershed | collected 2017-08-19 | reverse complement strand
CTCGAAAAAAATCCTCACATCAAACAGAACTTAGCAACACCGGGTTTTGCTGACCCCGTAAGGCTAGGTGTGCGAAAGATCGACAATAGCTTCAACGATGTTCTCATCAAGACTAAGTCTGCTCATTTGCATTCAACTGTGAATACGAAATAACATAAGGACCTATAATGCCTTTGCACCAACAACAAAGATTGACAAAGAAGCAAAAGAGAGTACAACGTCAACAAGGGGATGAGACTGTTCAAGACCAACGCCAACCATTCACTATGAAAGACAATATCAGTCCTATGACTGAGAATCAGAAGGTTGCGTTTGAGTACTGGGATGAGGGTTACAATCTCATGCTCCATGGTATCGCAGGAACTGGTAAAACATTTCTAGGTTTGTACTTCGCGCTCAAGGAAGTCGTACGACCAAACTCTCCATATAAAAAGGTCTACATCGTACGATCAACAGTTTCAACTCGTGACCAAGGGTTCCTACCTGGTTCGTTGAAAGAGAAGGCAAGGGTATTCGAATCACCATACGTTCCGATCTGCACTAAACTATATGGTCGTGGCGATGCGTACGAGATTCTCAAAGGCAAAGGTTACGTTGAGTTCATTACGACTTCATATCTTCGCGGTGAAACATTTGACGACTGCATCTTGCTCGTCGACGAAGTTCAGAACATGGGCGACGGTGAACTCCATACAGTCATGACTCGTGTTGGTGAAAACTGCCGAATCGTATTCTGTGGAGACGTGAAACAAGACGATCTTACCTCTGAGCGTAAGAAAGAACTGTCTGGACTTCGTGCATTCATGCAAATCATCCATCGGATGAAGGAGTTTGAGTTCGTCGACTTCCAAGTAGAAGACATTGTTCGTTCGAAGCTCGTGAAATCATATATCATCGAAAGAGATAAGCTGGGACTATAAATATGGTAGAACTAACTGGCATATCGACAGTAAAAGAAGATAGTGATGGTGAACTCTACGTAGAAATGAATCCGCAATTACTTAAGCAGATGGGCTGGGATGATCAAACACTTCTAGAGTGGGAAATCATCGGGAACATGGCGATCATAAGGAAGAAAGAAGATGACTGGAATAGTTCGTGAAGGCGATAAGCATGTTGGTCATGCTTCTGCTACGCCGAATCCATTTCATCAGACCGCGTATGTTTCTTCGAAGCAGTCGACTGTTTTTGTAAATGGCGAACTTGCAATAGTCAAAGGTGACAAAACTGGATGTGGTGACGAGGCTGTTGGTGCGGCCTCGTCAGTATTCATTAATGGAATACCTGTACACAGAAAGTTTGATTCAACGAGTGGGCATGGATCTTGGGTTCCAAACAGTGCTCTACAAGCATCAGGGGATGTAATCTGTGAGTGATTCAAACACGACCAACCTTGGCCTAGTGCTGCCAGAACCATATGGTTCTGATGATACGTGGGGTGCAAAACTCAACAACAACATGATTATCATCGATACCAACAGTGGTATCGTCGCGAACAACATTGTTAACCTACAAGGTTCGATCAATACTCTCAATTCTAGTATTTCGTCACTATCTTCAAGTGTATTCGGAAATATTCCAACCACAAACGAAGCACAGTCTGGTACAAACAACACCAAGTTTATGACGCCATTGCGAAATCGTGAAGCAGGTGTTGGGAAACCACATGCTAGAATCGCAGACGTAAAAGCTGCAGGAGTTAATGGTCAAGTTTCTGTTGCAGCAACTTGGTTGCAAGTTAACCTTAACACAGAAGTGTTCGATCCGTTTAATCTAGTCTCAATATCATCGAATAGCTTTACCGTATCTGAAAACGTATGGGCCTTAGCCAAACTTACATGTTACGCAATCAACCCCGTTCGAACCAGAATGTGGAACGTTACTGATAACGTCTTGGTTGCGTATAGTAATAATGGTTATGGGCATCCAAGTTATTCTTCTACACCATACTTAGAAATTGGGTGTGATTTGGTATCTGGTAAAACCTATCGTGTTGACTTTTATGCAGTAAATGCTTCATCATACGTAGGATTGGCAAACAACATTGGCATTCCAGAGCAGTATCTCACTATAGACTTCTGGAGAAGTTAACTATGGTTGCATCTTATGGTTCTGGAGCATATGGTGTAGGTAAGTTTGGTGGTGTTGGCACCATTCCAACTACGTACTCTGAATGCCTTACTCTTATTCGTAATGAACCTGCACGCTTGATCAAATTGTATCTCGTTGGGTTATTGCCGTCCCTTCGTGAAGGCAACCCATTGTATGGTGAAGGGTTGACTACCATTCGACAGGAAGAAGATCCTGAAGTCAAAGCCGCGCTTCTTGCAGAAATCTATCAGTTCCTTGTTGAAGTTACACCTGAAGAAATCACTCCATTTGGTTATATGGAACCGGACTATGTAGAAAATGATCCTGGAATAGTTGGAAATGCCTTTGCAAGCTATGTCGGCGTATACATAAATCAAGAAGGCGAATACTCTGGAGAATACCCATGACTCTTACACTACGCACAGACAAAGGTAGTGCCCTTACATATCAAGAGTTGGATAACAACTTTTTGCATATCCTTGGCGCAGCAAAGGCGGCGAAGGGCGGTGGTCTAGATGAAATCTTTTTTGAAAACGATCAAGAAGTAACGACAGACTATACTATCACTGCTGGAAAAAACGCAATGACTGCAGGACCAATTACAATTGCGGCCAATGCAGACATAACTATTCCAGATGGTTCAGTATGGACTATCATCTAAGGTGACACATGTCTAAGATTAAATTCACAAGTAATACTGCCGGAACTGCAACATTCAACGTGGTATCACCTGCAACGAATACCAACCGAGTTCAAACGTTATCAGATACAGACGGCATAATTCTTACGACTGGCGATATAGCATCTACTGCAGAAGCTCAGGCTGGAACAAATAACGATCAGATCATGACTCCAGTAAGAGTAAAGGAGTCACTTAATGCGAGTGGATCTGCACCGACATATGCATGCCGAGCTTGGGTATACTTTAACGGTGATACTGGCACAATAGTTGCACAAGGTAATGTGCAAAGTGTGACTAGGGTTTCAGCCGGTTTGTATACGATAAACTTTACTACAGCAATGCCTGATACAAATTACGCCGTAATTGGTCAGTCCGGATTACAGATTAACAATTATATGACATCGGTCATGACTGTCAGTAGATCTACGACATCTGTCCAAGTCGATGTAAAGTCAACAAACCACGCAAGATATGATGCGCCCGACATGTCTATAGCAATCTTTAGGTAAAAAATGTCAACACTGAAAGTAGATAACATCATCGATAGCGAAGGTGGAAACACTACTTCGATTAATGGTGTGACTCCCGCACTTGCAAGTCAGGCTGAAGCTCAAGCTGGTACTGATAATACTAAACTGATGACTCCATTACGTGCAAAGGAAGCCATTAACGCATTGACTCCACCACCAATTGGTGTGGGGCAAACGTGGCAAAACATGTCTGCATCACGCGCTCCGGGTGTCGTATACACCAATACAACCGGTCGGCCTATCATGGTTAACATTTCTGCAAATCCAACAGGTTCTACAATTAGTGCTAGTGTAAATGGTGTACAGGTTGGAATCACTACCACTGTTTCAGGTTATTCAAACTATCAAACCATGAGTTTCATAGTACCAGATGGCGCAACATATCAAACATCGAACGTTGCCGGATCGATCAACTATTGGGCAGAATTGAGGTAAGCAATGGTAACAACAATTAGCGGAACCAATGGCATTAATACAAAGGCAGTGCGAGAAGGTGTATTTGCCCTCACTGGCACTTCTGTTGCATTAGATCATTCCAATGGCGCAATTCAAACTCATACGCTTACTGGTAACACAACCTATGTTGATTCGATTCTCGAGGGTGAAGCAATAACACTCATGATCGATGATGGTGCAGGTTTCACTGTAACATGGCCTACTATTACGTGGGTCAATAATGGTGGAGTAGCACCATCTCTTTCAACTGTTGGATACACTATTATAGCAGTATGGAAGGTCGGTACTACGCTCTATGGCGCATTGGTTGGAAGAAGCTAATGCTCATACACCGACTCATGCCTGCACTAAATTCTGGTATACCATATTTTGGTAATCGCGGTGTTATTGCTGGAGGTTATGATTATGGTGTATCATTAAGCGGATTCACAAATATAGATTATATTACAATATCAGTACCAAGTAATTCTACGATATTTGGTAATTTGCCTGCTTTAAGATATGGCGGGGCTGGATGTTCTGGAAATGGTAGAGGTATAATTGCAGGTGGTTCAGTTAGTCTAGTTGCTGTAGCATTAATTGATTATGTGACAATTTCAACATTATCAAATTCTACAAGTTTTGGTAACTTGACCGCTGTAAGAAATACGCTAGTAGCTGTATCAGATGGATCACGGGCGCTGATGGCAGGCGGCAGTGATGCAAGTGGACCAACTCCTCAAAGTAACATTCAGTATATTACCATTGCAACCACGGGAAATGCTTTAAGTTTTGGATCCTTATTAGCTACTCGAATTAGTGGTGGATCACTTTCAAATGGTATTCGTGGTGTTTTTGCTGGAGGAAACGTCGGCGGTACAATATCTGCTTCAATGGAATATTCAACGATTGCAACATTAGGCAATAGTTTATCGTTTGGTAATCTGTCTTTAGCTAGAACAACCCCAGGCGGAGCAGCGAACCGAAGTCGTGGTGTATTTGGAGGCGGTGATAGTGCATTTAAGACATACTCAATTTTGATAGATTATATTACGGTTGCAACCGCTGGAAATGCAACAACATTTGGGGATTTGACCGTTGCACGATCTGGAACCGCAGCAAAATGTAATGGTTCTTTAGTCGTCTTTTCGAGTGGTCTTATCGGAAGTTCTGCCGGTTCGCCTACATCAGACTATGTTAACATTCAAACTATAGGAAATGCTACAAACTTTGGTTCGTTATCACCAGTAAGGGGACTTGCTGCAGCATTTTCTGGGGATTAATCATGAACGATTTACAAAAAATTGACTTTAACCTACCATTTAAATTGGGCACTACAAAAGAAGCATTAGAATTGGTAACCAATAGATTGCCAGAGTTGATGCCCAAAACAGAAGCATTCAACCGCTCTAATAGTCAGACTACTCTCAATATGATGACGTTGACGATGATGAATGGTCAATCACCAATGAGACAACTTCGACAGGTTTTAGCCGAAATTGAACAACGACAACTTGCGTTGTCTGAATCTCAAATAAGCCATGCCGAACTTCTTTCACAATTATCTGATAACGCTGAGCCTACTAACTCAATCGAATTAGCAAAGCAACGAAATACACGACATAGACTAGCTTATCTTGAAAATAAGATCAGCGGCGCAGTTAAAGATATTGCAACACTCATCGACGCATATGATAATATAACCAAAACACATGACTTAATCAATTGGTCAGAAGAAGACTTTGAAAAGTCAGAAGCTAGACACCACATTCGTCGTGGATTCGAATTGCTATATCGAAATATTATTGAACATTCACGACCACATGACTCAACGATTGAGTACCTACAACAGTTCGGTGTGCATATTCAAATCGCTAATCATGAAGTGGTTGGATACATTACATACGTTGAACAATGTATTGTTAATGGTGAAAGGTTTACGGCTTCTCATTTTGAGGACTTTCTAGATACAATGGCTGATAAATACTTGCATTGCGCAAAAGAAGTTTCAAATAGAATGTTTGGTACACAGGAATCATTCAATACTCAATTCATGAATAGGTGGTAAAATGCTGGTATATGATATAACACTTAATAGAGAACTGCCATTTGATTATCCAAATGGACGAATCATTCGATGTGTATATGACTACAATGGAGTCATTTCGATACTATCGGGTATGCATTTAGAGAATGGTGTTAATCTCTTTCTCGGTGCAAGACCAAATGCATCGATTGAAACATGGTCGAATCCAATACACCATCACATATCGATTCTTTCGAATAACCCTGAGCCTTATGCCGAAAAGTTCAATACAAAAAGATTCATTCTTGAATATCATAGAAAAGACAAGGAATCATTTTTGAAGAATAGGTTTCCACAATGGAATTTGTTAAGTGTATCACCTGATGGTTATCCGCTTATGGAGTTAACACTGTGATCACTTCACTTCATATTCTGCTTATTACGGTATTGGGTATTCTTTCTACTATCGTGTATACAATGATTGGAATCGATTCACAGTGGTTGTTATACACTCTTGTCATGTACTTTACAATGAGTTGCCTTGGCATTACTGTGACATTTCATCGATACCTTACTCATAAAAGCTTTGAGTTTAAGTCAAAATGGATGGAACGATTCTTTATACTCCTTGGTTCACTCGCTGGAACTGGCAGTGCGATAGGTTGGGTAGCTGTTCATAAGTCTCACCATGTGCATAGCGACACCGAAGAAGATCCACATGGTCCTATGATAGGTTGGAGAAACTTCTTCAATGATTATGATGACGATGTTAACTATCGCTTAGTTAAGTCTATGCTTAAGGATAAGTATCTACGAAATCTACATAAATATGGATTATGGGTGCTGGTTGGATTCTATGCATTGCTCTTTGTGATTGGTGGCTTTCCTGCTGTAGTGTTCTTAGGTTTGTTGCCTCAAGCAATGACTGCGATAATGTCTGCAGTGTCAAACTATACTTCTCATACATACGGCTATCGTTCATACAACACGAACGATAATAGTAGAAATACATGGTGGTTATCTATACCGACCTGGGGCGAATCTTGGCACAATAACCATCACGCAAAACCACACCTATATAGTTTTCGCCACAAATGGTGTGAATTCGATATAAGTGGATTAATCATTTCATTAATACGAGAAAAAGATGTACGCTAAAGTATCAAACGGAAACATCGAGGCATATCCATATGGTGTCGGTGACTTAGCAAGAGAGAATCCAAACGTCAGTTTTCCAGACAAGTTGTCTGATGAATCTCTCTCAGCATTCGGTCTGGTTAAAGTAATCGAAGGTGCTAAACCGAAGTGTGATGATAGGACCCAACGTCTTGAACTGAGTAATGCACCAGAGTTGATTGATGGTGTATGGACCGTTCAGTGGAAAATCATCGACAAGACTGACGAAGAAGTCCGAGCATACGATCAAAAGGTGATTGAATTTGTGAAGTCAGAACGTAATAAGCGTCTTGCCGAAACTGATTGGATGGCACTCAGTGATAACGTCATGAGTCCGGAGTGGGCGACATACAGACAAGCCCTACGCGATGTTACAAATCAAAAAGGCTTTCCATATAACATTGTATGGCCGGTGATGCCAAAATGATTAGATTCAAGGATTACCTCATGGAAGAAGCAACTACCAAATATGTGGCTGTTCAGTACGATGAAGCAACTCAGCGTAAGCTTCGAGCTTGGGCAAAAGAGAATGGCTTTGACCTGACTACGAAGTATGATGGCACGAAGCAAGACGAAAAAGACTTCGACTTCCATACAACGATCTTCTTTACAACTTCGACACACAACATTCCCAACCATCGTAAGACTATTGCTCCATCAGGCAGTGCAAAAGTAGTTGACATTATGATGCTTGGGGTTAATAATAACATACCAGTTCTGAAGATCGAGTCGCCGGCGATCCTGCGGCTTCGTAAGCACTATGAAGAAACATATGGTATGAAAGATGCTTGGCCAGAGTACAAACCTCATGTGTCGCTTTCGTACTCAAGCGATCTTCCCGATATGACGAAGGTCAAACTCCCAACATTTGAACTCACGTTCAACGAAATCAAAGTAGATGATGCAGCAACGTAAAACATTTAACCATGTACAGCATGGTATAGAATTTGAACCGCTCGGTTGCGATACAACTCCAACCGGGCGTTTTTACTTTCCACCTTCTGGTGAGAAGTTTCCTTCAGTCACGACTGTGCTCGGGGTCCAGGACAAGTCTGGCCTCGAGGCATGGAAAGCAAGAGTAGGTGAAGAGGAAGCAAAGCGGATCAGTGTTCAAGCCGCGAATCGTGGATCTGATGTTCACCTGATCGCTGAGAACTACTTGAACAACGAAGTCGACTTTGGCAAAGGTCGTATGCCGATCAACGTCATGACATTCAACACACTGAAGCCAGTGCTCGATGCTCGAGTCGACAACATTTATTTTCAGGAAGCTCCACTGTACTCGAGAAAGATCAAGACCGCGGGTCGGGTCGACTTGATCGCAGAGTTCGATGGGCAACTATCCATCATCGACTTCAAGACTTCTCGGAAACCAAAGAAGGCAGAGTGGATCACTGGATACTTTATGCAGGAATCTTTCTATGCTGCAGCTTTCTTTGAGCTGACTGGAATTCCTATTCGACAGATTGTTACTCTGGTCATGGTTGACGATGATCAACCTCAGATCTTTGTAGAACAACCACTGAAGTGGTTACCACAGTTTATGGAACTGAGAAAGAAGTATCAGCAGATACATGGTATCTAATATTTGATTGCCTTAATAGGATTATACTAGGCCTGTCGAAGATGTCAAGGTAAATGTGCAGCCGAAGACAGTTTTGATATAAATATTCCTGTACAGATTTTAGTTTACAAGGAGATCTGCAGTGATATTTACATCAGAACACAACAAAGTAGTGTATGTGGCAAAGAAAAATGGAAAGGTGATGTACGTCGGGAGAGGAAACGTATCTAGGGCTATATGTTTGCTTGAACAAAATGGTCATCATATAGTCGGCGCATTTGATCAAGTAGAAGTCTTGGGACCGTATTCACACGATGAATCTAAAACCGTAGAAAAAGACTTAATCAAGTTACACCACCCAGAACTAAATGATTATCACAATCCTGACAAGCGAGTGACTAAACCTTCAATCATGGTAGCGAGAGGCCGACCTACTGGTCACGGCGAAAAAACGCAAGCAATACTTGATGATTTGAGAGAAAACATACTGTCTCAAGCAGAAATCGCAAGAAAACACCAAGTGTCACGTCAGCATGTGAATGGTCTCAAAAAATTTTCAGAAAAAGTGCACATAGCCAGTTGACATTCCGTTGCGGATTGCTTATATCTAACTAGTAAAGCAAAGGAACAGAACATGTCCGACATCGTCACCATCCTGACTGACCTGCTGATTAAAGCCAAAGACGAACTCGTGAAAGCTGCCAATCCGATGGCAGTCTCTCTCGCAGAGACCAAAGTCAAGAACCTCGAGCTTCGCCTCGATCGTATCCTGACGATGGCGGACCTCTGATGATTACCGCAAACGACTTCATCACTGAGAGCTCCGTTCACACCTTCTCGTGCTTCGCCTCCGATGTCGAAGACTTTCGGAAAGGTTTTCCTCGGGTTGTCGCGACGAACCTCGGCAACAAACAACCTTTCATCGGATACACAAAAAAGGTTGACAAGGACGGAGACCTGTTGTATGTTCGCTACAGACAGCAACTCGGCTGCATTGATCTGATCGTCTATAACACCTGAAAGGTACACCATGACTTTCGAACGCACCATCTTCGAACTTTCCCACGGTATGTCGGCTATGGCCGCTACCCACAAAAACGACAAAATCAGCAACGCCCTCGCTTCGCTGTCGGATCGCCTGACTCGTCTGAAAGACAAAAGCGATCTCGTCAAGCTCACCGAAGCTGACAAAATGCTGATCACCTATTACCATCAGAACAAGTGAGGATCACATGGCATATGCACTTCTTTGGGGCCTGATCACCGGCATGTTGTTCGGTGTCGAATTTGGCATCGCAGTGTTCATCATAGTGTTGTTGGTGTCGTGATATATTTTCAACACAACAAGATCACGACAAAGGGTAACTGGCACGTAGGCACGGTCTGGCCTTTTCGTGGATGTCAAGTCGAGATGCACGACGAAGGTTTTTCTTGTACCTGCAAGAAGCGGCCGACGACTAAATGTAATCACATCAAGTCCGTTGAACTCGGACTTCTTGGCGTAGGACAACAATACTGGAAATGAAGTACAAACTATCAGATGTGAAGACGATGTATCTGGGCCGAACTCTCTATCGAGTCAAGGCCCTGAAGTCGTTTCAAGTAAACGGCAAGTGGCCAGTCACAGAAGGTGAACTCGGTGGCTGGGTGGAAAGCACTGACAATCTTTCTCAAGATGGAACGTGCTGGATCGGTGCGGATGCTCGAGCGTACGGTGGATCACGAGTCCTTGACGATGCTCATGTGTTTGGTGAAGCACATATCTACGACCTTGCAACCGTAAGTGACTCTGCAGTCGTCTGCGATAAAGCATGCGTGTTTCAGCATGCTCAAGTCTTTGGCGAAGCTCAGATCATGGGCGATGCCCGTGTGTATGCTATCGCCGAAGTCCATGGTAAAGCCAGAGTCATCGATCGTGCTCGTTGCTACCAGCGGGCGTGGGTCTACGGGGATGTGCTCGTGAATGGTAACGCCAACGTTACTGAGAAAGTGACGATTGATCCGGTGGTGATTCAGGGTCTCCGTTACACAGTCACCATCATGGATGATCACATTTCTTTTGACTGTGAGTCAGCTTCCATCAAAGAATGGGTTGACATCACGACAAAAGAGATTATATCTATGGACGGAAAGGAAGCTGCCGCTTTCGACAAGAAGTATCG
>JACCEE012031323.1_pt1 | contig 10670 bp, 4 predicted proteins | sample 7449931 | NCBI WGS metagenome assembly JACCEE01 (sample SAMN15323457, study PRJNA562643) | freshwater metagenome | isolation source: river surface water | place: USA:Blue River Watershed | collected 2017-08-19 | reverse complement strand
CTACGCAAACATCCGTTTGAAGGCATTTTGCCAAATATGGAGCGGCGTTATCACGAAACCGAATCCAATGCGGTGCGCGAAGAGCTGGCGAAATATCTCGCCACCACCACTTGCCCGGTTTGTGAAGGTTCACGCCTGCGGGAAGAAGCACGTCATGTGTTTATCGGCAAAACCAATTTGCCCAACATCGTTGAGCTGTCGATCGGCGATTGCCACCAGTTTTTCACTGCGCTGACACTGACTGGCCAGAAAGCCAAAATCGCCGAAAAGATCCTGAAAGAAATTCAGGACCGGCTGATGTTCCTGGTCAACGTTGGCCTGAACTATCTCAACTTATCCAGAAGCGCCGAGACTTTGTCCGGCGGCGAAGCGCAGCGTATTCGTCTGGCCAGTCAGATTGGCGCCGGTTTAGTTGGCGTGATGTATGTACTGGACGAACCGTCGATTGGCTTGCACCAGCGCGACAATGACCGTCTGCTCGGTACCCTGACGCACCTGCGTGATTTGGGCAATACCGTCATTGTGGTCGAGCACGACGAAGACGCGGTGCGCCTCGCCGACCATATCATCGACATCGGCCCGGGCGCCGGCGTACATGGTGGTTATATTGTCGCACAAGGGACGCTGGCGGACATCGAAGCGGCACCTGAGTCGCTGACCGGCCAGTATTTATCCGGCACGCGCAAAATCGCCGTGCCCGACACGCGGCATAAAGGTAAAAAAGGCAAAGAACTCAAAGTATTGGGCGCCACCGGCAATAACCTGAAAAATGTCGATCTAACCATTCCATTTGGCGTACTGACCTGCATCACCGGTGTGTCCGGTTCCGGCAAATCGACGCTGATCAACGACACGCTGTTTCGCGTCGCGCACAAAGTGCTGAATAAAGGCGAGGGCGACGACCCGGCCGCGCACCGCGCCATTGAAGGCCTGGAGCATTTTGATAAATGCGTCGACATCGACCAGAGCCCGATCGGCCGCACACCACGATCTAACCCGGCCACTTACACCGGTATTTTTACCGCGGTACGCGATTTATTCGCCGGCACCCAGGAAGCGCGCTCGCGCGGCTATCAGGTTGGCCGTTTCAGTTTTAACGTCAAAGGCGGGCGCTGCGAAGCCTGTCAGGGCGACGGTGTGCTCAAAGTCGAAATGCACTTCTTGCCGGATGTGTATGTGCCTTGTGATGTCTGCAAAGGCAAACGTTACAACCGTGAAACGCTGGAAGTGAAATACAAAGGCAAAAACATTCACGAAGTGCTGGAAATGACCGTCGAAGACGCCCGCCAATTCTTCGACAGCATTCCGGCTATTTCGCGCAAGCTGCAGACGCTGATGGATGTGGGCCTGACCTACATCACACTCGGCCAGTCGGCGACTACGTTGTCGGGCGGCGAGGCGCAGCGCGTCAAACTGGCGCGCGAGCTGAGTAAACGCGACACCGGCAAAACGCTGTATATCCTCGACGAACCGACCACAGGCCTGCACTTCTACGATATTCAGCAATTGCTGAACGTGCTGCATAAACTGCGCGACGCCGGCAATACCGTGGTGGTGATCGAACACAATCTGGACGTGGTCAAAACCGCCGACTGGATTGTCGATTTAGGCCCGGAAGGCGGCAGCGGCGGCGGCGAGATCCTGATCGCCGGCACCCCGGAACAAGTGGCGGCTTGTGACAAGTCTTACACCGGGCAGTATCTGAAGCCTTTACTGGCAAGGGGTTGACCTGTACAGGAAAGCGATAGCTGGGATGAGCGGGAATAACAAAGTCCCGCTGATTTTCCTGCCATTTTTCAGGCAGTTCCGGTTGCGGCACTGCTAAAACAATGAAATATTGATGTATCCGCTGCTGGCATAGCATGGGTTTTGCTGGCGCCGCGTCATTTCATAAGGAAAGTTGCATGGCACATCAATGGCGTTTTTTCCGCTCCGGCGGTTTTGATCAGGTACGACTGGACAAAATTGAGGACTGGCAGCAGCTGTCGTCTTTGGACCCAAAACTGTGGGCGGCGCTGAGTTGCCCAGTGAAGGGGCTGGAGTTCGATTCGCGCACCATGGCCTACTTAGACAGCGACAATGATGGCCGCGTGCGGATTGACGAAATCAAGGCGGCGGTGAGTTGGGCCTTGTCAGTACTGCAAAAACCAGAAGTATTACTCAGCGGGCAGGCGTTGCCGTTAGGCGCGATTTGCAGTCAAAGCGAAGCTGGCCAGAAGTTGCTGGCTTCCGCCAAACGTATTTTACAAAACCTTGGGAAAACCGATGCAACAGAGCTGACGGTTGATGACACAGCCGATCTGTCACTGATTTTCCCGGCCGACCAGCTCAATGGCGATGGCATTATCACCGTGGAACTAGCCAACAGCGACGCGCTGAAACAGCTGATCAATACACTGCTTGAGCTCGGCATTCAAAGCACAGATCGCAGTGGTGCGCCGGGGATTAATCAGGAACAGCTGGATCTGTTTGTCGCCGACGGCCAGGCTTTTACTGCATGGCAACAAAGCGGTGCCGACATCACGACCACGCTGGGTGCAGCCACCGACGAAGCCTGGCAGCTGCACAGCAGCCTGCATGCCAAAGTGACCGACTATTTCACTCGTTGTCAGTTAGCGGCGTATGACGCCAATGCCACAGTGGCGCTGAATGGCACGGCCGAAGATTATGCTGCGCTGTCGCGTCAGCTGTTATCTCAGGCGTCCAGCGACACTAATCATTTACCGCTCGCTGCAGTCAGTGCCGATGGCAAACTGGCACTGCATAAAGGCGTGCACCCACACTGGGTGGAAGCACTGGCGCGACTGGCCGAACTGGCCGGCTCGCTGTGGGGCGAAGTTAAACACATCAACAGCAAAGACTGGCAGCAACTGACCGACGCGCTGCAGCCTTATGCCGACTGGCAGGCGTTACAGCCGGTCAGCCAGGCCGCCACACTGGCGCCTGAGTTGTTAGCGGCATGCCTCGACGCGCAGGTGCTGGCTGCGGCCAATGACTTGATCAGTCAGGATTTGGCGCAACAGGCCGAGGCCGAATCAGTGCTGGATGTCGACAAGTTAATCCGCTATCAGGCCTCATTACGCGATTTACTGCGTAATTTCGTCAGTTTTGAGAGTTTCTATAGTCTGGAAAAACCAGCGATTTTCCAGAATGGTCGCTTGTATATTGACGGACGCAGCTGTGATTTATGCCTGAACGTCAACGACGCCGGCAAACACGCCAAACTGGCCGGTTTAAGCGGCATGTACTTGTTATACATCGATTGTGTGCGCAGCAACGGTGAGAAAAAATCTATCGTCGCCGCAATGACCGCCGGCGATGCCGGCAATCTGATGGTCGGTCGCAATGGTGTGTTTTATGACCGCGCCGGCGTCGACTGGGATGCGACCGTGACCCAGATTGTCAGCAATCCAATCAGTATCCGCGAAGCCTTTTTCACGCCTTATCAACGGATTGGCCGGATGATTTCCGATCAAATCCAGAAATTTGCTGCAGCTAAAGATAAAGAAATTGAAGCGCAAAGTGCTGCCGGCGTCGGTGATGCCGCCAAAGTGGCCGCAGCGCCCGCTCCGGCCAAACCGCCGGCACCTTTTGATGTAGCCAAATTTGCCGGTATTTTTGCTGCAATTGGTTTAGCTATTGGTGCCATCGGTACCGCGCTGGCGGCGGTTGTGACCGGTTTCCTCGGGCTGGTCTGGTGGCAAATGCCGTTGGCGCTGCTTGGGATCGTGTTGTTTATTTCCGGCCCGTCGATGTTATTGGCCTGGTTTAAACTGCGCGCGCGCAATCTGGCGCCATTGCTGGATGCCAACGGTTGGGCAGTGAATACCAATGCCAAACTCAGCATCAAATTTGGCACCCGTTTAACCGCGCTCGCGAGCTTGCCAACCGGCGCCAGCCGTTCGCTGACCGACCCGTTTGAAGAGAAAAGTAACTCGGGCTTGTGGCTGATTTTAATCGTGATTGTGGTCGCGATCTGGGTGTTCTGGCGCCAGGGCTTGTTGGCGGCGTGGTTGTAGTGATGACCGACGGGCTCTGATCGTACGGCGGCGCTACGCTTGCACGTACCTACCTATGACCCGTTGATTAATAAGCATGACTCAGCGCGGCGTGAAGATACGCCGCGCTTGTTCTTTAAAGGCCTCGCCGATGCGGATCTGCTGTTGGTTACTCAGGCGCAGGCTCTGACTGTCTAGGCTCTGTACCTGACGCGGATTCACCAGAAATGATTTATGTACCTGCACAAAGCCAGAGCCAGCGGTCTGTTCGCTGATGGCTTTCAGCGTGGCGCTGACCAGCGTCATCCGCTCGCCTTGCCAAACCTTCACGTAATTGCCGTAGCCTTCAAAACAACAAATCGTCTCCAAATCAAAGCGGCGTAATTCACGGTCGACTTTCAGCACAATATGCGCACTCTCTGCCGCAGCCGTTGCAGCTGCCGGCGCAGCAACCGGCAGCAGCAAACCGGCCCGCCGCCGCACTTTGTCCAGCGCAACAGCCAACCGTTCGCTACTGACCGGCTTCAGTAGATAGTCAGTGACATCGAGCGCGAACCCTTCCAGCGCAAATTCGGCATAAGCCGTCACCAGCACCACTTGTGGCGGCTCTGCCAACAGCTTCAGCATCTGCAAACCAGTCAGTATCGGCAGCTGAATATCCAGCACAATCAGATCCACCGGTTGGGTCGCCAGTACGGCCATCGCCTCCGCGGCGCTGTAACAGTGCCCGGCCACCACAACATCAGCATGCGTCGCTAAGTGATGCATCAGCACCTGATGTGCCAACGGCTCGTCGTCAACGATCAGCAGTTGCAGCGGTTTATTCATGCCGCCTCCTGTTCAGTCCACAGCGGCAGCTGTAATTCGGCATGCCAGCACAAGGGATTATCTGAGGTTGGACCGCTCTGCAGCATAAAAGCAGAACCGTATAACAACTGCAAACGCCGGCGCAGATTCTCCAGCCCCATGCCCGCACCAGTCGCGCCTGCAGCCTGCTCTGGCAGCGTATTGCGGCAAATAAACACCAGCCGCTGCTGCGTAACGGAGGCCGACAGCCAGATTTGACTGGGCGCTGCGCTCGTCTCCACGCCATGTTTATAGGCGTTTTCCACCAGCATGATCAGTAACAGCGGTGGCAACTGCCAATAGCTTTGCGCCGCAGGGAAATCGATATGCACCCTGGTTTTATTGCTGACGCGCAGCTGCTGCAGATCGAGATAATGCTGCAGATAGTCCAGCTCCTGCGCAAGCGTCACACGCGCCTGCTGGCCCTGATACACCACATAACGCAGCAAATCCGCCAGCTTCAGCACCAGCTGCGGCGCCGTGTCTGACTTCAGCAAACACAGCGCATACAGGTTATTTAACGTGTTAAACAAAAAATGCGGATTGATTTGCTGTTGCAGCAATTGCAGTTCAGTGCGGACCTGCTGATGATGCAGCTGAGCCAGCGCGCTATCCTGTTGCTGGCGTTCAAAAGCCAGGATCAAAGGCGTCGTTAGCAGCCACTGCAGCAGCATAAAATTGCAGTTGTACCAGTCAAACGGATCCTGACTACCACCCGGCACGGCCGGCACATCAACGCCATGATTCATCGGCAGTTGCAGTAACAACCAGGCCAGTGGCGCGTAACAACACAGGATCAACAGCAAGCTCAGCAGCACAAACGGCAACAACCCGTGCCGCGCCAGCAACCGGCGGATCAGCAAATACCGCGTCAGCCAGTAACAGCCAAACATCACAGCAGCCATCACGGCAAATTGCCACAAATACCACAGCCACAGAACCGGCTGTGCAGCTATCCGCGACCAGTCAACACGCGCCGGGATCGGCTGCACAGCAAAGCCGGGCGAATGGGAAGTCAGTAAACAAGCCCAGGCCAAAGTCCACAGCGTGAGTAACAGCAAGAGGACCGCATCAAGCGACCAGAGCCGCGACCACCCGGTCAGACGCCCGCTGCGTTGCCGGCGCTGATAAGCCAGATGACACCAATACAATAACGACAACATGCTAACCAACAGCCAGTCTGTTACCTCGAAGCGAAAAACCTGCGCGCTGCTGTGGCTCCAAAACCACCAGCACGCCGGATATAACAGAAAAGCGGCGGACCAAATTAAAACCAGCTTTATCGTGTGTCGTTGGGATTTCGCTGAGCCGTCGCCCGGTTGCACGTATACACTGAGCCAGCCCTGAGCGAACAATAACGGCAAATACAGCAGCGCCGACAGCAACACTGATGTCCAAAACGGCGGGATCGGAGTGTAGGCGGCAACATCTGCCGGCAACATCTGCGGCGAAATCAGCACCCACAGCCAAGCCAGCAGCACCGGCAATAGCGCTAACAGATGCTCCGTTTTTATCAGATCAGCAAATTTCATCAGTACAGAGAGTCCAAGGGCGATGGTCTTATGCTGCCTGCCGCCAGCGTGCTTGTCATCTGTCCGCTGACAAAAACCGGTTTTGGCCTGACGAACCGGTTTTCTGCGGTTTTTTTGGCTTGGTCATCACAACAGGCCGGTTGGTCATAGCCGGCTTGAGCCACCACGCGCTGTGGCTTTAGCTTGTGCGGCATTGACCACAGCAAGAAGCAGCCAGATGTTACAGATCCAACAACTCTCCAAAACCTATGCCGACGGTACCCAGGCACTGCGTCAGCTGACCCTGACGGCCGACCGCGGGCTGTTTGGCCTGCTTGGGCCCAATGGCGCCGGTAAATCCAGTTTGTTACGCACTATTGCCACGCTGCAAAGCGCCGACAGCGGCACGCTGCTGTTTGATGGCATTGACGTGCAGCAAGAGCCGGAGCGGCTGCGCCGGCAGCTCGGTTATTTGCCACAGGAATTTGGCGTCTATCCGCATCTGTCGTGTCAGGCGCTGCTTGAGCATATCGCCGTGCTCAAAGGCCTGCATCAGGCCACAGCGCGGCGCGAACAGATAGCGCAGTTGCTGGCGCTGACCAACCTCAGCGCCGTGGCCGGTAAAACGGTGGCGCACTTTTCCGGCGGCATGCGCCAGCGCTTTGGCATCGCGCAGGCGCTGATTGGCGACCCGAAACTGTTGATCCTCGATGAACCGAGCGCCGGACTGGACCCGCAAGAGCGTGCACAGCTGCACAATGTGCTTTGTGAAATCAGCCGGGACCGGCTGGTGCTGCTGTCGAGCCATATTGTCGATGACATCGAACAGCTGTGTCCAAACGTCGCCATCCTGCTGCAGGGCCAGATTGTGCTGCAGGGCGACACCCAGGATTTAATCACGCCCCTAACCGGACAGATTTGGCAGGCCTATGGCTCGGCTGTGGCCCTGCCGCCACAGGCGCAACTGCTGCAGCGCAGCTACCAGCGCGGTATCCCGCTGCTGCGCGTGTTTGCACCACAAAGTCCGGGCCCAGACTTTCAGCCAGTCGCCGCGACTTTGCAGGACCGCTATTTTCTGGCACTGGCACAGGCTCAGGCTCAAGTGGAGCGTACGTTATGAAGCTTGGGGTTCTGCTTTACAACGAATGGCGGTTTTACCGGGTACAGCCGCAATTCTGGCTCTGCCTGTTGCTGGCGCTGGCCTTTGCCGCGCTGGTCAATCTGAATCCGGGCTCTATCGATGCGCAGCCGGAAAAGGCGCTGTTGCTGCGTCATAGCATGCTGCTGATGTCCATTCAGCCGCTGCTGCTTGCCGTGTTGGCCCCGCTGGCGTTCTGCCGTGATGGCCAGCATGGCATCAGCGCGCTGATTGACGTCAGCGCGCAAAGCCTGCGCCAGCGTTTGGCCGTGCGCGCCACCGGTTTATGGCTCACAGCCATGGCAATGCAGCTGATTTTCCTCGTGATGGTGGCGCTGCTGTTGTCAAAAGGGCTGGCGGATAGCAGCGGTATCTGGCGCTGGTCAGTACTCCTGCTGCTGGTCCAGCAAGTGCCGGCCATCACATTGCTGGTCGCGCTGTTCTTGTGGTTAAGCCGTCACAGTCAGTCGCCGCTGGCGCTTTATTTACAAGGTGCAGGGATTTGGCTCGGCTATATGCTGTTAGCGGCAGCGACAGGGTCACCGCTGATGGCAAACAGCCAGTCGATTTCGCCACTGCTCAGTCAGCTGATGCTGTATCTGGACCTGTATGCGCTAAGCCCGCTGCTGGCGCAATTACAGCAACAGGGCGCAATGCCGGCTGGCCTGCTGCAGCTTGAGATGACCTTTTGGCTGAATCGCCTGCTGGTTGTCAGTATTGCCGCCTGGCTCTGTTGGCGGGCGCTGCGGCCCGGGACATCCGCTTTGCCACAACCGGAACAGCGGCGCAGGACGCTGTCGATGCGCTCAGCGGCACAAAGCGCTGCGGCAAACGTCCTGCTACAAAATCAGACACAAGGTCAGTATCAGCCTTGCCCGCCCGGCGCGCTGACCTTTTGGCCGGTCTTTCGCGGTCTGATACAGCTGCAATGGCAACAACTCTGCTGGCAACGCAGTACGCTACTGGCTTTACTGGCGCTGTGCAGCCTGATTTTCAGCGAGGTCTACACCGGTTTGGGTTATGCCGAACATTTCAGCCAGTTACTACCGAACAGCCGGGACGCCATCAACCGGGTCAGTGGCGATGTGGTCCCACGCTTTGGTCTGTTGTTGCTGGCATTCTGGGTGTATCAGGTGGCCTGGCTGAACCGCCAGCAGCGCATCGACGGTTTGATCGCCGCCACACCGGTGCCATCCTCGCTGTTGTTATCCAGCCAGTTCGTGGTGTTATATGGACTGGTCCTGCTACTGGTTGTGCTGAGTCTGGCGGCGGTGGCGCTGGCGCAAGTGCTGCTGCAAGTACCGCTGGAGCTGCTTGAATACGGCCAGCAAGGCTTGTTATTAGTGCTGCCACTGTGGATCTGGGCGACGTTATTGCTGGCTTGCCATGCGGTATTGCGCCAGCAACTGTGGGCCAATCTGGCGGTCGCCGGCTTGCTGGCATTCGGACTGTCCCCGCTACCGGCCTTGCTGCAACTGCAGCACCCGTTCTGGCGTATCGGCCAGAGCCAGTTGGCGTTGCCGGATAGTTTGTGGGGCTATCAAGGCGATTTGGGCAACAGGGCCCAAACCTTTGCCGGTGATCTCAGCAGCGGCGGCTTCTGGCCTTACCTGCTGCTGTGGGCCTTATTGGCGCTCAGCCTGTTTGCGCTGGCCTTGCAGTTTTATCATCGCGGTACCGGTTTCAGCAGCCAGAGATTTGCTGCCAGGCTGACACCTTTGACCGCCTGTGCCGCGCTATTCGCTATGCTGACGCTGACGCAAGGCTGGTCTTTGCATCAACAACTCGACCAGGCCGGCGCGCTGCAAAGCCGCGACGAGCGTCAGGCGAAACAGGCCGCCTATGAGCAGCAATACCAACACTGGCAGACAGTCCCGCAACCGGTGGTACGGCAGGTCAAACTTAGCGCCAGCCTGCAACCTCAGGCACAACAAGCCAGCATCAGCGCAACCATCACTTTGCACAATCCACATTCGACTGCCATTTCAAAGCTATTGCTGGGGTTCCCGCGCCTGCAGTTCGGAGCTGAGCTGCAAAGCCTGCAGCTACAAGGTGCACAGGCCGAAACTATCGACGCAGCATTGGGTCAGCAGGTTTTTACGCTGCAACCGGCGCTGGCGCCCGGTGCCAGTATTGAACTGCAAGTCCAGCTGGCACTACATCAACCTGCCATCACCGCAATGCCTAATCATCAGGTGTTAAGAGCGGAATTTAGCTACCTGCGGTTATTACAGCTATTGCCGCAGCTCGGATTTGTGCCTGAATTACGCCTGCGTGACGACGCCGATCGCGCCCGCTTTGGTCTGGCTGCGTTACCGGCCGTGCAGTATCAACCCTCGGTACTGGCCGCAGAGAGGACACCCACCAATGCGCGCTATGACTGGGCCGTCCTCGACACCACCATCGCAGTGCCCATTGGTTATCAAGGCATCGCCGCCGGCACTTTACTCAATAGCTGGCAAGCCGAAGGGCAGCAGTATTTCCACTACCGCACGCATGCACCGGTGCGCAATTTGCCGGCACTGATCGCAGTGCCTTGGCAGCAGCAAAGCAGCACTGCTGCAGGCGTGCCGTTACAGATTTACAGCCCGGAATTTAATACTGCCACCGATTTAACCATGCAGGCGATGCGTGACACAGTGCAATGGTTTTCGCAGCAGATCGGCGCCTATCCGGGCGACGCACTGCGGCTGGTGATCATGCCGGACATAGGCCCAACCGGCTACGCGCTACCACAGCTGGTGCTGATCAATCATCGGGTCGGTGTGCGGGCCAAGCCAAGCGCAGACGCGCCTTTTAGCCAGGTCTACCGGCGCGCTGCACATGAAACCGCACATCAGTGGTTTGGTCATGACATCGGCAATGGGGTACCCGGCGATGGCGCTTTTCTGGTTGAGTCGCTGGCTAAATACGCGGAACTGGTGCTGCTGGAGCAAAGGTTTGGCCGCGCGGCGATGCAAGGGCTGGTCGATTACGAGCAACAACGCTATGCGCGGGCGCAGGCCGGCAGTCTGGCGGCCGCCAGCAGTCTGATTGATGCCGACGAGTCTTATGATCAGTATTCCCGCGCCACACTGGTGTTTGCCAAGCTCAGAGCAGAACTCGGTGATGCGGTGATCATTGCGGCCCTGCGTCAGCTCTGGCAGCAACACCGGTATCCGGCAACGCCGGCAAGTT
>JACCEE011488049.1_pt1 | contig 10671 bp, 10 predicted proteins | sample 7449931 | NCBI WGS metagenome assembly JACCEE01 (sample SAMN15323457, study PRJNA562643) | freshwater metagenome | isolation source: river surface water | place: USA:Blue River Watershed | collected 2017-08-19 | reverse complement strand
GCTTCGCGCTTGGAGATCGCGTCGCGGAGAAGTTTGTCGGTGGCCTCGATCTGGCGCCGATTTTCTTCGGACGCCGCTTTGAGGTCATCGTTCTGCTGCCGGAGCGGTGCGAGTTCGGCCTGCTGCTTGATGGCCATTTCGCTGACGGTCTGCTGGTGGAGCCAGAAGGCGCCGCCGACGACGAGGAGCGCGGTCAGGATGACGGCGGGAATCTGTTCTTTGAATTTCTGCCACATGGCGGAGGAGCGGGTTGGAGGTTGAAGGACTTATCTTTGGAACGGTCGGGAATGCAACGCCGCGGTAAGGCGGGCCTTTGCAGTTGTTTTTCGGGAGGTCGCTCGCACGTTGGCGCGATGAGTTTGAACCGGTGTGAGCAGCGGGTGTTCGACTATCTGCAGAAGCATCCAGAGGAGAGACAGTTTTGGATGGGGAAGTTTCACTCGGCGGCGAAAACCGCGGGCGACGATCACGTTGCGGCAGCGAGGCTCGAGGTGGAGCTTTGGCGCTACTACGAGGAGCGGAGTGCGGTGGCTTCGCCTTTCAGGGAGGCGGCGCAGAGCGAAGGCCTGCGCCGGACCAGCATGCGGAACCTGGCCGAGCTCCTCCTGCGGCTCTGGACGGAGCCGCGGCCGAAAAAGAAATCGGACCGTCCCGTCATGTAGGCGGAGAAAAAAATGCGCGAGTCGCTGGAACTTCCGGAAAACCGTGCTTTCTTACCGCTCATCAACTTTTCGCTTTCTCCTCCGCCTAGCGGGGGAGAATTGGGGTAAGTAAGAAAGCAATGGGCGGACCGCTTAGGGGTAGGCGGTCCGCCCTCTTTCTTTTTGGAAATGTCCGGGGCGCGCGTGGGTGGGCGGTCCGGCGCTGGAATCAGACCGGGTCCGCCTTGGTAGCGGCCGCGGCTTTCTGCTCGTGGAAATCCTGCGCCGTGTAAGTCGGCTTCACGTAGCCGGCACGGATGACGAAGTCGCCGAACGATTCACCCGTGCTGCGCTCGGTGGCGTAGCGCCGGAAGATCGGTCCGAGCAGCGCCAGGAGGTCGCCGGTGGCGACCGAGGACCGGTAGAGCACGTTCAGCCGGGAACCGTTGGCGGCGGCACCGAGGTAGACGTTGTATTTGCCCGGCGATTTGCCGACGAGGCCGATCTCGGCCAGGAAGGGGCGGCCGCAGCCGTTGGGGCAGCCGGTGATGCGCAGCGTGATCGCATCGTTCCGGAGGCCGGCGGCTTCGAGCTCGGTCTCGAGCAGGGTGACGAGGTCGGGCAGGTAGCGCTCGCTTTCCGCCAGGGCCAGGCCGCAGGTGGGCAGGGCGACGCACGACATCGCGTTGAGCTTGAGGCCGGAGGCGTCGTTGGCCGTATGCAGATTGTGGCGACGGAGCAGCGCGTCGATGGTCGGACGCTCGGCGGCCGCGACGTTGGCGACGATCAGGTTCTGGTTCGGGGTGAGCCGGAACTCGCCCTTGTGGACCAAGGCGATCTCGCGCAGCGCGGTCTTGAGCTTGGCGTCGGCGGTGTCCTTCACGCGGCCGCTCTGGAGGAAAAGGGTGAAGTGATGGGCCCCGTTTTCCCCTGCGGTCCAGCCGTAGCGATCGCCGGTGGTGGTGAACTCGAAACGGCGCGGCGCCCCGAGGCGGTAGCCGAGGCGGCGCTCGACCTCCTGCCGGAACCAGAGCAGGCCGCGGTCGGCGATGGTGTATTTCAGGCGGGCGTGTTTGCGGTCGGTGCGGTCGCCGAAGTCGCGCTGGACCAGCACGACCTTCTCGGCGACATCGACCGCCTGCTCGACCGTGCAGAAGCCCAGGACGTCCGCGATCCGCGGATACGTTTCGAGCTGGTTGTGGGACATGCCGAGGCCACCGCCGACGGTGACGTTGAACCCGACGAGGCGTCCGTCCTCGACGATGGCGATGTAGCCGAGGTCGTGCGCGTAGATGTCGACGTCGTTGCTCGGGGGCACGGCGACCACGATCTTGAACTTACGCGGCAGGTAGGTCTTCCCGTAGATCGGCTCGCGCTCGGGCTCCGCGCCGGAGACGAGTTGGTCGTCCACCCAGAGCTCGTGGTAGGCGCGGGAGCGCGGGAGCAGATGTGCGCTGATGGCCTCCGTGACGCGCTGCACCTGCGCGTGGATGGACGACAGGTCGGGGTTGGGGCTGCACATCACGTTGCGACTGACGTCGCCGCAGGCCGCGATCGTGTCGAGGTGGGCCGCGCGGTTGATCTGCTGGATCAGGGGGCGGAGGTTGCCCTTCACGACGCCGTGAAACTGGAAGGCCTGCCGCGTGGTGAGCTTGAGCGTGCCGTTGGCGTGGGAATCGGCGAGGCGATCGAGCTCCAGCCACTGGCCGGGGGTGCAGACGCCGCCGGGGACGCGCACGCGGGCCATGAAGATGAAGGCCTTCTCCTTGCCCTCCTTGCGGCGCTGGTTCCGCAGGTCCCGGTCATCCTGCATGTAGATGCCGTGGAATTTCGTCAGCTGACCGCTGTCTTCGGTGATCGCCCCGGTGGAGGCGTCGGCGAGGTCCTTGAGGATGCTTCCCCGCAGGAAATTACTCTCCGCTTTGATCTGCTCGTTCTTGTGGAGCGGCTTTGCGGTCGCGGGGGCGGCGGTGGTCTCGGGCGTGGAACTCATGCGGGAGTGGGAACGTGAAGGGTTGCGAGCGATGGGTGCAAGGCTGCGGCCAGCGCGTCGAGCGCGGCCGGGTGGGTGCCGATCAATTCGGTGAGATGCGGCCGGGTCGCGGCGTTCTCGGCGGTGGCCGCCGCGCAGATCTGGGCGATGTCACCGTCCGGTCCGGCATGGCGGCCGGGGGCGAGGAAGAGCATGGCGACGATCACGTCGCCGCCGGCGATCCCCGGCGTGCGCAATACCTCCGCGAGCAACGGGGGGTGTTCGCCTTCCATCGAGGCGGCGGTCACCGCGCCGATTTCACCGGCGAGCTCCGTGCGGACATGATCGGCGAGACGATTCCGGACCGCGGCCGAGCGCGCGGACGGGCCGCCATGATCCACGACGACGATCGGCGGCTGCACCAGGCGGCGCGTGGTCAACGTGGCACGGATCCGGTCGATGAGAATCCGGCCGAGCGTGCCGTGGGCGGACAGGCCTTCGGTGAACGTGAATGCAAACGGCAGCGCCTCCGTGCCGGATCCCGAAGGGGTGACCGCAGCGGTCGGCAACAACTCGCGTTGCAATTCCTCAAGGTCCTGCCGCAGCGCCGAGCCGATCGCGCCCTGGGCGCTCACGAAGAAAGGGACGAAGACGAACTCGCGTTGGCCGAGCGCGGCCATCGCGCGCACAAACGCCCGCAACGTCCATGCCGGGGTGCCGTCGAGATCCGCCGCCGGGATGCGGTCACTGTGTTTCCACGAGACCGCGTGGACCTGCACGCCGACGCGCCGGCCGAGCGCAGCGGCGAGGGCGCGGAGATTGCGGTGGGCCGCGGGCTCGAGCGAGCCGTTGTCGATCAGCGCGACGATCATGCGTCCGGGGCGGCGGGTTCCGCTTGGGCGGCAAACCACGCGAGTTTATCGGCAAGGGCGGCGACTTCCCCGATCACGACGATGGCGGGCGCGCCGAAACCGGCCCGTTCGGATTCGAGCGCGATGCGGTCGACGGTTCCGATCATCTGCCGGTGTTGCCCGGTGGTTGCGGATTGGATCACGGCCGCGGGCGTGCCGGGAGCGAGCCCGCCGGCCTGCAGCCGTCGCGTGATCGTCTCCAGATTCTTCATACCCATGTAAACGCACAGCGTCGCGCCCAGCTGGCCGTAGTCCTCCCAGCGGATCGCGCTGTCCGGCTTCGCCGGATCTTCGTGCCCGGTCAGGAAAACCACCGCCGATGCATGCGCCCGGTGCGTGAGCGGGATGCCCGCATAGGCGGCCGCCGCGAGAGCCGAGGTGACGCCGGGCACGATCTCGAACTCGATGCCCGCCAGGGCGAGCGCCTCCGCCTCCTCGCCGCCGCGGCCGAAAATGAACGGATCGCCGCCTTTCAGGCGCACGACCGACTTTCCGGCGCGGGCGAGACCGATGAGGATCGATTCGATGTCGCGCTGCGGGCAGCAGAAACCGCCGCCTTTCTTGCCGACAAAGACCCGTTCCGCGTCGGGCCGAGCCAAGGCCAGGATCGGCGGTGCCACCAGATAATCGTAGACGACGGCGTCGGCCTCGCCGATGAGCCGGGCCGCCCGCAACGTCAGCAGTTCAGGGTCTCCCGGGCCGGCTCCGACCAGATAAACTTTGGCAGCAAGGCTCATACGCGGTCACGAAAGCCGAATGCATGCCGCTCGCTCAAATGCGGGCAACGCTTTTGCAGACTGGGGCTTCCGGTTAAACATGACATCTTTAGTCAATATGACGTCTTTAAAACTTTACGCGGAAGCAGCCGGGCGCAAGCCTTCTCGGTGTCATGTCTGCAACTTCGCCGCTTCACCGCCGGAACTACCAGCTCCCCGCCGCTGTTCCAGCCCGCCGCGTTCCCGCGGCAAGGTGAGCCGCCCCGCAGCCAGGACGATCCTCACCTCTCTTTTCCGAGCATGACCACTTCCGAACTTCTCCACGCCAACACCGAGCTGCGGACCCAATCGCCCGAGGCCGTGATGCGCTGGGCGATCGCGCGCGCCGGTGGCCGGGCGATCGTTTCCACCAACTTCCGTCCCTACGAAGCGGCGATCCTGCATCTGGCGGTGCAGGTGCAGCCCGACATTCCGGTGCTCTGGGTCGACCATGGCTACAACCGGCCCGCGACCTACCGGCATGCCGAAGCGCTCCGGGCGCAGCTCAAGCTGAACCTCAAGCCGTTCCTGCCGCGGATGACCGCCGCGCATCGCGACGCGATTCACGGGCCGATTCCCACCACGGAGGATGAGGAGGGCCTGAAGCAGTTCAGCGCGCTGATGAAACTCGAGCCGTTCCAACGCGGCATGAAGGAGCTCGCCCCGACCGTGTGGATCACGGCGCTGCGCAAGGTGCAGAATCCGAACCGGGCCGGCCTCGACATCGTGTCGCTCGATCAGAATTTCGGCGCGTTGAAGGTCAGCCCGTTCTTTTACCAGTCCGACGCGGACCTGGATGCCTATCTCGCGCAGCATGCCTTGCCCAACGAGTGGGACTACTTCGATCCCGCCAAAGCCGACGAGAAACGCGAGTGCGGTCTCCACGCCGCCTGGGGCAAAAAGGCGGTCGGCGCCTGAGTCCGGCCCGCCGATCGTATCCGACGTTCACTTACATCCGATTTCATGACGAGTTACCATCTCGACCACCTGCAGCATCTCGAGACCGAGGCGATCCACATCATGCGTGAGGTCGCGGGCGAATTTGAGCGGCCGGCGCTGCTCTTCTCCGGCGGCAAGGACTCCATCTGCCTGCTGCGGCTCGCGGAGAAGGCCTTCCGGCCGTCCGACCTCCCGATGCCGCTGCTCAACGTCGACACCGGGCACCATTTTCCGGAGCTCAACGAGTTTCGCGACCGCCGCGCCAAGCAGCTCGGGGCGAAGCTGATCGTCCGCACGGTCGAGGACGCGATCGCGAAGGGCATCGCCGTGCCGGCGCCGGGCGAGATCAGCCGCAACAAGCTCCAGATCCCGACCCTGCTGGCGGCGATCGAGGAGTTCCGCTTCGACTGCTGCATCGGCGGCGCGCGGCGCGACGAGGAAAAGGCCCGCGCGAAGGAGCGCTTCTTCAGCTTCCGCGACGCCTTCGGGCAGTGGGATCCGAAGAACCAGCGGCCCGAGATCTGGAATCTCTACAACGGCCGGCTGAACCAGGGTGAAAACATGCGCGTGTTTCCGCTCAGCAACTGGACCGAGATGGATGTCTGGGAATACATCCAGCGCGAAAAACTCGAAGTGCCCAACATCTACTTCAGCCACACGCGCAAGGCGGTGCGCCGCGGCGGCCAGTGGCTGCCGGTCACGAATCTCCTCCCGCCGAAGCCCAACGAGGAAGTGCGCGACATGGTCGTGCGCGTGCGCACCATCGGCGACATCATCAGCACCGGTCTCGTGGAATCGCCCGCGACCACGGTGGAGGACATCATCGCCGAAATCGCGGCGGCCCGTGTCACCGAGCGCGGTTCGCGCGCGGACGACAAAGCCTCCGAGGCGGCCATGGAGGATCGCAAGAAGGCCGGATATTTCTGACCGCGGCACAGGGATTCCTGCGCCGACTCCACGCCAGCCGACTGCCAACGCTCACCCAATTTTCACGTTCGTGTATTCCGAAGAAGTCATGCCATCGACCACACCGGCGACGGTCCCGATCGATATCCTCCGTTTCAACACCTGCGGCTCCGTCGATGACGGCAAGTCCACGCTCATCGGCCGCCTCCTCTACGACTCGAAGTCGCTCATGGAGGACCAGATCGAGGCGCTCGAGCGCTCGGCCGACATCACCGGCGGCGGGCAGATCAACCTGGCCAATCTCACCGACGGCCTCCGCGCCGAGCGCGAGCAGGGCATCACGATCGATGTCGCCTACCGCTACTTCGCGACGCCGCGCCGGAAGTTCATCATCGCGGACACTCCCGGCCACGTCCAATACACGCGCAACATGGTCACGGGCGCCTCGACGGCCAACCTGTCGATCATCCTCGTCGACGCGCGCGCCGGCGTGATCGAGCAGAGCCGGCGGCACACCGCGATCGCGGCGCTCCTCGGTATCCCGCACCTCGTGGTGGCGGTGAACAAAATGGACCTCGTGGGCTGGAGCGAGCAGCGCTTCCTCGAGATCCGCGCGCAGTTCGAGGAATTCCTCCCGCGCTTCAACATCAAGGATGTGAAGTTCATCCCGCTGAGCGCGCTCAACGGCGACAACGTCGTCGATGCCTCGCCGCACACGCCGTGGTATTCCGGGCCCACGCTGCTCAGTCATCTCGAGACCGTGCACATCGCGAGCGACTGGAACCTGAACGGCTTTCGTTTCCCCGTGCAGTGGGTCAACCGCCCGCACAATCCGACGGACGCCACGCTGCACGATTTCCGCGGCGTCAGCGGCCAGATCGCCGGCGGCATCGTGAAGGTCGGCCAGAAGGTGATCGCGCTGCCCGCGGGCGTCGTCACGACCGTAAAGGAAATCTGGACCCTCGACGGCCAGCTGCAGGAAGCGTTCTGCCCGCAGTCCGTCACGATCGTGCTCGAGCACGATGTCGATGTGAGCCGCGGCAGCATCCTGATCGGGCCCGAGCACCTCCCGGGTTCGAGCAGCGAACTGCAGGCCAAGGTCTGCTGGATGCACAGCCGGCCGCTGCAGGCCGGACGGAAATACTTCGTGAAACACACGACGCAGACGGTGCAGGCGGTCGTGACCGGCCTCGTGAACCGGCTCAACATGTCCACGCTCGAGACCGAGGCCGATCCGGCCGAGCTCGCGATGAACGACATCGGCGAGATCCGGCTGCGCACGGCGAAGCCGCTCGTTTTCGACGGCTACGAGACGAACCGGCTGACCGGCTCGTTTATCCTGATCGAGCAGGGCACCAACGCGACCGTCGGCGCGGGCATGCTCCTGCCGCCGCGCGAGGTCGTGAAGTCCGAGAACGGCGACTACGTGATCTGAGCGCGCGTTCCGTCTGCCCGAGGCATGAAGATTTCCGTGCAGGTCGATTATGCGTGCCGCGTGATGGCGGAGCTGGCGCGCCTGCACGGGAGCGGCGAGCTCGCCCAGATCGAACATCTCGCGCGGGTCGAGGCGGTGCCGCCGACGTTTCTCGCGCAACTGCTCGGGAAACTGCGCCACGCGGGGCTCATCGTGAGCCGGCGCGGCAACCAGGGGGGCTTCACCCTCGCGCGTGCGCCGGAGAGCATCTCGGTCTTCGACGTGGTCACCGCGATCGAGGGACACTGCGTCCAGTTGAGCGGCAATACCGAGGGGCGCAGCGGCCGCCGCATCAAGGAGGTGTGGCTGGATGTCGCGCAGCGGATCGAGACCCGGCTGAAGGAGCAGACGCTCGACCGGCTGGCCAGCAGCCCGGCCACGGAGATGTATCACATCTGAGCCGCTTTGCAGCCTGGCGGGTCTGCGCGGGACAGTGACTGCGGCTCAAGGCAGGTGCGGTGCGAGGTCGAGTTTCTCGCTTCGGCCTGCCTCGTGGTAAGACACGCCGGTCCCGAGCTTCACCTTGAAGTGGGCTGCGGCGCAGACGATGGGCGTGGGGAAGCGGAGCGAGAGCGGCAGGGATGCGCCTGCGCCGCAGAAAGCGCCCGACGCGGCGACGACCATCGCGCTCAAGCAGGCGCGAGGGGTTCGATCGTCACGGCGCAGGCCTTGTAGGCGGGCTGGCGGGAGTGCGGATCGAAGGCGGGAAATGTGAGGCGGTTCACCGCGTCGAAATGCATCGGCAGGAAGACCTGGCCGGGTTGCACGGTGGCGGTGACGACGGCGACGGCGTGCGCGATCCCGCGGCGGGAGCGGACGGCGATGCGTTGCCCCGCAGAGATGCCGAGGCGGGCGGCGTCGTCCGGATGAACGTCGGCGGTGAGGACGGTCGGCGCGAGTTTGCGCAGCACGGCGCTTTTGTCGGTGCGCGATCCGGTGTGCCACTGCGCGGAGGAACCGCGGCCGGTGAGGAGCAGGAACGGATACTCGGCGTCCGGCGGCTCGGGCAGCGGGCGCGGCGGATCGAACAGAAACTTCGCGCGGCCGTCGGGCGTGAAGAAGCGGCCATCGGCGAAGAGGCGACGCTCCTGGATTTCGGATTGGGGATTGGGGATTTCGGATTGGGCAATCCGCGATCCGCAATCCGCGATCCGCGATTCGGACGTCGCGGCCGGATACGGCCACTGGATGCCGCCGGCGGCGGCGAGGTGGTCGTAGTCGCGGATGCCGGTGAAGTCGAAGGGGCGGCCGCGGGAAAGCATTTTCAGGAGCTGGAAGGTGGCGGCGGGGCTCTGCCAGGCGCGGAACATTTCGCCGCAACCCCAGGCTGCGGCGATGAGCTTGAAGATCGCGAAGTCGCTCAGCGCCTGGCCGGGAGCGCGGGCGACTTTGCGCGCCACGCCGAGGCGGCGCTCGCTGTTGATCATCGTGCCTTCCTTTTCGCCCCAGCCGGCAGCGGGGAGAACGAGGTGCGCGAGCCGGGCGGTCTCGGTCGTCGCATACATGTCCTGCACGACGAGGAAATCGAGTTTGCCGAGGAGCGCCTGCGCGCGCGACTGGTGGATCCACGAGTGCGCGGTGTTGGTCGCGATCACCCATAGACCGCGGATCTCGCCGCGGTCGATCGCATCGAGGATCTGATCGTAGGCGTAGCCGGTGCGGCCGGGGATCGCGCCGACGGGCAGCCCGACGAGGTCGGCGACGTGCGCGCGGTCGGTGGCGCTCGCGAAATCGTAGCCACCGAGCAGCGAGGTGCTGTTGCCAAAGAGCCGCGAGCCCATCGCGTTGCACTGGCCGGTGATCGAGTTGGCGCCGGTGCCGGGGCGGCCGATGTTGCCCGTCATCAGCGCGAGGTTGATGATCGCCTGGGCGGTGCGCGTTGCCTCGTGGCTCTGGTTGACGCCCATGGTCCACCAGAACGACACGCGTTCGCGGGTGGCGATGATCTCGGCGAGCCGATGCAGCGTGGCGGGAGGCAGACCGCAGTCGACGGCGACGCGCCCGGGCGTGAATTCGGCGAGGAAGCGGGCGAAGTCATCGAAGCCGGTGGTGTGCGCGGCGATGAAGTCGCGTTTGACCGCGCCGCGCTCGAGCAGCAGATGCGCGAGACCGTAGAGGAGCGTGAGGTCGGACTTCGGGCGGAGGGCGACGTGCAGCGTGGCGGCTTGGGCGGTCTCGGTGCGGCGCGGGTCGACCACGACGATCTCGGGCGAGCGGCGGTTCATCATCACGCGTTGCCACATGATGGGGTGGGCGATGCAGGGATTGGCGCCGACGAAGATGAGGGCGTCGCTCTCCTCGAAGTCGGCGTAGGTGAACGGCGGGGCGTCGAAGCCGAACGACTGCTTGTAGGCGACGTGCGAGGTGGCCATGCACTGCCGCGTGTTGGAGTCGCAGTGGAGGCCGCCGAGGCCGAATTTGAACAAGGCGCCGAGTAGCGCCATCTCCTCGGTGAAGATCTGGCCGGTGCTGAGAAACGCGAGGGCGTGCGGACCATGCGCGGCCTGGATCGCCTTCATCCGCGTGGTGAATGCGGCGAGTGCCGCAGGCCAGGAGGCCGGCTCGAGTTGCTGCGTATCCGGATTTCGGATCAGGGGCGTGGTGGCGCGGTCGGGGGCGGCAAGCGGGGTGAGCGCCTCCCAGCCCTTGGGGCAGGCCATGCCGAGGTTGACGGGGTAGTCGGGGTCGGCGCTGAGGTTGATCGCCTCGCCGGCGGGCCCGAGGTGGATCTTGAGCGAGCAGCCGGTGCTGCAGAAGCCGCAGACGGAGGTGGTGACGGCGCTGGGCTGCAACCGCGCGGGCACGTGGCCGAGGCCGAAGGCGGCGGGGCGCTGCACGAGTTCGGACGTCATCGGTCCGTGGCGCGCGTGGAGCAGTTCGGCGAACGGGGTGCTCATGGGCTCACGCGGGTTGGCCGGGCATTTTCGGCGCCTCGACGGCGCGGAAGAACAGGAGGCGATCGAGGGCTTCGCCGACGATGAGCGGGAGCAGGGCGGCGAGCGGCGCGGGCGAAAACAGGAGCGGGATCGCGCCGATGGCCGCGAGCGCGCGCGCGACGACGAGCGGTCGCAGG
>JACCEE010940704.1_pt1 | contig 10671 bp, 8 predicted proteins | sample 7449931 | NCBI WGS metagenome assembly JACCEE01 (sample SAMN15323457, study PRJNA562643) | freshwater metagenome | isolation source: river surface water | place: USA:Blue River Watershed | collected 2017-08-19 | reverse complement strand
TTCTGCGCCAGACAGCTTTTGCCACTGCCGCCTTTCTCACCGCCAACTAACAAAATCATGGAGCTTCCCTCTTAGTCGCGACCAAAACAATTCAGCACTGCTTTTGCAGAACTGCAGGTTGTGCAGAGTGCCTCGGAACAGGCAGTCCGTCTACAGTGTAGGAGACTTCAGCTTAATCAGCCAACGTCTGTTTTTTTACAACTGAACCTCAATCTGAGCTATTGCCTGTAGGGCTTTGCTAACCGCCTGATCAGTGGTCTCACCCAATGCCAATGCGACGCCTAACCGTCGTTCACCTTGTACTTCCGGTTTGCCAAACAAGCGCAGTTCTGTGTCTGGAACACTCAGCGCTGCAGCCAGATTTCCATATTGCATCTGGTTGGAATGGCCGGCAACCAATAACACGGCGGATGCCGCCGGTCCGTACTGACGGATGGTTGGGATTGGCAGACCGAGGATCGCGCGGGCATGCAGCGCAAATTCAGATAAATTCTGCGAAATTAGCGTGACCATACCGGTGTCATGCGGGCGGGGTGATACTTCGCTGAACCAGACATCGTCGCCTTTAACAAACAGCTCGACACCAAATAAACCACGGCCTCCCAGTGCTGCGGTGATTCGGCTGGCATAGTCGCGGGCGCTTGCCAGTGCTGCAGCTGACATCTGTTGTGGTTGCCAGGATTCGCGGTAGTCGCCTCGTTCCTGCCGGTGGCCAATAGGTTCACAGAATTGCGTCTGACCATCCGCTGTGCGCACAGTCAGCAAGGTGATTTCGTAATCAAAATCGACAAAGCCTTCAACAATAACCCGGCCTTTACCGGCACGGCCGCCTTCCTGGGCATACAACCAGGCAGGTTGCAGATCTTCTGGACTTTTCAGCACCGACTGGCCTTTGCCGGACGATGACATAATCGGTTTCACGACGCAGGGATAACCAATTTCAGCAACGGCGGCCAGATAACTCGGGTGATCGTCAGCGAAGCGATAACGCGATGTTGGCAGCGCCAGTTCTTCTGCAGCCAAGCGCCGGATGCCTTCCCGGTTCATGGTCAGGTGTGCCGCCCGGGCGCTTGGGATCACGCAAAATCCCTCTTGCTCCAATTCCAGCAGGGTGGCGGTGGCAATAGCTTCAATTTCAGGCACGATAAAATGCGGTTTTTCACGGATCACCAGCTGACGCAGTGCGGCGCCATCCAGCATTGAAATGACATAGTGGCGATCGGCGACCTGCATCGCCGGCGCATTGGGGTAGCGGTCGGCGGCGATTACTTCACAGCCATAACGTTTCAGTTCCAGACAAACTTCTTTACCCAGTTCACCGCAGCCCAAAAGCAGCACTTTGGTGCTGTGCGGACTGCCGGGAGTTCCAATCATCGGCATGATTATTCTCGATCTTCATTGATTCGGCTATGGGCTTCAGATTACTGATCAGGCTGGGTTTTTCAACCTTTATTGCGGTGTTTGCCGCATTTCGTTGCTTGCCGCCACACATTGGGTTAGGCCGCTGCCCAAAATGGCGCCTGCCGAGTTGATATGTCATGAATAATGCAGAAAAAAAACGGACCGATAGGTCCGTTTGATGGTGACTCAGAGGCCAGTTTAGCTGGCCATAGCGACCTGTGGCAGACGCGCGCCAGTGCGACGGCGGAACCAAAACAGGGCAGGGAGCAGCAGTAACAACGCGGTCGGGTGCGGAGCGCTGACGCTGGTGTTGCCGCCTGGCGGAATGTCTAATGGTGACCAGTTCACTTGCTGATTACCGCTCCAGGATTTCGCCATTACTTGGCCCCAAATCACACCCCATTCGGTAGAGACAGCAGCCTTTGGTGCCAGAATCGAGCCGTAGACAGAAGATGAGATGCGCAGATCATTGATACCGTTGAAATTGAACAGCACATGGTTGGCGATGGCCGGGCTATTACTGTTCAGCGCGCCCACTTCATAACGAACCTGCGTCAGGGACATACAATCTTTCTGGCCGACCGCGCATTTAGCTTGTGGTGTCCAGTTTTTGGCCTGAGTACCATTTGGGTTGCTCATATTGAACACGATTAACGCATCTTTGCTGATGTTGGCATTGTCGACGCGGATCGTGTGGAACTGATTCAGGTCGTCCTGAGTGACGTTAAAGACATAAACGTTATCAGCAGTGACTTTGGCTGGTGTAAATACCAGTACACCGTCTTGGGTATTGCGGTTCACACCAACGGCTGGAGTTGTTTTTGCAGCCAGTTCATCCGACAGCTTGTTCAGGTGAGTGAAAGCACTGTTGAAATCGACACTGGAAGGGGCTTTGGTGGTGGAGGCGGTACCAACACCACCATTGCTGACGCTGTAACTGCCACCGTAGACCAGATCACCGAGTTTAGTGTTGGCGGCACCGTCATAGACATTCAGGTAACCCTCGCCAGATTTCACCACATTGCCACCCACTGTGACTGTCGCTGGCGCGCTGCTGTTGACGTAGCCAAAGTCATAACCGCCGTTGACCAGCAAATTACCGCCAATGGCTGCAGCGCCTTCAGTATCAGAGGAGCTGGCACTGAAGTTTTCTTTCACAAATACGTTGTAGTTTGCAGCCTGACCCAGGCTGATCCCACCGGCCTGACTGGCCATGCTACACAGGCTGGCCGCAACCAGACTTAATACAACTGCTAACTTCATCGCAGACTCCTGCAAAATGCTGCTGAAAATTTGCGCAATGATACCCGATCAATCCTTCATTTGACAACGCTGTCTTTTTGAAATTTTCATGAATCAGTTTATCAGCGGTATCGCAGATATATTATTCAGGATAATCAATAGTATAAGATCGTGCTAATTCAATGTATTTATCAATAAACCCGCAGTAGATCTTAGTGTTCTCTTTAAAATTCAGCCAGTTCAGGATATTACTGCGCTGGCTGTATCTTTTTTTCAATTTTTTTGCAGTTGCTGTAACAGCTTCTGTTCTGCTGCGCTAAGAGGACGGTCTTTCAGCTGGAGCAGGACAGCCTTCGCTTCCTCTGGCCTTTTTAGTTGCTGCAGTGCTGCCGCTATATGCAGCTGTAACAGAGATGAATTGGGCTGGCGGATCTCCGCGTCACGCAGGACGCCAAGTCCTTGCTCAGCCTGACCTGCCTTGACCAGTGCATAACCATAGGTGTCTAGAATGTCCGGTTGTTCCGGCATCGCCTGGTGGGCTTTTTGTGCCAGTTTTAAGGCCTGTTGCGGATCGGTATCAAACAGCAGTACAGCCAGATTGTTCTGCAGCACGGCCTGACTATCCAGTAACGGGCTTTGTTGATACAAGGTTCGGGCCTGCTCAGGCAGCCCTGCCAATTCCAGTTGCTCCGCCAATAACATCGTTGCACTTAAATCGGCCGGATGCTGGCTTAACCAGTCGCGGAGCAATTGCTGAATGGCTGTGGGATCCTGGCGCTGGGCACGTAGTAACAGCAGTAGATGGCGTTGATCGCCGGATTGTTTAAACAGCGGGATCAGCAGCGCCGCAGCGGCTTGATCCTGACCTTGCGCCAAATGGAAATGTGCTTTCAGTTCGGCAAAAGCGGGTTGTTGGCCTAAGCTGCTTTGCAGTTTTTGCAGCAACTTCATGCCGTCAGTAAAACGCTGTTCCAGCAACGCCAGTCGAGCCTGCAACAAACCGATACTGGCTTCATCGGCATCCAGTGCCTGCAGCCGGGTCAGCGTTTTGGCCACGCCGCTGTTGTCCTGACTACGCAGTTGCAAATCGGCCAGGTCGCGCAGGCGCCACGCTTGATCGTACCAAAGACCATACAGGATCTCACTGAGCCGTTTTGCTTCGGTTAAATCCTGCTGCTGTAGCGCCAGCCTTGCTTTGGCAAAATACAGGTCAGTGCTGATATCAGTTTGTTCTGTTAGCTGTGCAGCCAGATCTTTAGCCTCCGCTAACCGATTGGTTTGCAGATACAGCTCCAGCAGTGCCATTCGCGCCGGCACCAGTTTCAAATCCTGTTGATCCAGCTGTTGTAAATAATGGATAGCATCCGGCGCCTTACCGAGGCGCAATGAGGCGTCGGCCATTAGCTGCAAAACCAACGGGTCTGAGGCATCTTTTTGCAGCAGCGTGCGGTAAGCTTGCATCGCGCTGTTCCAGTCATGCTGTTGCAATGCCAGACTGGCCAGTGATAACAGACTGGGTTTGTAGTTTGCATCCAGCGTCAGTGCCTGCTGAAAAAACTGCCTGGCAAGGCCAGGATCTGCAGATTTGGCGGCGACATCACCGGCTAACTGGAAAATTTCTACTTTAGACTGGTCACTTTTTAGTAAGTCAGCGGCGGTCTGGCGGGCCTCATTCAGCATGCCCTGTTCCAGCTGTAAATAGCCCAGTACGATCAGATCTGCTTGCTGGCTGGTGCCACCCTGTTCAGTCAGTAAACGCCGGGCTTCAGCGCTTTGATTATTGCTGAGCAGGCTTTGTATATAAGCTTTACGGATCTCAGGCTGTTGCGGAAAAGCGCTAAAGGCTTGTTGTAACAACTTCAGCTCAGTGGCCGGATCACGTTGTGCCCGAGCGACGGCGGCACCTAATAAATACAGTTGAAAATCAGCCGGATTCAGTTCCAGCGCCTGCCGGCTGAAGCCGCCCGCTGTTTTGGCATCACCGAGCTGCAGGTAACTCTGCGCTAACAGTTGGTGGACCTGATAGTTTGCCGGGTACAATTTCAGTGCGCGGCGTAATTTCAGGATCGCTTGCTCAAACTTTTCCTGACTGAAATCCATCGTCGCGGCGAGCAACAATACGTCTTCCTGTTCTTTGGCGTTTTCCGGCAGATTGTTCAGTTGCATCTGAACCTGACGCAACATCCGGTTTTGTTCTTTGTCATCCCCTTGCAGACCAATCAATGCCGCGTGGATTAACTGACCATAAGGGTTATACGGGAATTTTTCGCGGTAACTGACGATGGCGTTTAATGCCTCGGCCAGTTTTCCTTGTTGCTGCAGCACCTGCGCTTTTCCCAACAGGGCAATTGCATCGCTGTCGTCCCGGCTCAACAGTTGCTGATAAATCTTCAGTGCGTCGTCACGCTGTTGCTGGATTAAATACAGTTGTGCCTGCAAATACTGTGCTTTTTTACCAAAAGCGCCATCGACGCGAATTGCGCTCAGCAGCGGCTGGATCTGCGAAAATTGCTGCTGTTTCAGGTGGAGCTCAGCCAGCTGAAAGCGAATTTCATCGGCGAGTACCGCATCGGCCTGACTCAGGCTTTGTTGATACAGCGCCGCGGCTTCTTCATATTGATATTGCGCTTTGTGCAAATTGGCACGCATCAGCTGATACGCAGGCTGCGTTTTGAATTGCGGGTAGCGGTCCAGCAGAAATGCCACATCATTGGATTTTTGCTGGGCAAGCAAAGCACGCATCAGATCGTAAATCAGCGGCTCTGTCGCGGCGCCGCCATCCAGTGCCAGCTGCAGTTCTTTTTCGGCGCTGCTCCAATTGCCGGCCTTTAACAATACTTGTCCCAGCATCAGCCGGGCTGGTAAATAGGCCGGATTTTGTTGCAGACTGTTGCGCAGTTCCAGCTCTGCTTCACGCCATTGCTGCTGCTGACTGTATTGACGGGCCTTTTCATAATAAGCTGCGGCAGTATCCGCAGCAAAAACCGGTTGCGCCATCAGGGCAACCATCACAGCAAGTAAACGCAGTTTCATTACAATTCCTTCACAGCCGGGCTAACGCTCACTTTAATTGATAGCGTTGTCATGCGCAAAGTTTGAATGTCGCCGGCAGCAAAAGGAATACATCACAGGAGCAATAAAATGCAGATAGAACACCGACCGCAAGAGAGTTGTTTTCTCTACCAGACCGGGCAGGCCGAAGCGCGGCTGGACTACCGGTTGTTGCAGAGCAACGGCCACGATGCCGTCGATTTTTACCACACCTTTGTGCCACCAGAGTTGCGCGGGCATGGCATCGCCGCTTTGTTGACAGAGGCTGCGCTAAGCTGGGCCCGACAGCAGCAGTTGCAGATCCACGCCAGCTGCAGTTATGTCGCGCGGGCACTATAAAACTTGCAATTTCTGTAAAATGTATACAAATTTACTGGGTGTATGCAAATTTAAAGAAGGCAGCAGTTTATGACCCAACAGCCACAGCAAGTTCAATCCGGTGAATCGCCTTTGCTGCGGGCGCCCGTGCCTGCCGGCTGGAGCGGCTCGCACTGGGTGGCGGGTTTTGTCGCTGTACTGGTTGGCTTTGCCAGCTCGGTGGCGATTGTCTTTCAGGCCGCAGCCGCAGCGGGTGCAAATGCTGCACAGATCGCCAGCTGGATCGGCATCCTGGGTTTTGCCATGGGGGTGACCTGCATCGGCTTCTCCTGGTACTTTAAAGCGCCGGTTTTGACGGCCTGGTCGACGCCAGGCGCTGCATTGCTGGCGACCAGCCTGACTGGCTACAGCCTGGCAGAGGCGGTCGGTGTTTTTATGTTCAGCGCGTTACTGACGTTGTTATTGGGCCTGTCCGGCTGGTTTGATCGCGCGACCCGGGCGTTACCGCTTCCCCTTGCCGCCGCCATGCTCGCTGGTATTTTGTTGCAATTTGGCTTGGGTATTTTTCGGCATCTACCGCAAGCGCCGCTGTTGGTGATCGGCAGCGTGGTGCTGTTTGTGCTGAGCCGGCGTTTTTTGCCACGTTACAGCATTCCGCTGGTGTTGCTGGCTGGCGTGGTGTTCACCTTGTTGCGCGGCGAGTGGTCGGTACAACAACTTGAACCTGCATTGGTGCAGCTGGAGTGGGTGTGGCCGCAGTGGAACTGGCAGGCACTGCTGGGCGTCGGATTGCCGTTGTTTCTGGTCACGATGTCGTCGCAAAACGTGCCAGGTCTCGCGGTTTTGCGCAGTCAGGGCTACCAGACGCCGGTGTCGCCAATTCTAACGGTGACCGGCTTATTGACGCTGGTGACAGCACCATTTGGCAATTTTTCTATTAATCTGGCGGCGATCACAGCAGCCATTTGCAGCGGGCCAGAAGCCCATCCGGATCCAACCTCACGTTATCGCGCCGGGATTGCCGCCGGCATTTTTTATCTGCTGACCGGCCTGGCCGGGTCGACCATTGTTGCCTTGTTTTTAGCCTTTCCGCCGCCACTGGTGGCGGTAGTGGCCGGCCTGGCATTGCTGGTCACCATTGCCGCTAATTTATCGGTCGTTAGCAACGATGGACCTTACCGGGAGGCGGCAATGCTGACGTTTTTACTGACCGCGTCGGGCGTCAATTTCTTTGGTATTGCATCGGCATTTTGGGGACTAGTACTTGGGGTGTTGGTATTAGTGTTGCAACGGTGGCGGGCGTGATGAATAAAGCCGAATTGTATCTGCAGATCCGCGACGATATCCGCCGGCGCATCTGGCCACAGGGTCAGCCGCTGAAACAGCAGGCATTGGCAGATTATTATCACACCAGTCGCATCCCGGTGCGCGACGCGCTGGCCCGTCTGGCGGCAGAAGGCTGGCTGGTCAGCGCCGGCAAAGCCAGTTTGATGATCCCGCCATTGTCAGCGGCGGAAGCGCAGGAACTGTGCCTGATCCGCCAACAACTGGAGCCGCTTGCGCTGCGTCTGGCGATCCCGCAGCTGAATTTTGCCATTCTTGGGGCGGCAGAAGATTGTCTGCGCGCGGCAGCGCAGGCGGGGGCTGACCCACTCCGCCATGGCGAGCTGAACTGGCAGTTTCATCAGCTGTTGTATCAGCCCTGCGCGATGCCGACGTTATTACAGTTATTGCAGCAGCTGCATCTGAAAGTAGAAATGTATTTGGGGTTTCAACAAGTTAGCCTGGGCTATGCTGAACAAAGTGCAGCCGAGCATCAGCAACTGCTGCAGTTGCTACGGGACAACCAGCCGGAGCAGGCCGTGGCATTATTGCAACGGCATATTGCCGAAGCGGCTGCAGCGTTACAGCAGCATCTGGCGTTGGTTTAAATCAGGAGCAAACGATGAATGATCCACAACTGGATGCTTTGATTTGCCCGCGCTGCGGCCGGCCGAATCAGTGTGCGGTAGTGTCGGGCAGCACAGACTGCTGGTGCCGGCAGCTGCCGCTATTGCCGCGGACCATCAGCAAAACCGCAGCACAGGCTGCGGTCTGTTATTGTCCGGGCTGCCTGGCCGAATTAACGGCGGCGGGCGACAGCCAGCAGGGCGCCGAGGCCCAGCATTACAAAGCCAAGGGCTCCGCCTGAGCTGCTGCTGTTCGTTTGTTGCTGCAGAATGGCGGTATTGGCTTTCGGATTCAGGCTGCTTGCGCTGTTCACTTCACTGTTCACCACGCTGATGCTTTCAATCAACACCAGATTGTCCTGAGTCACCGCGCGCTGAGCAGTAGCGTCAGCACTGGTGTAGTTGCGCAGTGGCACCCCGTTAAAACTGGCATTGAGCTTGTTTGGTAATGCGGCGATCGCATCGACTATTTCCATGCCATTGCCAGTGATTTGGCCAAACACAGTAAAGCCGGCGTTTTGCAAATCCAGTTGCGGATTACCGCCGCTGTTGTCGGCCAGATTGATAAACCATTGGTTGGTTGCACTGTTTGGATCGCCGGCGACTTTGGCCATCGCGATAGTGGCGCGAACGTTTGACCATTTTGGTTCGTTGCGTACCGGAGCCTGTTGTGCAACAGCACTAAAAGGCGACGCATTGTTGCCGCTGTATTTAAAACCGCCCCCCTGGATCACAAAACCAGGTTCGCTGCGGTGGATGAATGTTCCGTTGTAACTACCGGCTTTGACGTAACTTAGGAAGTTCGTCACGGTGGCTGGCGTTGTTTGGTCAAACAGATTTACTTCAAAATTACCCAAGCTGGTCTTCACCAGAACTACAGTCGCAAGCGCAGGCTGGGCAATACACATAGAGGTTAATAACGCGGCGAGCGGCAGCGGGCGCAGGATCTTTGACATCAGGGGTTCTCTCCATCAAGAAATGACCGTCAGCTTAACTGACGGCAGATTGCCACCGCGAGCAGCATTACATTTAGTGACGAATTGACTACAGAATGCTGTAATCCGCACCAAAGCGGTGATTGAGGCAGCTGGTTATTTTGCCGGCTGCGTGCTTAGTTGTTGCCAGTTGTCCAGATAATGACGGGCGTTTGGATGTTCACGCGCCTGTTCAAAATACTGGTGGGCTTTGTTCAGGTTACGGCTGACTACTTTACCTTCAAAATACAGCAGGCCCAGATAATAACTGGCGCTGATGCTACCTTTGCCGGCTGCCTGTTGCAGCAGATCCACGGCTTTGGCCGGGTCCGCTTTGGTACCTTTACCAAACAGATATAACAAGGCCAGCCGGTTTAACGCCGGCGCATAGCCCTGTTCAGCGCCAAAGCTGTAAAAACGCACTGCACCGGCCGGATCTGCTGGGATACCTTCACCGTCATCCAGCATCACACCGGCATGAAAAGCACAGGCGGCCACACCCTGACGGGAACACAGAAAAAACCAGCGACTGGCTTGCTGTGGATCGGCAGCGACCTGATCGCCATCTCGATACATATTGCCAAGTTTCAGCATTGCGCGGCCAAAGTAACGCTCTGCAGCCTGCCGATAATAATCAGCGGCAGTGCGGCCTGGTTCGTTGAACCATTGGCGTTCCAAACCATATCCATACAGATAAAATGCTTCCGGATGGAACGATAACATGGCCCGACGCAACAATTGTTGCGCCTGCAGGCCTTGGTCCGCAGTTAAATCACCCAGTTGCATTACATCAGACACATACAGGTATGCTGCGGTTGTGCTGCCTTGCTCAGCCAGCTGTTTCAGTTGTGCAGTGGCGGTTGCTGCCGGCAACTGTTGATGCTCAATCTGAGCCAGCAAGGCAAAACTGGCGGCATCCGAGTGGCCTGCTTTGGCGGCGATCTGTAATTGTGTGATTGCAGAGGCGGCGTCTCGTTTGACCAGTTTGCCCTGTAACAGATAACGAGCTAACTGTACTTCCGCATGACCCGGGCCGGATTTTTCATTGATATACGCGACCAGTTCCTGACTGGCTTGCTGGTGTTTTCCGCCAGTCAATTGTTGCTGGTGCAGTAAATGCAATAGCTGTAGTGCAGGGATATAATCCTGATCGGCCGCGTCGGTCAGCCAGCCAAGGCATTGTGCTTTGCTACTTTGCAGGGTGATCCCGGGCAATAAACTCAGTTCTGCCAGCGCGACTCGGGCTTGCAGTGAGCCTTGCCCAATCGCGGTCAATAAATAGCGTTCGGCCTCGGCATATTTGCCTTCTTCTGCCAGCACCCTGGCCAGGGCGACCATCATCGCCGGATTGCTTTTGGCCCCTTCAGGCAATAATTCTTTGCGCCAGCCATCCACCAGTCCGACAAAAGGAAACGGCAAGCCATCAATGGCGTGCAGATAGCGCTGGTTTTCAAAAAATACGACTTTGAGCTGATTATCGGCTGGATCGTAAGCGTGAACTTCGTAATGCATACTGTTGCCGGAAGAACCAAGCACGGCGTGATAGTCCTGCATTTGCATGCCGAGCAGGCCGAGCAATTCGTGTGCGTCGGCAAAAGTACTGATCCGCCAGGCGGAGAAACTGGCTTTGCCATTGCCACTGCGCAGGATGCCATCGCGCAGATAACTCTGATAAGCCAGCAGTTTGCGTTGTTGCTCAGGTTGTTGATGTTCTTGATAACAGTTTAATGCCAGCC
>JACCEE010072669.1_pt1 | contig 10672 bp, 8 predicted proteins | sample 7449931 | NCBI WGS metagenome assembly JACCEE01 (sample SAMN15323457, study PRJNA562643) | freshwater metagenome | isolation source: river surface water | place: USA:Blue River Watershed | collected 2017-08-19 | reverse complement strand
GGGGCCGTTAGACCGACCCCATGAACATCCTCATCGTCGACGACAGCAAGGTCATGCGGATGATCGTGCGTCGCACCCTCCGGCAGGCCAACGTCCCCGCCCACAGCGTGGAGGAGGCCGAGAACGGTCAGGACGCACTCGGAAAGCTCGCGGCGTTCAAGGCCGACCTCATCCTCTCGGACTGGAACATGCCCGAGATGGACGGCCCCGCGCTGCTCGCCGCCGTGCGCGCGGCCGGCAACGCCCACGTGAAGTTCGGATTCATCACGTCGCAGTCCTCGGTCGAGTCGCGGGAGACCGCGCGGCGTGCGGGCGCCGAGTTCCTCATCACGAAGCCCTTCACCCCGGAAGACCTCGAGGCCGTCCTCAAGCCCGTCTTCGCCGCGAAGCGCTGAGCACCGGGAGTCCACCATGTCCGCCGTCACCAAGCTTCCCGACATCAACTTCGTCGCGAAACACTTCCAGGACCTCCTCGGCCGGAAGTGCAGCGCGATCCTGACGAAGCCGCCCCTCCGCACGGGCCCGACCGACACGACCTACATCTCGTGGTACGAGCTCGACGACCACCGGATCGTGGCGGTCATGGCCGTCGACCACGCGCTCGCGAGCATCCTCGGGACCGCGCTGGCCATGGTGCCCCCCACGCAGGCGCAGGCGCTCACGAAGGCCGGCACCTTGGACCAGAATGCCACAGACTGCCTCTTCGAGTGCCTGAACGTGTCCTCGCGCTTCTTCCACCGCGCCTTCGAGAAGCCCGTCACCATCCTCCAGGTGGCACGCGCCAACGTGAAGGGCGCCGCGGGCGTCCCCGACGACGCGCGCGCCGTCTTCGCCTCGGCCGGTCAGCGCTTCGACATGGCGCTCACGGTCGATGGCTACGGGACCGGGACCGTCTGCATCGCGTGCCTGTGAGGCGGAGGGTCAGCGGGTAGAGCGGTCGTCGGTCAGGACGTCGCGCAGGTCCGCGTCGAGGTCGTCGACATCGACGCCGAACTCGTCCCGGAGCATCGACAGGAGGTCGTCCGCCTCCGGTGGGGATGCGCCTCCGAACGTCGTGCCGCTGGAGGGGCCCCTGACAACCTCCCGCGGCACCCCGGACGCTGGGGCGGAGGGGGTTCCCCCCTCCGCAACGCCTCCCCCCGTGCCGTCGGAGGGTGCCGCGGGAGGAAACGCGGCCGCGGGGTCGAGGGCTACGTGCACTCCATCGGTCGGTGGGCCCGCGTCACGCGCGCCCGCGACCTCGGGACGTACGGGCACGTGCGCGGGCGGAGCACACCCGCCGTCGACCTCTCCGAACACGCCGGGCCAGGCGAGGGCGAGCGCGCGAAGCTCACGCGGTGCGAGCGCCACGGCACGGGGCGCGTCCGCCTGCACGTGGAGGCGCGCGTCGGCATGCAACCACGCCGCGAGTCCCCTGCGGCGATCCAGACCGATGCAGGTGACGAGGGGATGCGCGTCCCCCTCGAGGTCGACCATGCAGCGCACCTCCGACCCGGCGGGAAGCTCCGCGGGACCGCCGAGCTCCGCCTCCAGGAGGGTGGGACCGGACCCGCGAGCCACCGGAAGCACGACGCCCGGCGCGAGGGGTCGAGCGTCCGGCCCCCAGAGCCCCACCGTCAGTCCGCGGAGGCGGGCGCACTCCGGGATCTCCACCCGCACGCGCCAGCGGTGCGCGGACCGACCGAGGAAGGTGAGCCGAGGTTCCATGTGTGGAGCCTTAGACACCGTCGCGCCCGGGTCAACCCGCGCGCGCGCCCGCACGCCCGCCGGGTCACGGTGCGACGACGGTCCCCCGGGTGTCCGCGCCCGGGCCACAGGTGCGCGTGACCGCGTGCCCTTCCAGCTCCGCGATCGTACGATCGCCCATCTCGATGCTCCCCTGCCCTCCCGTCCAGCGCAGGCCGATCTCCGTCCCCGCACGGAGGCCCGTGTAGGTCTCCGCCAGCGCGATCACCCCGCCGGCGAGGGTGCCGTGCTGGAGGACGTCCCAGACGGCTCCGTCCGGCGCGTGGACATCCACCGCCGAGGAGAAGCCGACCACGCCGGGTGTCTCCGCCAGCCAGCGCGTGACGACGCGCTCCGGCGTCGCGACCCACCCACCGCTCGCCCAGGTGCTCAGGGTGCCGACCGCCGTCCATCCCTCCCCGTTGCAGCGGACCTCCCAGCAGCCCGTGGCGGCGCAGTCGTCCACGCCCCAGGCCCCCTCCGAACACGGGACGTCCACCGCCGTCGGACCGCGCAGGGGCATCCCCGTGCTCGTCACGAAGCCCACCGCGCGATCGGGACCTGCCGAGCGGACGAGCGCGGCGAGCGCCTCCACCTCCGCGAGGTGCGAGGCGAAGACCGCCGCTTCCGCCTCGTCGAGGCAGGCGGGGCCCGGCGGCACCGGGTCCCCCGCACGCGTACACGCGACCAGGAGACCGACGCCGAGGAGGGGTGCCCGCATGCGAGCAAGCTAGGCACCCCGCGGCGCGGCACGACTACCGGGCGAGCATCCTGCGGGGCGCACGCTTCGTCGGCGCGGACGCGTCCGTCGAGTCGAGCACGACGAGGCCCTGGGAGAAGGGCGTGTGGGGATCGACGTCGCGGGTCTCCGCGTAGCCGCGGGTGAGCTTGCCGGCGTGGACGAGCGCCGTGGCATCCCGCGCGAGGGCGCGGGGGTTCGTCCCGAGGAGCACCACGCGCCGCGGCTCCAGCGCGAGGAGCTGCGCCCGCACGGCGCCGTCGAGGCCGCGCGTGCCCGTGTCGACGACCAGGCGGGGGCGACGCCCCTCGAGGCGAGGCGTCACGCGCGTGAGGACCTCCGTCAGGGTCTCTCCCGTCTCGAACTCTGCCGCGCTGGCGTCCGCGGAGGCGGATTGACGCGCCCGGTCCACGACGCCCGGGGCGGTCTCCACGCCGAGCGCCCATCCCGCGCGACGCGCGAGGAGGAGCGTGCGCATGCCGAGCCCGCAGCCGATGTCGGCGACGGCGTCCCCGCTCTCCGCGCCGAGGGCTTCGACCGCGCGGAGGTGCGCGTCGCGGGCGGCGAGGGTGTCGAACCACGGATCGGCGGCCCCGACGCGGACCTTCAGCGCCTTCCCGGCGCCGTCGTCGATGCGCTCCTCGAGGTAGGGCTTGCCCTGCAGCGACGAAACCTCGGCCCCCGGAACGAGGAGCTTGCCGGGCGTCTCGTTCCAGTGCGCGAGCACGCCGATGGTGCCCGGCACGCTCGCGAGCGCCTCCGCGTACGGACGCGCGAAGGGCACGGCGCGCGTGAAGATCAGCGTGAGGAGCAGGTCCTGCGAGGACAGCGCGCGACGCGCGACGACGCCGCGGAAGGCCCCGCCCCGCGCGTCGGCGGGCCGGAGCTCCTGCTCGAGCATGGCATGGGCCGCGATCGCCATGAGGTGCCGCAGCTCGGGGACCACGACCGGACAGTCCGGGATGGGGACGACCCCCGCGAGCCCGTCGTAGCCGAGGCGCGGGCGCCCCGTGTCCGAACGCCCCGCCGTGAGGGTGAGGGCGTGGAGCGCGTCCTTCGACGGCGCACGCGCTGCATCTTCGGAGGGCGCGCCCTCGCCGAAGGCCTCGCTCCAGAGGCTCTGGCGGGCCGCGACCTGCCCCGGCGCGTCGAGGTGCATGAGGCGACACCGACCGCAGCTCGCCCATCGCTCGCAGGGCGGGGTCACGCGGTGGGGGCTCGTCGGCCCGCCCGGCGCGATCCACCGGGCCGCGATGCGACGCCCCGAGCCCCCCGCCCCGATGTCCGTCCCACGTCCGAGGAAGCGGATCCGCGCGCGCTCGCCCGGGATGCCGCCGAAGACGGCCAACTGGACGCCGTCTCCGGGCACGTAGGCCTCCCCGCGGCTGAGCCACCCCTCAGGGGTGACCGTGGCCTCCCGTCGTTGCATTTCCCACCTCTCGCGGCGTGCCGCCGGTGGTGGCGGCGCATGACCCGCGCTCGGCTTTCATGCTATCTTCGCGGGCAGCGCGCGCCCACGCGCCCGCGACCCAGAACCGCGGCCCCCGCCCTCCCCACCGCGGGAGGCCCCGACGGAGATCCCCGTGTCCGAAGCCCGCAACCTGCACGTCAACTTCGACACGCCGCCGCGCGCGAACGCCTCGGGCGTGGATGCCGCGGCACGCATCGCGGCCGTGGTCCGACACGCGCAGGCCGACGCTCCCGACGCGCTCTACAACGAGGCGCTCCTCTTCGCGCGGGCGAACGACCTCGCGGCAGCGGCCGCCCGCCTCGAGTTGCTCCTCGTCCTCGACCCCGACGACGCCCAGGGGCGCCTGCTCCTCGCGCGCGTGCTCGCGGCGCAGGGGCGGGGGAGCGAGGCCCAGGGCCACGTGGGGATCGCCGTCAACCTCGGCGTCGAAGCACCGGCGGACCTCCGCGCGGCGATCGAGGAGGCCGCACGCGTCGAGCGCCAGCGTTCCGACGAGGCCCGCGCCCGCGCGGGCGCCCGCGAGGCCGGCGAGCTCCGGGCCCTCCGCGCCGAGGCCCGCACCCTCCGTTCCGACGCCCTCCGGCTCGAGGCCGAGGTGAGCGAGGCCCGACGCCGGGAGGGGCGTTGGCGCTGGATCTCCGTGGGCATGGCCGCCGTCAGCATGATCGTCCTCGTGGCCGTGGCCCTGAAGGTGCGCAGCACCCCCGCCACCGTCACCGCGCCCACGACGGAGGAGGAAGCCCGTCTTTCCCTGGCCCTCGAGCACGGCGCGGGGGACCGGACGGCGGAGATCATCGGGAGCGCGCCCTCGGCCGCAGAACGAAAGGGCGCTGAGCTCCCCGACGCGGCCCCCGAGGCGAGCGCCTCCGGGGGTGGCGTTGCGGAGGGGGGCGGGCCCCCCTCCGCCCCAGAATCCGCCTCGACCGCCGATGCGGCGAGCGCCCCCGTGACGGTCATCGTCCCCCCGTCCGAGGGCGGTGCGTCCACGGAAGCGGCGCCGGAGGTCGCGAAGACCGACACGAAGGCCGACGCGAAGGCCGACGCGAAGAAGAAAGACGCGGTCAAGGCGGACGCGAAGAAGGACGCGCCCGACGCGAAGTCCACGACGACCGCGAAGACGGCGAAGTCCTCGGACGCCAAGGCCGAAGTCGTCGCCGACGCGGCGAAGAAGTCCACGGCGAAGTCCTCCAAGGGAACGGACGGGACCACCACCACGAAGACCGCCGGCCCCCGCGTCCACGTCGTGAAGTCGGGCGACACCCTCGGTAGCCTCGCCCTGAAGTACTACGGGAAGGCGTCGCTCGATGACCGGATCCGCAAGGCGAACAAGGCGCTCCTCAAGAGCAAGAAGGGCCTGAAGGTCGGGATGAAGCTCACGATTCCCTGAGGGTGGCGCGGGGTGTCCGGGCCGGCGGGGAACTGGCGTAGGTAGGGTGAGGGCAGCGTGACGTTGCCCCCTCTCCTCCTGACGCACCGGAGTTCCCCGTGTCGTACGCCCTCGTGCGCGCCCGCCTCGAAGAGGCCTGCATCCCCCTCCCCCTTCCGACCACGGAGGAAGGCCACGAACCCGTCGGGCGTTCGTTCCCGTGGTCCACCCTGACGCTCACCTGCGCCTGGCGCCCCAGCAGCGTCGCCGCCTCCGTGCTCCCCGCGGTGCTCCGGCGCGCGGGCCTCCGCTGTCTGCCCCAGGGGGACGTGGCGTCCGCGCTCCTCCCCCTCGTCCCCGTTCCGAGCGGGTCCGACCTGATCGGCCAGCTCCTGGTTTCCGACCCCGAGGGCCTCGGACGCCGCGGGGACGGTGAGGGAGAGCTGCGGACCAGCCTCCTCTGGCAGCTCGCGCGGTGGACGGAGCCCACGAACCCACGCGTCCGCCGCACCCTCGCGCAGTCGCTCCAGAGCGCCGCGCTCCCGTCGTCTGCGGGGACGGGGCCGAACGTGGTGGAGACGCTCACGGGCCTCCTCGTCCTCGGCCTCGACCCTGCGGACGCCCCCGTCGTGGTGCGGGCGCTCGCGCATCGTGAACTGGCGGTCGCGCTCACGGCCCTCGCGGTCCTCGCCGAGCACGGCTTCCTCGCCGGCGCCCTCGACGACGGATCGCTCGATGCGGCGATGGCCGACAGCCGCCACGCGCAGGTCCTCGGGCGCGCCGTGGAGGCGGTCGTGCAGGACAACCTCGTCGCCATGATCGACGTCTTCGATGCGACGTCGCTGTGGGCCCAGCGCCTCGCGGCGGCGCTCGTCGTGGGCAGTCTCGCGACCCGCACCGCCGACCCGTCCCTCGTCTTCGACCTCCTCGAGCCGCGCGTCACGGACGAGGACGACTCCGACGCCGCCACCGGCATGATCTGGGCCCTCGCGAACGCGGCCGCGCGCACGGGCGAGGAAGGGGCACGCAGCCTCCTGCGGCTGGCGCGGGCCGCCAAGGAGGGGAGCTGGCAGCAGGCCACCCTCCTGCTCGCGCTGTGTGAGATCGAGCTCGACGACCCCGCGCGGGAGGCCATCCTCGCGGAGGTCGACGCCTTCACGACGGAGGACCCGGACACGCGGGACGCGCGCGCCCTCGCGGGGGCGGCACTCGACCGCGACCGCGCCCTCCCCTGGGCGAACGTCGTCCGCTGGCAGGGCGTGCGCGCCTGGCTCCTGCACCCCTGGCAGCGTCCCGACGGGTTCTGGCGCCGCGTCGCGATGCCCGCCGACGTCGACGCCGCCTTCCTCGGCGCGGTGGTGGGCGATTCCATGTCCGACCGGGTGCGCGCCGGGATGATCGGGTGGACCCTCGCGCAATCGGGTGGCCTCGCGCCGCTCCTCGAGGCGATCGCCCTCGAACGCCAGGACAGCTGCGCGGACCTCGCGCGCGCCGCCCTCCTCCTCTGGCCGGGGCCCGTCACGATCGACCCCGTCGTGGCGCGGGTCGCGCTCGGGCCGGACGCGGGCGCACCCCTGCCGGACACCCCGGAGACCTGGGGGCGGCTCCTCCGCTGCATGCAGGAGGGGCGAATCCAGGGGAACGCCAGCGGTCTGCTGAAGATGTGCCCGACCGGGGTGCGCGTGGCGGAGGGTTGGTTCCGGGCGGAGGTCCTCTTCGAGCGGGGTGCCTCGAAGGTCGAGGCCGAGCGCACCCTCGCGGGATGGAGTCGGACGCCGCCCGCCTGGGTCCAGCGTCGGGAGCCCGCGACGCTCGACCGCGTGCGCGCGGGCCTCAGCGTTCCCGCAGCGGCGCTCTTCGCGGCCCTCGACGCGTTGAGCGGGACCCCGCGGCGCGCCCTCGTCACGGAGCTCTTCCACACGACCGACGACCGCGACGTCCTCCTGCGGCTCGCGCAGCGGGTCGAGGCGGAGGGGCTGAGCGCGGGTGCCGTGGCCCGCGCGTGGCGCCACCTCGAGTCCTCGGAGAACTGGGTCCTGCGGGAGGCGGCCGCGGTCCTCGCGCTGCATGCGCCCGCGGAGCACCTCGGCGACCCCGTGATGGAGCGCCTCGTCGCCCTCGCAAACGACGAGGACTCGGATGTCCGACGCGAGGCCCGCGCGGCGTGTGGACGCTTTGGACTGGCCTGGGACACCGGCGGCGACGCCAACGCCACCGCCGACACGGGCGACCTTCCTTTCTGACCCCGACGGAGATCACGTGAGCACACTCCCTTCGACCCCTCCCGCGCCGGGTGCGCGCGGCTCCTTTGGCGCCCCCGTGGTCGCGCGCGGCGGCACCGTCTCCCTGCGGGGCGTCGGAAGCGACGAGCCCGCGCTCCGCGAGCGCCTCACCCAGATGGGCTACCAGGTCGTGACGGCCGGCGGCTCGGTGCTGCTCCTCGGTCGTGCCCTCGACGAGAAGCAGCGCGAGCTCCTGCGGAAGAGCGCCCGCAACGCGCAGGTGCTCGACATCGAGGAGTTCCTCGGAGCGCTGGACACCCTCGTCGCGCCGGGAGAGGCCCCGCTGCGGGATGCGCCGCGTCGTGCGGCGGTCGAGGTCTCGGCGGACCGCGTTCGGATCCTCGACATCGAACTGCCGCGCCGCGGGGAGGTCAACGGCCTCGTGCCGCCCGCCTCGCGCTTCCGGCACCTCTGCGTGGACGAGACGCTCCTGCGCACGGCCCGGGCCGTCGCGGCGGCCGTGCGCCAGGGGTTCCCCGTCGTCCTGGAAGGTGAGACGGCGACCGCGAAGACGACCGCGGTCCTCTGGGTCGCGCACCTCCTCGGCCAACCCGTCGTGCGCCTCAACCTCAACGGCCAGACGGACACCAGCGAGCTCGTGGGACGCTACGTCCCCGCCTCGGGTGCGGGCGCGGGCGTGACCTGGAGCTTCCAGGAGGGCACGATCCCGCGGGCCCTGCGCGAGGGTCACTGGGTGCTCCTCGACGAGATGAACCTCGCCGAGCCGCAGGTCCTCGAACGGCTGAACCCCGTGCTCGAGGAGCCGCCGACGCTGGTCCTGAGCGAGGGGTCGGGCACCACCTTCGGGCCGGGGGGCGACGTGCCCGTGCACCCGAACTTCCGTCTCTTCGGGACGATGAACCCCGCCGAGTACGCCGGCCGCTCCGCGCTCTCGCCGGCCTTCCGGGACCGCTGGTCGAGCTGGACCTTCGTGCGTCCGCCCGATGAAGCCGCGCTCCGCGCCATGTTGCGCTGCCTCGTCTACGGGGAGCAGCCCGAGGTCGCCCTCCGCGGCACCCTCTGGAGCTCGGCGACCGCCGAGCCCGTGCACGGCTGCCTCCGCGAGGTGCCCGGCATCGACACGCTCCTCGACGGGATCTCGACCTTCCACGCGGGGGTGTCCCGGGCCTCCGGCGCGGGAGAGGGCGGCGCGAGCCTTGGTCGCGCACGTCGAGAGCGCTACGTCTTCACGCGGCGCACCCTCCTCGCCGCGATGAAGACGCTGGCCGGAGAGATCGGCGAGGTCGACACGCGCGATGCCGGTGCCGTGAACGCGCTGACGCGGGACGTGCTCGAGCGCATCTACCTCGAGCGCATCTCCGAGGAGACGGACCGCGCCGCCGTCCGTACCGCCCTCCGCGCGGCGGGGTTCTCGGGATGAGGCCGCGCCCGCGCCGCAAGCTCTTCCCACGCTCGTCCGAGCGCCCGTCGCTCCCCGGAGCGTGGCCGACGGGGCCCCTGACACCCGTCGGCGGCCCCGCACGCGAGGGCGCCCGGCGGCGCAGCGGCGGAGGCGCCAGCGCGGAGGCACGGCGGATCCACGTCGTGTCGCCCGTGGGTGTGGAGCTCTCGGAGGGAACGCGCGCGCTCGCGGACGAGCTCGGCGAGCTGGTCCGCATTGCGGCGCACCGGCCGGACATCACGGTGTCGGTGGGCGCGCCGGGGTGCGGGTGGAGCTTCCGTCCCGACCTCGGGCGGGTGCAGGTCGATCCCCTGCACCTCGAGGGGCAGAGCGCCGACTTCTGTCGGGGTCTCGCCCTCCACGAGGCCGCCCACGCGCGGTTGACCCGCTACCACGAGATGATCCCGCCGGATCTCCAGCGCGCGCCCGGCCTCGCGCGTCTCCTCAACGTGATCGAGGACTGTCGCATCGAGACCTGGCTCGGGCGGCGCGTGCCCGGCTCCCGCCCGTGGATCCGCAGCTACAACGACATCCTCTTCGGGAACCTTCGTCGCGCCGACTCGCGCGCGGGCGCAGCGGCCCAGTTCCTCATGGGGATTCTCGCCCACTGGTGGTACGGGGAAGCACCGACGGGGATGCTCCCCGAGGCGGCAGAGGCGCTCGCGGCCACCCTCCCGGCCATCGCGGCGGCGGTGGAGGCCCAACCGCCCGGCGTGCCGCTCGCGGAAGGCCAGGTGCGGGCGCTGTACGCGGCACATCCCGTCGCGCGCGCCTACCTCCCGCAGGACCTCCGGAGCCAGCCCTCCGCGGACGCCTGCATCGCACGCATGGCGCAGTACCGCGCGTGGGAGATCATCCACGCCCGGGTCGTCCCCGCCTTCCGCGCGCTCACCGACGCGGACGCCGCCGCGAAGCGTGAGCAGCGCTCGGCGTTCGAGGCGCTCCTCGACCAGCTTGCGGCCGGCCACATCGAGGACCCCGACGGTCGGCTCCGCGGCGCGCTCGAGGGCGTCGCCGAAGCCCCGGACGCGGGCGCGGCGTCCAGCGGAACGCAGGCGACGCGGGAGGCCGTCCAGGCCGCCTTCCAGCTCGACCCCTCCGATCGCTACCTGACGGTCTGGCAGCGCCTTCACCCCAGCATCGACGCCCTCTCCCGTGACCTCCTCGAGATCTTCGAGCGTCGGAACCGCAGCCGGATCACGCGCGGCCACGCGAGCGGCACCCGGATCCACCTCCCCGCGGCGATGCAGTTCGAGGCGCGTCCGGACACCTACCGCACGCTCTGGGAGCGCAGGACGACGCCGCAGCGCATCGACCCGTGCTTCGTGCTCCTCGTCGACACGAGCGCGTCCATGCGCGGCGCCCGGATCGCGGCCACCTTCGACGGGATCGTCCTCCTCTGCGAGGTCGCGGCGCGCGTCGGCATGCCGCTCGAGGTGTTCCAGTTCAACGAGGGCTGCACCCGCGTCCATGCCTGGGACGACGGCGTCGACGAGGGCCTCCGGCGTCGCCTCGGTGGTCTCCCCGACGCGGTCACGGGTGGCACCTGCCTCGGCGAGGCGCTGGGCACGGTGCGTCGTCGCGTCGCGGAGCTCCCCTTCCGGGACCTCTTCGTCCTCGTCCTGAGCGATGGGGAAACCACCGACCCCGAGGTCGCGACGCGTCACCTCGACGCGCTCCGGCGCGG
>JACCEE011304266.1_pt1 | contig 10677 bp, 11 predicted proteins | sample 7449931 | NCBI WGS metagenome assembly JACCEE01 (sample SAMN15323457, study PRJNA562643) | freshwater metagenome | isolation source: river surface water | place: USA:Blue River Watershed | collected 2017-08-19 | reverse complement strand
CAATCAACAAAGCAGGAAGTTAGTTATGACTAAATTATTATCCGTTCTGATGTTAGCGTTAGCTGTTTCTAACCTTGCATCAGCCAAAGAATTTCAAAATCATACCCAAATGATGAATCATGGTGATGGGCATCTGATGGACATGGATGGCGGAATGGTGATGGGGCAAAATACGGATGAATTACCCGGTGGCTGTGAAAGCATTTCAGAAGATAAAGAAATTACGGTTCATGCAGGACATAAATATGCTGAAAAATTTCCGGGAACAATGTTTGCATTTGACATCCAAGAATACCAATTTAAACCGTGTACAAAATTAACGGTTCATTTCATTAATGATGATGAAGTGCGCCATCAGTGGATGATGCACGGACTCCCTAAATATTTATATCCTAAAGGCATGTTTCACCTTGAAGTTTCAGGGCCAGGTGAAGTAACCGGTACATTAATTTTGCCATCGGATGATAAAACCTATCTTGTGCATTGTGATATTGCGCAACATATGGAAAAAGGCATGAAAGCCCAGCTTAAAGTAGGCAAAGGCAGCGGTGATTTGCCCAGTATTCCGGTAGTCACTCCTTATGCGATTGCAGATGATTATAGTGATTTAGAATCTGAGATTGCAATTCCAAGCGGTACAGATGATGAATCAGTCGGCGCAGCCGGAGCAGCAAGCCCTGCGGATGCGGTTCAAACCAAAGCAAATAAGGGCAGTGTTGAATCCATGCAAGCCAGTGAATCCAGTTTATTTTCAGGTTTGACGGTGATTGGATTAGCACTCGGATTAATTTTAGCCGCTTTTTTAGCGACTCAATTGAAAGGTAAAAATTTTGCTGAAAGTGTAACGTGTTTATTTGAATTGACCGGAAATGCCATCGTATTATTATTTAAACCGATTAAGTGGTTGATAGATTTAACTTTATCTAAAACCAAAGCTTTGCCTAAAGAGTAACAAAATCAATCTAAACAAAACCTCTGTAATCTTGCCGTTACAGAGGTTTTTTTATGGAATAAAAAAATGGACAATTTGTCATTAGCCGGACTGTTTATGAGTGCTTTTATTTCTGCAACCCTTGCACCTGGGGGGTCAGAAGCCGTTTTGGGGTACATGGCATTGAATGCAACGCAAGTCCAAACTCTACAATTAATTGGCATTGCAACCCTAGGCAACACATTAGGCGCGTTGACAACATGGGGATTGGGTTTATTGGCTGCCAAAAAATATCCTTTAGAATCGGTCTTGTCAGCCTCTCAGCAACGCGCAATAAATTGGGTAAAAAACGGCGGATATTGGACTTTATTATTTTCTTGGCTGCCGGTGGTAGGTGATGGATTTTGTTTTGCAGGCGGTTGGTTAAAATTACCTTTTTTACGTTCTTCATTGATAATCTTACTTGGAAAAACAATAAGATATTGTGCTGTGGTTTATCTTGTAAGACAAGCTCTATGATTTGTTAGACGCATTTTTAGCCGGTGGATACGCCAATTCAACATGTGAAATCGTGGTCGTTGAATGAATATCCCGCACAACAACGGATAAATTTTTACCTTCTGAATGATACAAATAAAGTCCATCCCCCACTTTAAAACGCCCAATCGGATAAATCAGCGTATCAGGTTTGTTTAACAATTCAATTCCGGGGATAAAAATAGCCCAACTGGTTTTATTTTGATCATCCAGCGGGCTGACAAAGACCAACTCAGACTCAAACCCAACCACTTCCGTCCCGAATCGAAACGCATTATCTTCGCTCATGGCAATTCGGCGAATAAAGGCAATTTCCAAACGTTTTTTATCATCTGAAATAATCCCAAAAATATCACCGACTTTTGCTTTAGCATCGGATTGATTCCAGTATAAAGAATAACCGTTTGCGCTGCTGTCAAACACAATAATCTTTTTCAATGAAACTTTTTGACTAGGCGCAGATAAATTTTGTTTTTGCCGCATCCAAATAGTATGTTCAGATTCAGCCGCTTGATTAAGTTCTACCGAATCGACGGGCGGGCTGAGTGTAATCGTATCATTTTTTGCTAAAGACGTTGAATGGCTGAGTACGGAAGGTTCTGATTGGGTTAATGCGGGCGAAAGCGGGTCAAGCTTTTTAGTGACCGCATAAAGAAACCCCAAAATACTTTCAAAACCAATCACTCCCAATAGGCTGCGACTTTCATTGCGGCGCGTATAAACCCGCTTTTGTTTTTGCTCTAAAGTTTTAACCACCTGCCGAAATAAAGTGGTGTTCATTGCTTTTGCTGTCCCTGACCACATATCGCCTTTTTTCAGCAGCGAAATAATATTTTTTGCAACCGTAGCGGGCAAAAAATAGCGGGTGGAATCACTGGCTAATTCAGTTTGTTTTTTAACCGGCAAGGGAGGATTGTCAGTTTGTGTATCGAATAAAAAGAGGTTTTGTTCGCCAGTAAAAAGCGGGGAAATGGGCAAGTCAACGCAGACTTTTTCTAAAAACTCAAAAATCGTGCGCATATCGCGGGGTCTAAATTGATTCGTATCGCAGGTTTGAAAAACTAATAAGCGTGTAAACAGATTTTTAATGGTCGTACTGGGAAAATCATCTGTCTGAATGGGCGTATTGATTAATTTTTTCTTTTCCGCCAATACAAAAATTTGATAAATAGAAATCCAAAATCCTGTATCCGGTGTCGCATAAATAGCGGCAAGATGCAGTTGCGCCTGCCCAAAAGCATATAAAGCAGTCGCCAGAGCAAGCAATTCTTCGTCTTTTTTATTAGAGGTCAAGGCAGCGATAAAAAAACCCTCGCCCAGTACACTATAATTCCACGTTATCATTTGGGCATACACCCTTTCTTCCATGGCAAGTGGAAAACCGGCATCCCAGCAAGGATTTTCTAAATGATTGATATAAGATTTTAAATATTGTGCAATCAGCTTTAAAAAATGGGTTCGCGATTTGGGAGAAAGATCGGCTTTTTTATTAAGTGCTTGAATTAACTGCAATGTCAGTAGACACGCTTCTTTACCACTGTGAGAAGAAAGCTTTGCCAACCAATCAAGCAAAGCACTCTCTTCCAGTTTAAACGGGATGGTAAACGTATTGGATTCTGGAATAGCTCTAAAATTTGAGTTACTCATATTTTCTCCGGTGTATTATTTTCTATTAAATCAAGCATCCTTATACTGTCTATAAATGTATCATAAAGCCATTGACAAACATGAGTGATTTAGAATTTTAGAATCAAATTTTTTTGATTTAATGACCTGATACACAAAAACAATGCTTCAATTGCCTATTTCAAAGGCGTGATGAGGGCAATAAACAGCACCGATAACCGATTTTTAACTTTAAATGGAACACCGAATATGATGCGACTATTTTTAATAAGCAGTGTAATGTTAATCTCAGCTTGTAGTTTTACAGATTATAATTGGCAGCCTGTGAGCTATGATACCCATGTGGTTTGGGCCGATGATGATTCTGAATTAGCGGTGGGAACGACTTTTTTTGAGGAACGCGATACTTTTTTGCCTTTGTTCGATGAAACTGAAAAACGCCGATTTGCCTATCGACTCTTTTTGGTGAAACCCGATGGTACAGAGAGACGAATTATTTCGACTTTTTTGCCGCATCAATTAGAGCATTTGTACTACATGAAAAAAGCGGGGTATTTATTAGCAGAATCTTATGTCGATATGAATGGAGCAAAACAAGTACACGCTATTGATTTACAAGGAAAAGCAACTTTAATCGCCAGTATTCCTCCTTTGCCTGATGACGATTGTGGTGAGGAAACAGAAATTGAATTAACGCCACGCGCCATTCCGTCTCCCGATGGACAATTGCTGGCTCATGCGTATCGCTCGGATTGTCAAAAAATAACCGTTGGGTTTTATTCGCCAGTTAACGCAATGTTAATAGACAAGCAAATTTTGGAAGTTCCCAATGGACACTACGAAATGACTTGGCGACAAGATAATATGTTGATTTTGGCGCAAACAAACTTATCGGAAGCATGGAAACTCACTCCTGAAAAACCACCGGTCATTACACCTGCGCCAAATTGTTTTCAACCGGTTACGCGCAGCAGCAAAGTCTCCGCATCCGGCAAAGTCGTCAGAATGGGTGAAAAAGATATTTACATCAGTGATACGGAAACGCAAACTGCTTTTGGTTGCCAATAGACGCTTAACATTTCCAACGTAGATTGGCTGTGTGTACAGGAGCATCCCATAACGCCAACAACGTATCATCTAGCAGGCTGAGTGTCACAGAACAGCCTGCCATATCCAGTGAAGTCGTGTAATTGCCCACTAAGGAACGCGCGATTTCGATTCCCTGCTGTCCAAGATATTGCGCAGCAATTTCATAGACGAGATAAAGTTCAAGCAATGGCGTTGCGCCAAATCCATTAACATGCAGCAAAACGGACTGCCCTGACGTGGGCTTCAAGTCTGCCAAAATGCTTTCTAACAGCGGTTTAATCAGTTCATTAGCGGTCGCTAATTGACGAGTTTCACGCCCATGTTCACCATGAATCCCAACCCCTATTTCGCACTCATCCGCGGCTAACACAAAGGTCGGTTTTCCCAAAGCAGGTACGGTGCAACTCGCCAAAGCAATGCCCATAGAAGCCGTATTTTCGCTGATTTTATCGCCTAATGCCTTGCAATCAGTAAGACTCCATCCTTGTTCTGCCGCTGCCCCTAAGATTTTTTCAACAACCAGTGTACCCGCCACACCACGCCGCCCGATACTGTGATGTTTAGGAAGTGCTACATCATCTGCAACCCAAACAGTTGCGCTGGCACATTCCAACATTTCTGCTGCGATTTCAAAATTCATCACATCGCCGGCGTAATTTTTCACAATAAATAACACGCCACCGCCATTTTCAACCGCTTGAGCCGCAGCCAGCATTTGATCCGGCGTAGGTGAAGTGAAAATTTGCCCTGTACAAGCGGCATCTAGCATTCCCAGCCCCACAAATCCGGTATGTAACGGCTCATGTCCTGAACCGCCTCCTGAAATCAACGCGACTTTTCCAGCACGAGTCGGCAATTTACGTTTGATAAAATAAGGCGCGATATTCAGGGTTACAATTTCAGAATGTGCTTTGGCAAACCCTTGCAAACTTTCAGCCAACAAATTATCGACTGTGTTAATAAATTTTTTCATCATCAATCCTTCTTTAGTTGAATGTGTTACAAAGCATTAAGCTGCCGCGTGACTTCTTGAATATCCTGCATAATCCAAGTCGGCGCATAATCTAAAGTTGCTAATTCTTCACGAGTAGAAATGCCGGTCAACACTAACAAACTGCGGATTCCCGCGTTCACCGCACCTAAAATATCGGTATTCAATCGATCCCCAATCGCAACGGTTTTTGCCGCATCCACGCCCAGCAACGCAATCGCCTGTTGATACATAATCGGCTCAGGTTTTCCAACAATAATCGGTGCCACATCGGTTGCTGCCTGAATCGCCGCTAAAATCGCCCCATTTCCATGTGTAATCCCGCGTTCTGTTGGCAAGGTCACATCCGCATTCGTACCAACAAATTTTGCACCTGCACGAATGTTTAAAGTTGCAGTGGCCAATTTATCCCAATTAATTCCCTTATCTAATCCACACACCACAATATCTGCACCGGCATTCGGCGTTTGTGGAGTATTAAGTTCATATAAATCGGTTAAAGTAAAGCCTTGTTCAAGTAGTGGCTGTCTTGCGCCTTCTACCCCAATTACAAAAACGCGCGTCGTGGTGGGGTCGTATTGTTTGGCAAGGTATAAAGCTGTTGCCATGCTGGAAGTTAAAATTTCAGCAGGCTTTACACTCACGCCCATTCGCGCCAATTTTTCGACATATTCATTTTGTGTCATGCCTGCATTATTAGTCGCCAAAATAAACGGCAATTGTTTATCACGCAACGTTTGAAAAAACGTCGCTAATCCGGCTAAGGGTTGATCGCCATGCCATAGCACACCGTCCATATCAATAATTAAAGCTTGAATGTCAGAAAAAGAATCCATTGAGTATCCTATACGGTAAATTGAAAAAATCTAAGCTGAATAGAATATGAATTCAAATGCTGATTGTCGATAAATTTTGATAATTTTTTCACAAAAGCGGCAATCAATGCGGTAATAAGCGAAATTTTTAACTTAAGAAAGACCGTTTTAAGTTTCAAAATGCAAAAAAACAACGCCACTGCTTGTATAAAACGGTTTAAGAAATAAAAGTTAGCTTATTCAATAACTTATTTATTTTCAGCCGCACTTAAAAAACTTAATCGTAAAATAAACCGGAATCTTTTTTAACCAATTGAAAAACAAGTAAATTTTAATCAAAAATTTGAATTGTCAAAACAGATTTACTTTAAACAAAATTCAGGATGAGGATATTTTTAGTCATTTGTGATAAATTAGGGAGTATATGCCTTAAAAAATTCTGAGTCGCTCTCATTTCAACCTCACTTTATAGCCAGTTAGGTTGGGCATTGACAGCCCGCGGATTCTACTTTACAGTTAGCCTCGCATAAACAAAATTTCTTTTTTAGAAGCAGCACTGAGAGTTAGCAGTGCTATACAAACGCAGAGTAAACCTAAACCGGCAAAGTAAAAAAACCAATGCCCGTAGTTTGCAATGAAGCGTTTAGGGCAAGGTGGTGATTTCGCTATTAAGCTCATAACTCTGTAACCTACTATAATATAAACCAATCGGAGCACATATCATGGCAAAACCATTAATACAAATGGCATTAGATTCATTAGATTTCGACGCAACTGTTGCTTTAGCAGCGACTGTAGCCCCTTACGTTGACATTTTTGAAATCGGAACTCCATGTATTAAACACAATGGCATTAAACTGGTTAAAGCCTTAAGAGAAAAATTCCCAAGTCATCTTTTATTAGTTGACTTAAAAACAATGGATGCGGGCGAATATGAAGCGACTCCGTTCTATGCAGCAGGTGCTGATATTTGTACGGTTTTAGGTGTATCAGGTCTTGCAACTTGCACAGGTGTTATCAAAGCTGCAAAAGCACACGGTGCAGAAGCGCAAATTGACTTAATCAACGTTGAAGACAAAGTAGCATGTGCGCGTGCAACCGCTGCAGCAGGTGCTCAAATTATGGGTATCCACACTGGCTTAGATGCTCAAGCAGCAGGTCACACACCTTTTGCTGATTTAAACACAATTGCAAGCTTAGGTTTGCCAGTGCGTATTTCAGTTGCCGGCGGTATCAAAGCATCTACTGTTCAAAGTGTCGTAAAAGCAGGTGCTAACATTATCGTTGTGGGTGCTGCAATTTATGGTGCAGCTTGCCCTGCTACAGCAGCAAAAGAAATTCGTGATTTGGCTAACGCTGCATGAATAGGTAAACCCATGCATCAGCAACTTATTTTAGACAAAATCACCAGCATTCTCACTGCAACCAATGATTCGTATGATGAAAAACTAGTTGGAATGTTGGACAATGCTTCTCGTGTGTTTGTTTCTGGCGCAGGACGGTCAAAATTAGTCGGCAGTTTTTTTGCTATGCGGCTTATGCACAGCGGCTATGATGTCAGTTTCGTTGGTGAAATTGTGACCCCGAGCATCAAAAAAGGTGATTTATTAATTGTCATTTCAGGCTCAGGTGAAACCGAACAATTACTTGCATTTACTAAAAAAGCCAAAGAAGTCGGTGCAAAAATTGTGTTGATTTCAGCAAAAAGCAGCTCAACTATTGGCGATTTAGCTGACGATGTGTTTCAAATTGGCAGTGCCGAGCAATATGGAAAAGTCAAAGGTATGCCGATGGGTACAGTCTTTGAACTCTCTACACTCATCTTTTTAGAAGCTATGATTTCTCATGTTATCCATGAAAAAGGTATCGCTGAAGAAGAAATGAGAGCAAGACACGCTAACTTAGAATAATAGTCTACAGAGAGTGGACAAGTAAAAATGCTTGTCCACATCTTGTTAAACTTGTCAAGCCTCACGCTGCGTATTAAGTAAAACCAACACGCTGACAAATATCACCCTAAACAATAATTTACCAAAATAATAACGAAGGAGAAGATTATGACTTCGCGTAGAACATTAGCGAACGCCATACGCGCTTTGAGCATGGACGCTGTGCAGAAAGCAAACTCTGGACACCCCGGCGCGCCTATGGGAATGGCGGACATTGCCGAGGTTTTGTGGAACGATCACCTTCGCCACAATCCGTCCAATGCAAACTGGTCTGACCGTGACCGTTTTATTCTTTCCAACGGTCACGGTTCAATGTTAATTTACTCATTACTGCACTTGAGCGGTTATGATTTGCCGATGAGTGAATTAGCGTCTTTTCGCCAATTACATTCAAAATGTGCAGGACACCCTGAATACGGCTATGCACCCGGTATCGAAACAACCACAGGTCCTTTAGGTCAAGGCATCACTAATGGTGTAGGTTTTGCAATGGCTGAAAAGCTGCTTGCAAATCAATTTAACCGCCCCGGACATGATATAGTTAATCATCACACTTATGTTTTCATGGGTGACGGATGCTTAATGGAAGGTATTTCCCATGAAGCTTGCGCATTGGCAGGAACTTGGGGCTTAGGTAACTTAATTGCGTTTTGGGACGATAACAATATATCCATCGATGGACATATTGACGGCTGGTACACGGATGACACTGTTAAACGTTTTGAAGCTTACGGTTGGCATGTCCTTTCAGTTGATGGACATGACTCAGAAGCTATTAATGCGGCTATTGTATTAGCGAAAAAAGAGACGAGCAGACCTTCTTTAATTTGTTGCAAAACTATTATTGGCTATGGCTCACCTAACAAAAGCGGCAGCCATGATTGTCACGGTGCAGCATTAGGACTTGAAGAAGTTGCTTTAACCCGTAAAGAACTGGGCTGGGAACATGAGCCTTTTGTGATTCCAGATGAGGTCTATGCCGGTTGGGATGCAAAAGAAAAAGGCGCACAACTTGAGGCAGAATGGAATACAAGATTCGCAGCTTATGCGGCGGAATATCCAGAATTAGCCGCAGAATTCAAACGCCGTATGGCAGGTGATTTACCCGCTAACTGGAAAGAGGCGACAGATGCTCTGATTGCCGAAACAAATGCTAAAGCTGAAAACTTAGCTTCGCGCCAATCTTCACAAAAAGTCATTGCTGGATTAGCTCCAACTTTACCTGAATTTTTAGGGGGGTCTGCGGATTTAACCGGTTCTAACTTAACCAGTTGCAGTAGCTTCAAACACGTCAGCGGCAAAGAACCGGGTAACTACATTTCTTATGGTGTGCGTGAATTCGGCATGTACGCGATTATGAACGGTATGGCATTGCACGGTGGTTTATTGCCATACGGTGGAACATTCCACATGTTCTCTGATTACGCGAAAAGTGCTTTGCGAATGGCAGCATTGATGAAAATTCGTGCGATTGCGGTATTAACCCACGATTCTATTGGTCAAGGTGAGGATGGTCCTACGCATCAACCGATTGAAAATACTTCTGCAATGCGTTACATCCCGAATATGGATGTATGGAGACCTGCCGATACCACAGAAACTGCGGTTTCTTGGGTGATGGCGGTTGAGCGTAAAACAGGTCCAACTAGCCTAGTATTAAGTCGCCAAGGTTTACCTTTCATTGCGCGAAATGAAGAACAAATTGCTGCAATTCGTAAAGGAGCATACGTCATTTCTGAAGCAGCAAGCACGGCACAAGTTATCCTCATTGCGACAGGTTCAGAAGTTGATCTGGCAATAAAATCACAAGCCGCCTTGGCAGAAAAGGGAATTCAAGCGCGTGTCGTTTCAATGCCTTCAACAAATGTATTTGACCGCCAAGATCAAGCATACAAAGATAGTGTATTAACGCCCGGTGTAAAACGAGTTGCGATTGAAGCAGGGATTACCGATTTTTGGCGTAAATATGTTGGTTTAGAAGGTGCTGTGGTCGGAATTGACACATTTGGTGAATCAGCGCCCGGTGGTGTAGTGATGAAACATTTCGGCTTCACGGTTGAAAATGTTGTCAAAAACGTAGAAGCGGTACTTTAACTTTAAAAACTGTATAGTGATATACATCGACTCCTTGAAAGCTAAGACAATTTTCTGATTTGGTTTACAAGGAGTCACAATCTATTTTATGAACTCATAGGGGAACAGCGTGAAAAAAAATGTTTTAACAAAAAGTGCCTTTGCAGCCTTGTTACTAGCAAGTACAGTTGTTGCAGCAGAAGAACAATATCCTGCTGCGGATTTTCAACCTACTGTCATTTATTCTGATGCCGGTGCGACAACAAGCAGCAGTGCAAATTCGACAGCAAATAGCAACGAAGGCTCTGCAACTGAAGAAAAAGTAGCTGAAAAAGCGGAATCTTCTAACACTATGTTGTTTGGTATTGCCGCTTTGGCAATTGCAGGTGGCGTTTTCTTATCAAGAAAACCTAAAAAGTGTGGCGGCTCTAAATCATCTTGTGCTTCTCATGCGGATGTTCCTGTTTCTGCAAGTGCGGACGGCTCAACGGGTGTTGAACGGTATTTACAAGCCCGAAATGCTTCGGCAGCTACCGGTGTAGAAAAATATTTAGCAAAAAAAGAACTCATAGATCAAGAAGCTTCATTGACAGGCGTTGATAGATATTTGCGTGACCGTGGCTAATTACGCTTTTTGTATTAATCGTAAAATGTTCCAAAAAGCTT
>JACCEE011073794.1_pt1 | contig 10677 bp, 9 predicted proteins | sample 7449931 | NCBI WGS metagenome assembly JACCEE01 (sample SAMN15323457, study PRJNA562643) | freshwater metagenome | isolation source: river surface water | place: USA:Blue River Watershed | collected 2017-08-19 | reverse complement strand
GCCATCCCCGTTTGATTTATGGCGAGATATCGGCCTTTGGCCACACCGGCCCGATGCAATTGCGCCCTGGCTACGAGCCATTGCTCCAAGCCTACAGTGGCTTGTCGAGCACCAATGGCGGACCCGACGACCCGCCCATGCGCTTGGGCGCTTCGGTGGTGGACCAAGGCACCGGCATGTGGGTGGTGATCGGCACTTTGGCCATGCTGCAACAGCGCCACCTCACCGGTCGGGGCGGGGTGCTGCATTCTTCATTGCTGGAGACCGCGCTGACTTGGAATGCACAAAAGTCAGAGTCTTTCATCCACGAGGGCCTGGCACCCATGCGCCATGCCTCGGGTCACAGTGGCTTCGTGCCCTACGAAGCCTTTGATGCCCTGGACGGCCCCTTGCTCATTTGCTGCGGCAACGACCGCTTGTTTGCCAAACTCGCCCAGGTGATGGGCCAGGCCGCCTGGGCCCAAGACGAACGCTTTGCCACCAACCGGGCCCGCATTGCCCACAAAGACACATTGCTCCAAGACATGCGCGCCATCTTGCGAACCCAAACCCGGGACCACTGGCAAACACAGTTTTTGGCCGTGGGCGTGCCCTGTTCACCGGTGCACACCGTGCCCGAAGCACTGGCCCAAGAACAGGTGAAAGCCTTGGGTCTGCGGGTGCCCGTGCCGGGCCAAGGCTATGCCTTGAACGGCCTGCCTTTGCTGTTCGATGGCGAGCGCCTGCCCTTGGGCGGCCCGGTGCCTGAATTGGGTCAGCACAATGCCGAATTTCAACTGCCCCCGATCCACACCCGTCAGGAGAAAACCCCATGAGTTCACCCAGCTTTGAAGCCTTCACGGCCCAGTCTTTGGACGAAGGCTTTGACGAAGTGCTGGTGCGTGAATGGCAAGCCGATTTGGTGCTCGACACCCACACCCACCCCTTCGATGCCCGTGTGCAGGTGGTGCGCGGCAGTTACAGCTTGACCGTGGGCGATGAGGTGCGCCAGCTCAAAGCGGGCGACAGCTTTCGCCTGGCCCGCAACGTGCCCCATGCAGAGCACTACGGGCCCGAAGGGGCCACCATTTGGGTGGCCCGGGCCAACTGAAGGGGCTTGGCCTAGTCCAGGATGTGGATGGGCATATCGGGCACTTTCAGCACATGCGGGGCCACGATGGTGTTGGTCAACACGCCCAAGCCGCTGACCTCCAACTCCATCACGTCGCCGTGCTTGAGAAAGCGGCCCAATTCGTTGCCACAACCGCCGCCCACGGTGCCAGAACCAATGATTTCGCCGGCATAAAGCGTCTCGGCATCTGAGGCATGGCTGACGATGGCGGCAAAGCTGTGCTGCATCTCGGCGCTGGAGCCGCGCGACCATTCCTCGCCATTGACCCGGGCGATCATGGTGAGCGCATGGGGATCGGGCACTTCATCGGCGGTGACCAACCAAGGGCCAATGGCATTGCCGGTGTCAAAGTCTTTGCCTTTGGCCGGCCCCAGGCCGGTTTGCATTTCGATGAACTGGCTGTCTCGGGCCGAGTAATCGTTGAACACCATGTAACCAAACACATGGTCCAAGGCGTTTTCAATCGGCACATCTTTGCCACCCCGGCCGGTGACCAGGGCAATCTCCAGCTCATAGTCGATCACCTGCGAATAAGCCGGCCAATGGACCGGCGCATGGGTGCCCACGATGCTGAACACATTGCCTTTGTAATACACCGGTTTTTTGTACCAAGCGCTGGGCAATTGGATGCTGGCCGGATCGACCCGGCCTGTGCCCTGGCCGAACAAATAGCGATTGGCGCGCGACTGGCGCACGTGTTTTTCAAAGGCCAGGCAGTCACGCAGCCGACGTGGCCGGGGCAAAGGGGCCAGGGGCTTGACCGATGACAGCGGCAACACATGGGCGGCTTTGGCGGCCAAAGCGCGTGCCGCCTCCAAACCCGATGGGCCGGCATCGATCAAGGCCAGCATGTCGCGGAACGTGGCCGAGTCATCGGCCGCCGTGAAATCAATCACATGGGCCAAATCGCTGGCCATGCAGCCAATGTGTTCTTGCCCTTGGGGCGTGATGAATGTCACCAGTTTCATAGGGGCTCTTTCGTGCGTGGAAGGGGTGCCAGCGCGCAAGGGCTGGGCACGGGGATGTTGATCTGCGCCCTGCCCCCTGTCAATGCCAGGAATCCCCTGCTTTTAGAGATCGAAACCAGAAGGGTTGCAGATCCACTGACAAGATGGGCAGGGGTTTTCGTGGCATCATGAATTCAGTGTTTGACCTTTTGAATGGAGACCTGAACATGCAAGTTTTTCACGCCCGCCAAGATGGCGCCTTGTCTGAATTGCGCGCTGGCACCTTCACCGGCTCGGTGTGGGCCGATCCGATCATGCCCTCGACCGACAACGTGACCATCGGCAATGTGTTTTTCTCACCGGGTGCGCGCACCCATTGGCACCAGCACGAGTTGGGACAAATGCTCAATGTGATCGCAGGCAGTGGATGGGTGTGCCTGGAGGGCCAGGCACCGCAACGCATCCGCACGGGTGACGTGGTGTGGATCCGACCCCATGAGCGCCACTGGCATGGGGCAGACCAAGGCAGCTATATGTTGCACACCGCCACCTCCTTGGGCAAAACCGAATGGAGCACGGCCGTCACCGACGAGCAATACCCTGGGGCTTGAGCCCTTTTCCCACCCCGCAAGCGGGGACAGCGGTCACTGGCTGCACCACCCACAAAAAAGCCCCACCACAGCAGTGATGGGGCTTTTGGCCGATGGGACCGGGAACGGTCAACGGCCGGTGGGTGAGCGGGACAAAAAGGACACGGAACCCACGCTCTGGGTGTTCAAGAAAGAGCGGTTGCTCACACCAGAGGACCCCAATGCGGCTTGGCTGCCAGACCCGCCGCGGGTTTGGCCCACCACAACACCACCCCGATTTTGGCTGGCACCCCCCGCGCCGCCCGCACCCGCGTTCAGACCCGCAGTGCCACCACCTGGCGTGCCACCGGCTCCACCAGGCCCTCCTGCCTGCTGAGCGCTGGGGGGCCCACCGGCTTGCCCGCCGGGCGGGGGACCACCCGCTGGCCCGCCTTGGGGACCTGCACCACCCAGTTGCCCGCCTGGAGGGCTGCCCATGGGACCACCCATGGGACCACCTGGCGCACCACCCGCTTGGGGACCACCAGGCCCACCCATGTTGGCCATCATGGGGCTGCCGGGGGGAGCCATGCCACCAGGCATTTGCCCACCAGGCGCGCCCATGCCACCGGGTGCGGGACCACCAGGTTGGCCCATGCCGCCGGCCATTTGGCCGCCCGGTGCGGGACCGCCAGGTGCGCCCATACCGCCAGGCATTTGACCCCCTGGCATCTGACCGCCGGGGCTGGGCATGCCGCCCATTTGCATGCCAGGCGGGTTGCCGCCGGGGGCCATGCCACCCATGGCACCGCCGGGTGCATTGCCTCCCGGCATGCCACCCATTTGCTGCATCGGTTGTTGCCCGGCAGGGGGTTTGGCAATTTGTTGGAGCAACAACATTTGCTGCTGCCCGCCAGGGGGACCACCCATGCCGCCTGGACCACCGGGGCCTGGGCCAGCGGTAGAGCCAGGCATGCCCGGCGGCGGGCCCAAACAAGTGGGCGGGCAAGTTTGTACTTTTCCGTAAGAGCTGGATGTGGATCCAGGTACCGGGCTTGGTGACGGGGATGCAGCAGGCGCAGGTGCAGGCGAAGTCTGCGCCAACAACACGGTTGTGGCCATGCAAAGCATCGCCATGGACGACAGCTTGAGGCTTTTGTATGGATTCATGAACTGAGTTCCTTTAAATATTTGAGCATCGCAAAGCCTTGGGCAGACCCCATCTTCATCGGCTTGTGGCAGGTGTGCCAGCCAAAGCACCCGTGGGTGATGCGCCAGCGCCCGCCGAAATACCACCCGCTCCCAGGGGTCCAGCAGGACCACCGAACTGAGGTCCACCCGGGCCGCCCATGGATGGGCCACCAAGGGGCGGACCGCCAGGGCCACCGATGGGCGGCGGACCAGCCATGCCCATGGGCCCGGGCGGTGCACCCAGCATGCCGCTGCCCGGTGCGCCCATGCGCTGACCGGGCATTTGGTGCATGGGGCCACCCATCTGATGGCCTGGACCGCCAATTTGCCCACTCGGCCCGACCGGCCCACCCATGGGTCCAGCCATTTGGCCCGCTGGCGCTCCGATCTGACCCATGTTGCCCATCGGACCCGCAGAGGGGCCGGGTCCAGGGGGCGGGCCACCCGAGGGGTTGCCGGGCATGCCCATGGGCTGACCAACCGGGTTGCCAGGCTGTCCGGGCAAGGGTGCGCCCATGGGACCACCCATGGGGTTGGTGGGCGCTGCAAACTGAGGGGGCGGGTTAGGACCTGCAAGGGCGGCCGTTGCAGCCGCAGGTGCCGTTGGGACCGTTGGTGCCATCGGGGCCGTTTGGGCATTTGCGCCGCAAGCCGCCAGGCACAGCAACACCGCTCCGCCAACTTGTTGCAAATTTTGGGTTTGGTCCATGGCTTATGGCTGCTGCAAGCGCTTCAGGGGAGCGTCAATTCACAGGGCCAGCACGTTTTTCAGGCCACTGACGCGGCCCAAAAACAACATGGCTTTGGCGTAATTGACTTTGGCATCAATGGCTTCCACCTCTGCCGCATGCCAGTTGTTGACATCGTCCAAATTGGCCATCTTTTTGCCGGCCAAGTTTTTCTGATTGTCCAAGGCGGTTTGCAATTTGGCTTTGGCGCTGTTGAACTGGATCAAAGCCTGATTGACTTCAAAGTAAACCCGGTTTTTGGCATCTTCCAGCATGATCTCTGCTTGCAAGCGGGCGTTTTTCGCGGCCACCAAATCGGCGTCATACAACTGGCTCACCGGAATGGGCACACTGATGGAGAAGCCGTAGGAGATGCCTCGGTTGTACTCGGTGGTCGTGCCGTAGTCGGCGGAGTAAACGCTGTAAGCCGGGGTGTCCGTGGCATACACGCTGACGCTGTAGTCCAGGCGGCGATTTTTTTGCGCCAGGTTGTCAGCCGCTTTGGCCACGCTGAAGGCCGCTTCCAAGGACAGCACATCGGGCCGGGCCCGCTTGGCGTTATCGACCAGGCTGCGCACATCAAAGTCACGGATGGTGACATTGAGTTCGGCCGTGGGGTCGGGCAGCACCGCGCTGGGTTTGCCCAAATAACTGGCCATGCCCAGAGCAAAGTATTTGAAATCGTTGGCTTGGTCGGCCCTGAATTGCTTGTAATCGTCGATCGCTTGCTTGTTGTCTGCGCTGCCAATGCGCTCCAACTCCGCGATGGCCTTGTGCTTGACCAACCACAGGTTTTTGACCCGCAAGGCATCCAAGAACAAAAAGGCTGAATCAACCTCTACGCCAAACACCAAAGCCCCCAAATCCACCGACTGGCGAATCACCTCGGCGCTGGAAAACTCTTTGCGGGCATCTTGCTTGCCGCGCCCTTCAATATTGCCCGACAAGGTATAGGTGCCGGACTGCGGCGAGCGATAGCTCTCCATGGGCGCGGCCGCATAAAAAGTCCCTCGGCTGTAGCTGAAAGAGGGGTTGATGTTGTAAGCCGACATGGATTGCTGCCATGAAGCCGCAGACTCATTGGACAATTTTTTGCTGCGAACCCAGGTGTTGCTTTCTTTGACCTGGGCGACAAATTCGCTGAACTTGATGGGCCGCAGGCTGACATCATCCAATTTGAATGTTGCGGCATCCTGTGCGAATGCAGGCACCGCGATAACCAAACCCAAGGACGCAAAAATCTTCTTCATGTTCAAACCACTCTAAATAAATGAAATGTCCCCCAAACCTTTGGAACAGGCTTGGGAGACGCTTTGTTTCATCCGATCAAGGACTACTTGGACTGGCCCTGACCACCTTGGCTGTCGGTCTGACCGCCAATTTGTCCAGTGCCGGTTGTTCCACCACCTGGGCCCGCGCCCGTGTTGCCACCGCTTTGGCCCGTACCCGACTTTTGCTGGCCGCCACCGCCTGACCCGCTGCCTTGGGCAGCCCCCGATGGCGCGGCGGGTTGACCGCCGGGTTGACCCCCACCCGCTTTGGGTTGACCGGCTCCACCAGGGCCGCCTGGAACGCCAGGAGCACCGGGGCCACCGGGTTGGCCAGGGGCGGGCTGACCACCCGCTTTGGGCTGACCGCCTCCGGCTTTGGGCTGTCCGGCACCGCCTGGAGCGCCCGATTGACCGCCACCAATGGGTGCAGCGCCGCCGGTCTGATTGCCTGGGGCCGCACCGCCCGCCTTGGTCTGCCCGCCGCTTTGTCCCGCTGCCGCGTCACCGCCGGATTTGGCTTGACCGCTGCCACCTGGGTTGCCCGATTGACCGCTGCCACTGGGTGCAGTTGCACCGGCTTTGGTTTGTCCACCGCTGGCTTGGCTGCTCGATTGACCACCGCCGCTGGGTGCACTGCCACTGGGCTGGGTGCCTTGCGGGGCGGCTGCTTTGGGCTGTCCGCCGCTTTGGCTGCTCGTTTGGCCACCTCCACTGGGCGCAGTGCCACCCGTGCCACCACTGGGTGCGGCAGCACCTGCTTTGGGCTGCCCCCCACCCGTGGCCGTGCCGGTTCCGCCCGCCGACTGGGCCATCGACGAGGCACTGGCAAACGCAAGCGCGATGGCCATGAAAACTTGAGAAAACTGCATGCAAGCTCCAAACGAATGGTGGATGAAAAGCCGGTGAGGGCTCTGAAATTCGGGGCCATTCTTAAACAAGTTTCACATAAAAACTCACCAAAACTCTCAAAAATAACTTTTTTACTTATTTATTTTGACCTTTATTTGATGGTCAATTCAATAGGTGAAAAAGGCCCCGTCATTGGCCCCGCGGCGGGCCCCCAAGCCGGCCGCTTTGAGCGGTGCACTGCACGGCCCATGACCTTGATTTCAAATGATTTTTTGCTGCGTCGGCCCTTCGCCGTTGAAGCCTTTGCTGGGCCTTGGGGGGCCTAAGGCGTTTTCTTCAGGACCGACAGCAAGCTGCTGTAGTCGTCCCGCCAGGGGGCGAACTGGGGCGATGGGGGCACGCTTTGCAAAGACTGCAAGCCGGGCAGGCCAAAAATGTCGGGTGCGCCGGTGATCAAAATCCAGCGAGAGGCATAGGCCAGGGCTTGGTCACCCGGGTGCTCTTGCAAACGGATGTGCTTTCCGTATCGATCGGCCGCCACTTTGAGCACCGGCACCAGGTCTAAAAATGCATTGGTGACATTCAGGGCCAGCACCCCGTCGGGCTTTAAATGCTTGAAATAAATGGCGAAGGCCTCCAGGGTGAGCAAGTGAACCGGCACCGAATCGCCTGAAAACGCATCCATCACCAACACATCGAATTGCTGCGAGGGCTCGCGCTCGAGCTGCAAGCGGCCATCGCCCAAAACCATGTTGAGCTTGGCAGGGGTGTCGCTGAGGTAAGTGAACTTTTGCTGGGCCAACTCGATCACCAAGGGGTCGATTTCGTACAGGCGATATGTGTCTCCCGCCCTGCCGTAAGCGGCCAAAGTGCCCACACCCAAACCCACCACGCCCACGTGCAAAGGGCCTTGCTCGCCCTTGGCCAAAATGGCCATGCCCACGCCCGAGCTGGGGGTGAAGTAAGTCGTGGGCAGCCTTCGCCATTCATCGCCGTTGTATTGCTGCCCATGGATGATTTGTCCGTGCAGCATTCTGCGGTAGCCGCTGTCTTCAAACATTTTGAGCGCGCCATAAAAATTGCGCGCCTTCCAAGTCACGCCCTCTGACTTGGTGAGGTGGTAGTTGATGCTTACCCAGGCCAAGGCGATGCACACCGCCGCGCCACCCCCCCAGCCCATGTGGCGGGTCAAGGCTTGCTTGGCCATGGATGCGGGCCACAGGGCCGCGAAAACCACCACCGCTGTCAACACCAAACCCACGTGAAACTCGTAGTTGCTGTCAAAGAAATAGGGGGCAATCACACCGACAAAGAACCCACCCAAAAATCCGCCCAATGAGAGCATGAGGTAGTACTGGGTGAGGTGGCGCGCATTGGGCTTTTGGGTGGCCAACTCGCCGTGGCAAACCATGCACAACACGAAAAACGAACACAGGTTCAAGCCCACACTGCGGGCCATGGGCCACTCGCCCATGTTCAGGTGCGGCAAATAGGCCAGCAGGCCCAAGGCCATCACCCCCAAAGGCAGCCAAACCACCCGCTTGTACCAAGCCGGCAGCTCAAAGCAAATGATGAACGACAGCAAATACAAGGCCAAAGGCATGACCCACATCAATGGGATGGGTGCAATGTTTTCGGTCATGAAACTGGTGTCTGCCACCATCATCAGCGATGGGCAAGCGGACAAGGCCACCCAAATCAACTGCTGGCCCGCCGTGGGCGGCCTGGCTTTGTCGGATGGGGCGTTTGGCGCATGCAAGGGCCCGTCTTTGGACAAAGACAAACTGCGCCGCGACAAATACACGCACAAAACCACAAACACACCGAACAAGGCCGACCACACCCACGACTGCATGCGGGTGGGCAAAGAAGACTCCATCACCAAGGGATAGCCCAGCAAGGCCAACATGGAGCCCAAATTGGAGAGGGCAAACAAGCGGTAGGGCACCACATCGGTGCGCTCGCGCGAAAACCAGGCCTGCACCATCGGCCCGGTGGTGGACAACACCCAATACGGCAGACCAATCGTTGCGGTCAGCAACAGCAAAATCAGCAGCGTCGGGTTTTCAGCGCCCTGGGGCTTCCAGTCTGGCGACGGGCTGATGGGCAAAAAAGCCAGGCACAGCAACAGCAAGGCCAGGTGCAGCAGGCTTTGCCGCTGAGGGCTTAAGTGGCGCATCACCCAATGGGTGTACAAGTAACCCAGCAGCAACAGCGATTGAAAAAACAGCATGCAAGCGGTCCACACCGATGCCGCTCCGCCAAACCACGGCAAGATCATCTTGCCCATCATGGGTTGGACTTGAAACAACAAAAAAGCGCTTAAAAAAATCGTGACGGCATAGGCCGCCACCGGCGTTGAATCATTGGATTTCATTTTTTCAACCGAGCAAATCATTAACAGTGCCAATACCGCCAAACAATACCTCACTTTATTTTGAGTATTTAATGATTAAATTATTAATTTGCTGGCGGTTCACCCTTCATGAGCCCAGCGCGGACCGTTAACTTTTTGACCCAGATCACTTGAAACGGTCTGAAATGACCTTATCATTAGCACTCGCTGGGAATGAGTGCTAACAGCTCTTCCCAACGTTAAGTTAATGGCCGCCAACTTCATTTGGCGGCTGTGGCTCAAACCCTTGTTATACCCATGGAGATGCAATGAAACTTCGCCCCCTGCACGATCGCGTGATCGTCAAGCGCATTGAAAGTGAAACCAAAACCGCCTCTGGCATCGTCATCCCCGACAACGCCGCGGAAAAACCCGACCAGGGCGAGATCCTGGCCGTTGGCCCTGGCAAGAAAAACGACAAAGGCGAACTGACCGCCGTTGGCGTCAAAGTGGGTGAGCGCGTTTTGTTTGGCAAATACAGCGGCCAAACCGTCAAGGTCGATGGCGAAGAGCTGTTGGTCATGAAAGAAGAAGATTTGTTTGCGGTGGTTGACGCCAAGTGATATTGATGGGCACTGGCCCTGGCAGCCCAAAGGGCTCTCAGGTCGCGCCCACCACAGTTGATTAATTTTTAGGAGCTATAAACATGGCAGCAAAAGACGTGATTTTTGGCGGCGAAGCCCGCGCGCGCATGGTCGAGGGTGTGAACATCCTGGCCAATGCAGTCAAAGTGACCCTGGGCCCCAAAGGCCGCAACGTGGTTTTGGAGCGCTCGTTCGGTGCCCCCACCGTGACCAAGGACGGTGTGTCCGTGGCCAAAGAAATCGAACTCAAAGACAAACTGCAAAACATGGGCGCGCAGATGGTCAAGGAAGTCGCTTCCAAGACCTCTGACAACGCTGGCGACGGCACCACCACCGCCACCGTGTTGGCCCAAGCCATCGTGCGCGAAGGCATGAAGTATGTGGCCGCCGGCATGAACCCGATGGACTTGAAGCGCGGCATCGACAAGGCTGTGCATGCCCTGATCGAGCAGTTGCAAAAAGCTTCCAAAGCCACCACCACCAGCAAAGAGATCGCCCAAGTGGGTTCCATCTCTGCCAACTCCGATGAGTCCATCGGCAAGATCATTGCCGATGCCATGGACAAAGTGGGCAAAGAAGGTGTCATCACCGTTGAAGACGGCAAGTCACTGGACAACGAGCTCGACGTGGTCGAAGGCATGCAGTTTGACCGCGGCTACCTGTCGCCCTACTTCATCAACAACCCCGACAAGCAAGTGGCGTTGTTGGAAAACCCCTTTGTGCTGTTGTTCGACAAAAAGATCAGCAACATCCGCGAACTGCTGCCCACCTTGGAAGCCGTTGCCAAAGCCGGTCGTCCCCTGTTGATCATTGCCGAAGAAGTCGCGGGCGAAGCCCTGGCGACCGTGGTGGTCAACACCATCCGTGGCATTTTGAAAGTGGTGGCTGTCAAGGCCCCTGGTTTTGGCGATCGCCGCAAAGCCATGTTGGAAGACATCGCTATCCTGACCGGCGGCAAAGTGATTGCAGAAGAAGTCGGCCTGACACTGGAAAAGGTCACATTGGCTGATCTGGGTTCTGCCAAGCGCATTG
>JACCEE010270570.1_pt1 | contig 10677 bp, 14 predicted proteins | sample 7449931 | NCBI WGS metagenome assembly JACCEE01 (sample SAMN15323457, study PRJNA562643) | freshwater metagenome | isolation source: river surface water | place: USA:Blue River Watershed | collected 2017-08-19 | reverse complement strand
TCATAAGTTGTTGGAAAAAAATGTAAAGCCAGGAATAACAACAAATGAGCTAGATAAATTGGCAGAATCTTTTATAGTAAGCCAAGGATGTACTCCATCGTTTAAGAATTACAATGGGTTTCCAAAATCTATATGTACTTCTGTCAATGATGAAGTTGTCCACGGTATACCATCAAACTATAAGTTGAAAGATGGAGACATAATATCAATTGATATTGGTGTATGTTATAAAGGCTATCATGGAGATTCTGCTTGGACTTATCCTGTTGGAAATATTTCTGAGGATAAAAAATATTTGCTGGAACATACAAAAAACAGTTTATTTGAAGGTTTAAATCAAATTAAAGAAGGAAATAGATTAGGAGATGTTTGTTCAGCAATAGGATCTTATGCAACTAAATATAAACTAGGAATAGTAAAAGAATTAGTTGGACACGGAGTTGGTTCAAAACTTCATGAAGATCCAGAAATTCCAAATTATGGTTCACCTAATACAGGACCAATTTTAAAAGCAGGAATGGTATTAGCAATAGAACCAATGCTAAATTTGGGAACAGCAGATGTAGTTATGTTAGATGATGATTGGACAATTGTAACAGAAGATTATAGTCCATCTGCTCATTTTGAACATACTATATTAGTAACAAAAGATGGATATGAAATCTTAACAAGAGGTGAAGAAAATGGCAAAAGTTGACGCTATTGAAATTGAAGGAAAAGTAACAGATGTCTTACCTGGAGGACAATTTAAAGTTACTCTTGACAACGGACACGCTGTAGTCGCTCACGTTTCTGGTAAAATTCGAATGAATTACATTCGCATCTTACCAGGTGATACAGTAAAAGTTGAATTATCACCTTACGATTTAACACGTGGGCGCATAACCTATAGAAAATGATAGGAGGAAATTAAAATGAAAGTTAAAGCATCAGTAAAACCAATATGCGATAAATGCAAGGTAGTAAAAAGAGAAGGAAAAATATTTATAATTTGTAGTAATCCAAAACACAAACAAAGACAAGGTTAATAGGAGGTGTAATTATGGCACGTATTAAAGGAGTAGATATACCTAATGATAAGAGAGTTGAAATAGCTTTAACTTATATATTTGGTATAGGAAGATCTTTATCAAAAGAAATTTTAAAAGATGCTGGAGTAAATGTAGATACTAAAGCTAAAGATTTAAAAGAAGACGAAATAGTACGTATTCGTGATGAAGTTTCTAAACATTTAGTTGAAGGAGACTTAAGAAGAGAAGTTGGATTAAACATCAAAAACAAGATGGAAATCGGCTCTTATCAAGGAATACGTCATCGTAAAGGATTACCGGTTAGAGGACAAAGAACTAATAGAAATGCAAGAACTCGTAAGGGTAAAGGCAAACCTATTGCAAATAAGAAAAAATAATAGTTAAGGAGGAACAAAAATATGGCATATAAAGCTAGAAAACGTAAAGTTAAAAAGAATGTACCAGAAGGACAAGCACATATTCATGTAACTTATAATAATACTATTATTACTATTACTGATATGGATGGCAATGCAATAAGTTGGGCATCAGCAGGTACTATTGGTTACAAAGGTTCAAAGAAAAAGACTCCGTTTGCTGCTGGAATGGCTGCAGAGGCTGCAGGTAAGGCTGCATATGATGCAGGAATGAGAAAAGTAGAAGCGTTTATTAATGGTGTAGGTCCTGCAAGAGATACAGCATTACGTTCTTTGCAAACAGGCGGATTAGAAGTAACAGCTATGAGTGATGTAACACCTATTCCACATAACGGATGTCGTCCACCAAAACGACCACGTGGATAATATTGAAAGGAGTAAATTATAATGGCAAAAAAAGTTACTGAAGAAAATAAAGAATTTAGTGTTTCTGTTGATTTAGGATATTCTGTTGATAACAATGCATGTTTAACATTTGAAAAACCAGAATATAAAATGACAGAATATATCGAAGGAAATAACTATGGTAAATTTGTTTTAGAACCACTTGAAAGAGGATTCGGAACAACCATAGGAAATGCACTTAGAAGAATATTATTATCTTCATTACCAGGAGATGCAATTACTAGTGTAAAAATAGATGGAGTAATGCATGAATTCCAAACTATTGAAGGTGTAATAGAAGATGTAACAACTATAGTTTTAAATTTAAAAAAAGTAGTTGTTAAGAAAAACACAGATGAACAAGTAAATATAAAGTTATCTGCTTCAGGTGAAGGAGTTATAACTGCCGAAAATTTAATTAAAACTCCAACATTAGAAGTATTAAATCCAAATCAAGTTATTTGTACACTTGTTGAAGGTGGAAAAATTGATATGGAATTAACTGTTGGTAGAGGTAGAGGATATTTAGTAGCTGACGAAGTTAAAGAATGTTTAACTAATGTAAAAGTTGGTACTATAGCAATAGATGCATTATTCTCACCAGTAGAAAGAGTAAATTACGAAGTTGAAAAAGCTCGTGTAGGACACAATAACAACTTTGATAAATTAACTCTAGAAGTATGGACAGATGGTTCTTTAGCTCCACAAGAAGCAGTAAGAACAGCATCAAGCATACTAATAGCACAACTAGATAAGATAGATAATCCTACTATCACAGAAGAAATAAAAGGATTAATGAAACAAAATGATGAAGATCCAAGACAAAAATTATTAGAAACTTCAATCGATGATTTAGAATTATCAGTTCGTGCATATAACTGTTTAAAAAGAGCAGCTATTAATAATGTACAAGATTTAGTTAATAAATCAGAAGATGAGATGATGAAAATACGTAATTTAGGTAAAAAATCATTAAAAGAAGTTATTGATAAGATAAAAGAAATGGGTTTAACATTTAGAAACGACGATTAGTAAGGAGTGATATTATGGCTTATAGAAAATTAGGTGTCGACAATAAACACAGAAGAAGTATGTTAGCTAATTTAACAAAAGATTTGATAACAAGCGAATCTATTAAAACAACAGAAACAAGAGCAAAAGAAGTTAGAAAATCATTTGATAAAATGGTTACATATGCAAAAGAAGGTAGTTTAATTTCTAGACGTAAGATATTAGCATTCCTTCAAAATGATAATGTAGCAACTAAAAAAGTATTTGAAATCGCTGATAGATTCAAAGAAAGAAGTGGCGGCTATACACAAATATTAAAATTAACTGAAAGAAGAGGCGACGACGCTTTAATAGTAGTTTTAAAATTAATGGAGAAATAAGAAGTAATTCTTATTTTTTTATTATATAATATTAATAATAGGAGTGATAAAATGAAAGCATTAATAACGGGAGCATCCTCTGGAATAGGGAAGTCTATTGCTATATATTTGTCTAAACTTGGATATGAAATAATAGCAGTAGCTAAAGATGAAACAAAGTTAGATAAATTAAACAAAGAATATGGCTTTAAAACCATAAAAATAGACTTAAATAAAGAAGAAAACTGTATCAAACTATATGAACTATCAAAAGATGAAAATATCGATATTCTGGTAAATAATGCCGGTTTTGGAGCGTTTGGAGAATTCAACTCTATATCATTAGAAAAAGAATTAGATATGATTAATGTTAACATAAAAGCAGTACATATTTTAACCAAATTATTTCTAAAAGATTTTATAAAAAAAGATAAAGGATATATATTAAATGTAGCTAGTATAGCGGCATTCCAAGCCGGTCCTCTTATGGCCACATATTATTCAACTAAAGCTTATGTACTTAGATTAACTTTATCTATATATGAAGAATTAAGAAGATTAAAATCAAATGTAAAAGTAAGCGTATTATGTCCAGGCCCAGTAGATACAAACTTTAATGATACTGCAAACGTTAAATTTAAATTAAAGGGAACTACACCCGAATATGTTGCAAAATATGCAATAGATAAAATGTTTAAAAATAAATTAATAATTATCCCAACTCTAAAAATAAAATTAGCAATGTTTTTTAGTAACTTAGTTCCATATAAACTTAAATTAAAAATAGTTTATAGATTACAAGATAAGAAGAGATAATCTTCTTTTTATTTACTCTTTTTTATTAAATGTGTATAATAAAAGGTATATCATTTGGGGGTGATTTCGTGGATAATATCATAAAAATTGACAAATTAACCTATAGATATGAAGATCATTTTATATTTGACAAGCTATCGTTAGATATAGAAAGATCAAAATGGACTACTATAACTGGCCCAAATGGATCTGGTAAAACAACTTTAATAAAAATTTTAACAGGTTTAATAAAGACAGATGGAAACATAATTATAAACGGAATTACTATAAATAATATAAATGAAATAAGAAAGAATATAGGCGTTATATTTTCGGATATAGAAAACAATTTTTTATGTGAGACTATAGAAGATGATATTGCTTTTCCTCTTGAAAATTTAGGATTACCAATGTCAGAAATAAGAAAAAGAATAAATGAGTTAGCTAATCTCTTAAATATAAGATATATATTAGATAAATCACCTAATGAATTGTCAGGAGGAGAAAAGGTAAAAGCGGCTCTTGCTATAGCCCTATCTCATAAACCAAGAATATTAATAATAGATGGAATACTATCGACAATAGATAACGAATCCAAACAAAAAATATTGGAATTAATAAAAATTTTTAGAGATAATGGATTAACAATAATTAATATCACAGAAGATTTAAGCGAGTCTTATTTATCTGATAAATTAGTGGTAATAAGTAATGGAGCAGTAGTCCTAGAAGGCCCGCCTATTAAAGTCATGGAATATGATAAAGTTTTAACTAAATTAGGAATAAAAATACCATTTGAATTAGAGTTATCTATAAAGCTAAAATTATATGGGTTAATAGATGATATATATATAGATATTAATAAGTTGGTGAATGCATTATGGGGATAATAATTAGTAATTTATCTCATAGATACAATATGAGTAGAAAAAATTCATTAACTAGCATAAATTTAGAATTAGAAAATGAAAATATATATGGTTTAATAGGTAAGAATGGCAGTGGTAAAACAACTTTATTAGAATTAATAGATGGGTTATTGAAACCTTTAACGGGTGAAATATTAATAGATGATGTATCTGTAGAAAAAAACAAAAATGAGATTAAAAAGAAGATTGGATTTTTATTTCAATTTCCAGAAAATCAATTTTTTGAAAATACAGTAAGAAAAGAAATTGAGTTTGCACTTAATAATTTTAATATTAAAAAAGATAAGATAAATCAAGTTTTAAATTTAGTTGGTTTATCAGAGTCTTATTTGAATAAAAACATATATAAGTTAAGCGGTGGAGAAAAAAGATTGATAGCCTTAGCATCTATATTGGTTTATAACCCACCAATATTATTATTAGATGAGCCTACTATAGGTTTAGATTTAAATAATAGAAATAAATTAATACATTTAATAAAAACATTAAAAAACGAATATAATAAAACGATTATTATAGTTAGTCATGATTCTGATTTATTATATGAAATATGTGATGAATTAATTATATTAGATAAAGGAATTTTAATAATGCATGGAGATCCTATATCTGTATATAAGGAAGAGGAACTAATTGAAAAATATAATATAGATTTACCAAATATAATAAAATTAGAATATTTATTAAAAAAGAAGAAAAATATAAAACTTATGCATACTAAAACAATTAATGATTTAATAAAGGAGGTATATAGAAATGTATAACTTCAAATTAATCAAATATTACAATGTTAGATCAGATGTTCATGATTTTAATCCTTTTTATAAACTTATATGTTTATTGTTATTCACAGCATTAACTCTTATAGCAAATAATACTATAATTTTATTTGTATTATTATTTTTCTTATTATCTCTTATGTCTCTTTCGAAAATATCATTTAAATTGTATTTTAAAAATTTATATTTTCTAGTGCCATTTATTATATTTATAATATTAATGAATTTAATATTAGGAAGTGGCATATTAGTTTTATTGAATTCGTTATTAAAACTTATACTATTGGTAATATATTCTATGATTGTTATGTATACCACTAAATCAAATGATTTAACTTATGGTATAGAACGATTATTAAAACCTTTAAAAATATTTAATGTGCCTGTTAGTACAATAGCTTTTTCATTGTCTTTATCTATTAGATTTATACCGATAATATTTGAACAAGCAGAAAAAGTAATAAAAGCTGAATATAGTAGAGGATTAAACTTTGAAGGATCTTTAAAAGAAAAAATGAATAAATTGAGCATTCTTATATTTCCAATATTCAATTTATCTTTTAAGCGTTCAGATGACATAGCTAATACTTTAGAAGTAAGACTTTATAACCCTAATAAAGAGATAAGTAAATATAAAAAATATAAGAATTTCAGCTCAGATGCTAGCATAATATCATTTCATATATTATTATTGTTAATATATATAGTTTTGGAGGCGTTTTTATGAGATATTTGATTACTTTCTCCTACGATGGAGCAAATTATAGCGGTTACCAAAAACAGCCGAATTTAAGGACAATACAGGGCGAATTAGAGAACGCATTAAAAAAGATTAGTGGTGGTTTTAATATAGATCTTAATTCATCTGGAAGAACAGATAGAGGGGTCCACGCAATCAATCAAAAAGCTCATTTTGATTTAGATAAAAAAATAACACTTTACAAATTAAAGTGTGCTTTAAATACGTATACAGGTAAAGACATATATATTAAAAATATACAAATTGTAAATAATGATTTTCATGCTAGATATATGGTAAAGAAAAAAGAATATATATATAAGATAAATGTAGGTGAATATAATCCTATATATAGAAATTATATATATCAATATAATAAACAGTTAAATATATTAAAGATGAAAAAACAATCTAAATATCTAATAGGAACACATGATTTTTCTTCATTTGCTAATAAAGAAGATCCAAAAGATTCTTATATAAGGACTATATACAAAATATCAATATCAAAAAGCAAAGATATAATAGTTATTAAATTTATAGGAGACGGATTTTTAAAATATCAAGTAAGAAATATGGTGGGAGCGCTCATAGAATCTTCCGAATCAAGTTTAAATATAAAAAAAATATTAGAAGAAAAGAATAGAAAATCATTTGGGAAAATAGCTCCACCAGAGGGTTTATATTTAAATGATGTAAAATATTAGATGAAAAAACAAAAAAATAGAGTTGTATCTATTCTTTTTTTGCTATATAATTTAATTGGTGATTAAAAATGGCAAATAGAAAACAAAGAAGAAAAAACAAAGAGAAGTATAATTTTAATTATGATGAGAATTCTGGCAATGTAAAAAAAATAGTAATAACTTTATTAGTTGTAGTGGCAGTAATAGCGATATTTTATTTGGTTACATTGTTAATAAATAATAGTAAAAGAAAATTAAATACTACAGAAAAGAAAACCGAAGAAATAAAAATACAATATCAAGAAATACTTGCTAACGATACATTTGTTATGCCTCCAAAAGAGTATTATGTATTGTTTTATGATTTTGATGGAGCAAATGCGGTTTATTATGATTATTTATATACGCAATATAAGGGTAGTAAGGAAAGCACTCCTATATATAAGGTGGATTTAGGAAGTGGGTTTAATAAGAAGTTTGTTAGTGATAAGACAAATTCTAAGGCGAAAGATGCATCACAACTAAAGGTAAAAGATGCAACTCTTATATTAATAAAAAATGGCAAGAATGTTTCATATACTGAGGGCGGAATTCAAAATATATCTAATTCATTAAATTAATTGTAAAGTCGACTATATACGAAGTCGACTTTTTTTGTAATTTAAATTTATAGCATTTAACATTTAAAAAAAATATGGTATTATTTAAAATAGAGGTGTTAATATATGGATAAAAAGAATAAAAGGCTAACAGAAATATTAATAATTGTGTTAATATCTTGTTTTATTGGAATGATAAGTGGTGCAACAGCAATTCTAACAATCAATAAGAGTATAACTAAAAAAGTTGATACCTCTGATTTGGGAGAAGTTAGTGCTTTGTATGAAAAAATAATGGGGGAATATTATCAAGACGTTGACTCTAAAACATTAGTAGAAGGTGCAATGTCTGGAATGTTATCCGTTTTGGATAAGAATTCTTCTTTCTTAGATAAAAGTGCAACAAATAGTTTTAATAATAGAATGCAAGGAGAATATTATGGCATAGGAGTTGAGGCTCTTACTGTAGATGGTGTAGGAATATTAGTTTCTGGAGTATTGAAGGATTCTCCTGCTGAAAAAGCCGGGTTAAAAGAGGGAGACATAATAATATCTGTAAACGACATATCTATGAAAAGTAAAACTGCTAGTTATTTTACTTCAATGATAAATGATTCTGAGAGTGACATAAATATAAAGGTGACAAGAAATAACGAAACAAAGGCTTTTACACTAAAGGCAGAAAAAATAATAATAACTTCTGTTACTACAAATACATTTTATAGAAACAACAAGAGAATAGGATATATAAAAATATCTATATTTGCAGCTAATACGGCTGAACAGTTTAAATCTAAATTAGAAAATCTTGAATCTAGTGGAATAGATTCATTAATAATAGATGTTAGAAATAATGCGGGTGGTTATTTAACAAATGCTTCTACTATGTTAGAAATGTTTATGAAAAAAGATTCAGTATTATATAAGACGGAAACCAAAGATAACACCTTAACTAGAAAAGATCTAACAGAAGAAAAAAGGGATTATCCAGTAATAGTTCTTGTAAATGAATCGAGTGCATCAGCATCTGAAATATTAGCGGCTTGTTTTAAAGAAAATTATGGTTCTACTTTAGTTGGAATAAGAACATACGGAAAGGGAACTGTTCAAGAAACTGTATCTGTATTAGATGGAGATAGTATTGCTAAGCTAACAACGAAAAAATGGTTAACTCCTAATGGGGAATGGATAGACGGCAAAGGAATAACTCCAGATGTTTTTGTAAAGTTAAATGACAAATATTTAACTGATCCAACATTTGAGAATGATAACCAATTGTCTACGGCATTAAATTTGATAATTAAGTAAAAAGCAGATATCTGCTTTTTTATTATGTAAAATTGAAATACTTATGTTTCATTTTTTTAAATTAACTTATATAATAAACATAAAAGAGGGAGATCCTATGGAAGATAAAAAAATAGAAAAAGTAAAAATACAATCATATAAGCACAATGGAGAGGTATATAGAAGTTGGGACGATACAGTAATAATAGAAGAAAATGATTTGGGAATAGTTTGTTATAACAATAAAATAAGAGTAACAGAAATAGACGGTAGAAAATGGAACACCAAAGAACCCGCTATTATCTTTTATTATAAAAATAGTTGGTTTAATATAATATGCCAGTTTAAGCCATTAGGAGTATATTATTATTGTAATATAGCAACCCCATATATAATAGAAGATAAGACAATAAAATATATAGACTATGATTTGGACTTAAGAATATTTCCAGATGGTAGCTATAAGGTGTTGGATGAGGGAGAATATGCATATCACAAAAAACTTTTTGAATATTCTGAAGAGATAAATACTATAGTCAGAAGAGAATTAAACGAATTAATTAACATGTATAAGGACCAAAAAGGGCCATTTAATAAGGCGTTTTTAATGGAATACTATGAAAAATATAATAAAAATGCAAAAAAATGAAAAAAAGGCTTCCAAAATAAAAAAAGTGTGCTATAATGGTCTAGACAAACGAAAAAAAGCACTAATTAAGTGCTGAGTGTTGGTAAATAACACTTTTTAAAAAAAAAGTAAAAAAGTTATTGACACTCGAATTTTTATTTGTTATATTATGTATGCACTTTTGAAAAAGAGGGCAATGAATGATCTTTGAAAACTGAGCAAAACGTCAATTTGAGTAGCTAGGATTTAAAGTTAACAAACTTATTGAATTTAAATTATAAAACTATAATTTATTTTTTTTGAGAGTTTGATCCTGGCTCAGGATTAACGCTGGCGGCATGCCTAAGACATGCAAGTCGAACGAAGTGAACCGATGAAGTTAGAGTGCTTGCACAAAGATGAATTCGGATCTCACTTAGTGGCGGACGGGTGAGTAACACGTGGGTAATCTACCTTTAAGATTGGGACAACACAGGGAAACTTGTGCTAATACCGAATAGGAAGTAGAAATGATTTTTTTGTTTTGAAAGGTGCCTTTAAAGCACTACTTAAAGATGAGCCTGCGGCGTATTAGTTAGTTGGTAGGGTAATGGCCTACCAAGACAATGATGCGTAGCCGAACTGAGAGGTTGAACGGCCACATTGGGACTGAGACACGGCCCAAACTCCTACGGGAGACAGCAGTTAGGAATATTCGTCAATGGGGGAAACCCTGAACGAGCAATGCCGCGTGAGTGATGAAGGTCTTTATGATTGTAAAACTCTGTTGTATGGGAAGAACACTAAGTATAGGAAATGATACTTAGCTGACGGTACCATGCCAGAAAGCCCCGGCTAACTACGTGCCAGCAGCCGCGGTAATACGTAGGGGGCGAGCGTTATCCGGATTTATTGGGCGTAAAGCGTGTGTAGGTGGTTTATTAAGTATAAAATTAAAGCCCGAGGCTTAACCTCGGTTCGTTTTATAAACTGGTAGACTTGAGTATGGTAGAGGCAAATGGAATTTCTAGTGTAGCGGTAGAATGCGTAGATAT
>JACCEE012749931.1_pt1 | contig 10678 bp, 8 predicted proteins | sample 7449931 | NCBI WGS metagenome assembly JACCEE01 (sample SAMN15323457, study PRJNA562643) | freshwater metagenome | isolation source: river surface water | place: USA:Blue River Watershed | collected 2017-08-19 | reverse complement strand
TGTTTATTTTCACACAGCGCCTAGTATGGCCACAGCCGCGGCGACAGACCAATAAGCAACAGCCGGCACTTCTTACCCTCAGTCGAAAAGGAAATACGATGAAATCTGCATGGCTTGCTGCGGCGCTCTGCCTGGCGTTTACTCCAAGGGTATTGGCTGATCCGCTGTTCGATTTTTACCAGCATCTGCATGCCAACCCAGAGTTATCGCACTTTGAGACTAAGACCGCGGCATTACTAGCGACTGAGCTGAGCAAAGCCGGATTTCAGGTCACTACAGGCATTGGCAAATACAAAGATGGATCACAGGCGCATGGCCTTGTTGCAGTGTTAGAAAACGGCGCTGGCCCACGACTGCTGATCCACGCCGATATGGACGCCTTGCCGATTGTCGAAGAGACCAATCTGCCTTACGCCAGCAAAGCAGCAGGTCGGCGTGATGCACGCTTGTGGCCACGCACGACGTCCACACCAAGACATTACTCGGTACCGCACGCGAAATAGTGGCGAGGCGTAACGAATGGCAGGGCAGCAAATTCCGGCAGTCCTATTTAATGTTGGCGTCATTCCTGCCGAATTATTGGTGCAAGCTAAGGCGGGGAAAGCCCATGTCGCCGGTACTCATACCAGTAGATTTGCGCCGGAAGCCAAACCAGCAATTCAGGCCGGTGTGCAGGCAATGACTGCTGCAGCCATTGATTTACTTCAGAAATAGAGTTTTTCCTGCACATAAAAAAAGCCGCAATACTGCGGCTTTATTACTTTTTACCACTTGTTACTGTTTATAGACTTTACCGGCTTTCATCACAAAACTGACTTTGCCCATCACACTGATGTCCTGCAGCGGATTGCCCGGCACGGCGATGATATCGGCCATTTTACCGGCTTTCAGACTACCGAGACTTTGCTCCATTTGCAGCAAGCGCGCGCCTTCGATGGTCGCACTCAGAATGGCCTGATGCGCGGACATGCCGCCTTCGGTCATATAAACAAATTCGCGCCAGTTATCACCGTGCATGCCAACACCAGCATCAGTACCAAAGGCGATTTTGACACCGGCCTTCTGCGCTTTGGTGAAAGTCGCCTGGATCAAAGGCCCGATAGTCGCCGCTTTTAACCGCACCATTTCCGGGAAATAACCCGGCTCTTTGGCTTTTTCGGCGACAAACTTACCGGCGCTGATCGTCGGCACAAAATAGGTCCCGTGCTGTTTCATCAGCTTGATGGTGTTGTCATCCATAAAAGTGCCATGCTCAATAGAACTGACACCTGCTTTTATCGCCCGCTCCATGCCCTCTTTACCGTGCGCATGCACCGCCACCGTGAAGCCATAATCTTTCGCGGTGCTGACAATAGCCGCCAGCTCTTCGTCGCTGAACTGTGCGTTCATACCGCTTTTCGCCACGCTGAGCACGCCACCAGTCGCGGTGATTTTAATCAGGTCGGCGCCTTCTTTATAGCGTTGCCGGACGGCTTTGCGCGCATCATCCGGACCATTGATCACACCGTCGTCCGGACCAGGGTCGCCCATCCGCAAGTAAGCCACGCCATTGGTCGGATCGGCATGTCCACCAGTCGTGGCAATAGATTTGCCTGCAGTGAATATACGTGGTCCTTTGGCATAACCAGCATTGATGGCTTTACGCAATGCAGTGCTGATCAGGTGGCTGTCACCTAATTCCCGCACTGTGGTAAAACCGGCCAGCAGTGTTTTTTCGGCATAAGTCGCGCCGCGTAACGCTACGTCCGCTTCATTCATCGTGAAGCCTTCGCTATAAGCACCCGGGCTACTTTGGTAGGAAAAATGCGTATGCATATCCATCAGGCCCGGCAGTACAGTTTGTTTGGACAAATCAATCAGGGTGTCTGTGGCTGCAGGTTGGCGAAAACCGGCTTCGATGGCTTTGATCTGGTCGTTTTCGATGACCAGCGTTTGTTTTTGCAGAATTTGGTCGCCTTCCGCTGTGATCACAGTGCCGGCGTGGATCAAAGTTGCCGCCTGGCCCGCCAGCGGTAACAGTCCGGCCAGCAGCATTGCAGTGGTTATTTTGTTCATTGTTGTTCCCGGGTTATGAGGCGACGCCTCTTATTGAAAGTCCAATCTGTTGTGTTGGATCAATATGCACTTCAACACAGTCTTTATACTGACGCCATTTCCCCTGTGGCAGATGCGATATGATGACGACATTCCGGGACGAAGCCCTGATCAAAAAGTACAACGTCAAAGGCCCCCGTTACACCTCTTACCCCACGGCCTTGTTGCTGCGTAGCGGCTTTGCGCCGGAGCGTGCTTTGCAGGCACTGGCAGACACCGGTCCGGCGCTGAGCCTCTATCTGCACGTGCCGTTTTGTCGGGAGCTTTGTTATTACTGCGGTTGTAACAAAGTGATCAGTCGCGATCAAAGCAAAGCCGACCGCTACCTCGATGCTCTCGCCACCGAGATGGCCTTGTATCAACCGGCCTGTGCGGCAAAACAGGTGCACCAGCTGCATTTTGGCGGCGGTACCCCTACTTATCTGGATGAAGCGCAACTGCGCCGGCTGATGCAGTTGCTGCGTCAGCATTTTCAGTTCCTGCCAGAGGCTGAGCTTAGCATCGAAATTGATCCACGCAGTTGTGATGTCGACAAGCTCAGATTGTTACGGGAACTGGGCTTTAGCCGCGTCAGTTTTGGTGTGCAGGATTTTGATCTGCAAGTGCAGCAAACAATTAACCGTATTCAGCCCTACAGCATGGTTGAAACGCTGGTTAATGCGGCCCGTGAACTGCAATTCCGCTCAGTGAATCTGGACCTTGTTTACGGGTTGCCACATCAGGCAGCTGAGACTTTCAGCCAAACGCTGGCACAAGTAGTCACTTTAGATCCGGACCGCATCTCGTTATTCAGCTACGCGCATTTGCCGGAACGATTCGCCGCACAGCGTAAAATCCCCGATGCCGCTTTGCCCGGCGCCACCGAAAAACTCGGGTTACTGGCGCTGGCGATGGACCATCTGCAACAAGCCGGTTTTGTCGCCATCGGTATGGACCATTTTGCCAAAGCAACAGACCCACTGACCCAAGCACAACAGGCGCATCAGCTGACCCGTAATTTCCAGGGCTACAGCGTAGATGCCTGCGATGCCTTGCTTGGCCTTGGTGTATCGGCGATTAGTCAGGTCGGTAATGTGATCTGGCAACAACAAAAAGAGCTGAAAGGTTATTATCAGGCGCTGGAACAACAGCAAGTACTCGCCATTGATAAAGGCCTGACTTTAAGCCGGGATGACCAAATCCGGGCAGATTTAATAGCCCGCATCATGTGTAATTTTGTGCTGGATACTCAAGCTCTGGCGCAGCAATGGCAGATAGATTTTCAGGATTATTTCGCCGGGTCACTGGCCCAGCTGGCACCTTGTCTTGACGATGGCCTGGTGCGTTGGCAAGGCGATTTGCTGGAAGTGACAGAGCGTGGCCGGCCCTGGGTGCGGATCATCGCTGCGGCTTTTGATGCTTATTTGCTGGCGCAGCAGCACAGTTATTCCAAGGTTATTTAAACGCGCTTGAATACAACGGTTTCAGCCCAACCGAAACGGGTAAGTGCCACTATGCAGCCAGTACTGACACTGGTCAGCAACGGTTTGTTCTTGCGCCTGCTCCGCCAGCCGGTAATACAAAGTCCGACTGAATTTGGCGCGCAAGCCGCGTTTTAACTGCAGATAAGGCAACAACTGGCCGTTGCCGGCTTCTGGTTGCAACAGCACCGGAAAGTCCGGCCCGGCGATAAAACTCTGCTGCAGATTGGTAGTCAGTTGCAGCCGGCCATCGTCCAGCCATAACGCGTCGACCAATAAAAATGGCGCATCGTCGACTTCGATCTGCACTTGCTCCGCCGGAGTCGTCAGCAGATATCGCCCGTCGACACAACTCAATACCGCCGCAAATAACCGCACCAGTTCTGGTCGCTGAATAGGGCTGCCATGGAAATACCAGCCGCCATCGCGATCGATGCGGATCGGCACAGGCCCGCAAAAAGCGGGTTGCCACTGCTCCAGCGGGTAGTCAGTCAGAGCACCAAGCTGCTGTTGTAATGCAAATAAGTCCATAAAAAATGCGTCTGCCAAACCAGGTCAATGATGTTAGCATATTGTACGCCCCCGCCGTGACAGACCCTCATGAGGATGCAGTTATGCAACAAGAAGTGCAGGTAATTACGCAGAGTTTAACTTTTCTGCAGAAGAATCAGGATTTGATCATCGGTTTCTGTCTGAAACTGCTGGTCGCCATTGTCATCTTTTATATTGGTCGCTGGGTGGCGCTGGGTGTATCGCGCCTGGTCGGCAAAGCGTTGCTGCTCCGCCATGTCGACCGTGCTGTCGTATCGTTTTTATCCAGTATTGTTTACGCGGCGGGGTTGATCGCAGTTACGCTGATGGCCTTGTCGCAATTAGGCATTCAGACTGCGTCGTTCCTCGCTATTCTCGGTGCCGCCGGTTTGGCAGTGGCACTGGCCCTGCAAGGGTCGCTGTCTAATTTTGCTTCTGGCGTGTTGATCATTGTGTTCCGCCCATTTAAATCCGGTGATTTGGTCGAAGTAGCGGGCATCAGCGGCGTAGTAGAGCGCATTGATATTTTCCAGACCATTTTTAAAACCGGTGACAACAAAAAAATCATCGTGCCAAATTCGCAAATCACCGGTGGGGCTATCATCAATTATTCCGCCGAAAAACGCCGCCGGATCGACCTGACCATCAGCATCAGCTACGACTCAGATCTGCGGGTTGCCAAACAAATCCTGCATGACATCCTGCAAGCCGACAGCCGCGTGCTCAAAGATCCGGCAGCTGTGATTGCCGTGGGTGCGTTGGCAGACTCTTCGGTCCAGTTGATCGTCCGGCCCTGGGTCGAAGCCACCGACTATTGGGCGGTTTACTGGGATTCGCTCGAAAAAATCAAATTACAGTTCGATGCTGCCGGTATCGAAATTCCTTTTCCACAAATGTCTTTGCATATGAAACCTCATAAGGATGAAGCATGAAATATCCGCTAATGCTGGCTGCGCTGGCAGCAACCTCTCTGTCCGTTCAGGCGGCTGATGACACCAAACTGGGCTGGAATACTTCGGCTGAATTAGGTGCGATCACCACGTCCGGCAATACCAAGGGCACCTCGGTGACCGGTAAAATCGACGCCAAACAAGAAATGGTGCAGTGGAGCAATGAATATGTGCTCAGCGCCTTTTTTAAAGAAGATGAAAAAACTGATGTGAACGGCAACCGCTTCAGTGAAAAATCGGCCGAACGTTATTTTGCGTCGGGCAAAGCCGGTTACAAACTCGATACTGACCACGCCAAGCTGTTTATTTTCGGCTCACATACTGAAGATGACTTTGGCGCTTACACCAAGTACAGCCTGATCTCGGCCGGTTATGGCGACCGTTTATACCAAGGCGATGGCATCAGTATTGATGCCGAGATCGGTCCTGGTTATTACACCGGTAAAACCAGCGGTGATATCACAGAAAAAGGTGCACTGGTGCGTACTGCCGGCAGTCTGGACTGGGTGATCTCTGACAGTGCCACATTCCGCCAATTACTGAGCCTTGAGGCCGGTTCTGATAACAAAAGAACCCAGTCAGAAACTTCAGTCAGTGCCCGGATCAACGGCAGCATGCAAATGAAAGCGGCGTTTACCGTGATGCATGACTCCGAAGTCCCGGTCGGTAAAAAGAATACCGACACGCAGACTTCGTTGACGCTGGTATATTCCTTCTAAACATCTGTTCGCTGTTTATCAAGGCAAGACGCCGGCTATTGGCGTCTTGCCGTCCCTGATTTGCCGAAAGGCGTGCTTCGGCTATGCTTCATCAATAGACCTTTCCAGCCAGATCCAGCATTCGGTGCCGGAACAATGTATTGGCACAGCCCTATCCGGATGCTGTGTGGGTTGCAATGACAGGGAAGACCACTGATGGCATATTCAGCAACGCAAGCCGATCGTGCAAACCGCCGTTTTGAGTCAGCGCTTTTACTGATGTTAATTAATTATCTGGCTGTGGCAGGCCTGTGGTGGTTCAGCCAGGATCCTGCTTTCAGCGCCGGCTATCTATCGGCCGCACAGGCCGCAGCACTGCACCAAACGCTGGGATGGTTGTTACCACTATTCGCTATCCTGCTGCCACTGGTCTTGTTCTGGCAAGTCCGTGCAAAAGCCCTATTCGCCAAGCAGGTGCAGCAAAAACTGGCCAGTACCTTCGACGAAGCCGCGGTAGGTCTGGCGCATGTGGCCGTTTCTGGCCATTTTATTCAAGTTAATCAACGTTTTGCTCAAATGCTGCAATACGAACCGGCCGATCTGGCTGGCAGTACTTTTCAGGATCTGACCCACCCCGACGATTTGGCTGACGATTTACAGCTATGTGATGCGCTGGTTCGGGGTGAACGTGAAAGCTTTGAGATGGAAAAGCGCTATCGGCGGCGTGATGGTTTGTTTATCTGGGCCCATTTATCGGTATCCTTTCATCGCAGCCCGGATCCACAACAGTGTTATTTCGTCTCAGTGGTCGAAGATATTAATGCACGAAAACAGGCACTGATGGCATTGCAGGCCAGTATGGCGCAAGTGCAGTTGCTACTGGATGCGACCGGTGACGCCATTATCGGTCTCAATCGCAATGCTGAAATCACCTTTGTGAATCAGGCGGCTCAGCAGCAGCTCGGTTACGCCAATATCAGCCAACTGATTGGCTTGCCGCTGCAAACGCTGGTCAGCAAACAAAAAGCCGCGCTGGCGCTGTGGCGCGAAATCTATAAAGCGCTGGAACAACCCCAACAAATCAGCGGCGAAGCCGATTTGTTTATCAATCTGCAGGGGGACACCCTACCGACAGCATATCGGGCGATCCCGGTACCACGTTCACAGGACGGCACTGTACTAGTCATTTGCTGGCAGAACATCCGCGAGCGCAAGCAACAGCAAATGAAACAACAGGCGCAGAGTTATTTGCTGCACCGTTTGCTGGACGATGCGGCACTGCCAGATCTGCTGACTGAACTGGTGAAATTTATCGAACAGCAGCTGCCGCATTTGCGCGGCTCGATTTTATTGGCCGATTTACCCAACCAAGTGATGCGGGTAGCCGCTGGCCCCAGCCTGCCGGCAGAATACAACAACAAAGTAGATGGACTACCGATCCGCTACGGCAACGGTTCCTGTGGCACTGCAGCTGCCACTGGCCAGCCTGTATATGTAGCCGACGTGCATAACGATATGTTATGGCTGAATTTTCAGGATCTGATCGCGCCTTATGACTGGTTACAGGCCTGCTGGTCCACGCCATTCTTTGATACACAACGTCAGTTGCTGGGGACTTTTGGCATTTATCTGGCAGAAAAACGTGACCCAACCCCGGAAGAGCGCGATTTAATCCAGTTTACCGCCAGTCTGGCAGCGTTTCTAGTGGAACGCAGTGACGCCAAAGCCCGGCTTGAACTGTTTTCCAAAGCGATTGAGCAAAGCCCGGTTGGCGTTGTGATCTGCGGGATAAATGGTGAAATCCAATATTTTAATCAACGCTTTATCAAACTTAGCTGTATCCCGGCCGCGTTATTGGATGAGTTGCCGCCACTCAAAGACATTCTGCCTGACGACCAGCAAGAATGGCTAGACAGCGTCTTGCCACAGTTAAAAGCCGGCCATCAGAAAGTCAGCCGACAAGATCAACGCCTGTTAGCGGACAATACAGCACTTTGGCTGGAAAGTTCGTTATATGCCATCGTCGACCGCAAAGATCAGGTCACCCATGTCTTGCTGGAGCTCGAAGATATCACGATGCAAAAGCAGGCCGAACAACACTGGATTGAAAGCGAATTACGCTTTCGCACGCTGCTTGATAATACGCCGGAGATTTCAGTACAGGGCTATGAGGCCGATGGCACCACCTTTTACTGGAACAAAGCCAGTGAAGTGTTATACGGCTACAGCAAAGAAGAAGCGCTGGGTAAAAGTTTGCTTGATCTGATTATCCCCACACCGATGCGGCAGGATGTCAGCGCGGCGGTCAGAGCAATGGCTGAATCCGGTGTGCCATTACCTGCTGGTGAGCTGATGTTGCAACGCAAAGGCGGCGAACCGGTGCAGGTATTCTCTGGCCATGCCGTGGTGCAGCTGCCGGGCAGGCCGTCGCAAATCTTCTGTATGGATATCGACTTATCGGTACGAAAACAACAGGAAGCCAATTTGCGCCTGGCTGATGCTGTATTTAACAGTAGCCGTGAAGGCATTCTAATCACCGACATTAATGAAGTGATTATCTCAGTGAACCCGGCCCTGGTCCGGTTATTTGGCTACAGCGATACTGAACTGGTAGGCCAAAAACCAGCCATTTTGCGTTCAGGACAACACAGCGACGAATTTTATCAGCAAATGTGGCAACAACTGCGCGAGCAAAACTATTGGCAAGGCGAAGTTTTTAATAAACACAAAGACGGTAGCGTATTGCCGGTACAGCTCAGCATCAGTGCAGTGTTTAATGAAACCCAGCAAATCAGCCATTACGCCGCCGTTTTCACCGACTTATCTGAGATCCGCGCCACTGAAGCGGAAATGATGTTCCTCAGCGAACATGATGAACTGACGCATTTACCCAACCGGCAGCTGTTCCTGCAGCTGGTCGAGCAGGCATTGAAAACGGCACGGCGGGATCAACTGTTTTGTGCGGTGTTAGTGCTGGATCTGGACCACTTTAAAGACGTCAACGATTCGTACGGCCATCGTTATGGTGACGAATTGCTGTTGCAAGTGGCCAGCCGATTGAAACAGAAAGTACGGGATATCGATGTAGTGGCCCGGCTGGGTGGCGACGAATTTGCCATTTTACTGACCTCATTACTACAGGCCGAAGACGCGGCAGTAGTTGCCAATAAACTGATCCAGCATATGGGCGCGCCATGGAACCTCAGCGACGACGTGGAGATCACACTCGGTGCCAGTATTGGCATTGCGGTGTTCCCGGACCATGGCGATAACACCACGGTATTGCTCCAGGGCGCTGATGCAGCGCTGTATAAAGCCAAAGCGGCAGGTCGCAACACTTTTACTTTCTATTCAGATGCTTACACACTGGCGGCGCGCGATCGGCTAACTGTAGAAGCGCAGCTGCGTAAGGCGATCAAGGCCGGTCATTTACGCGTATTTTACCAGCCACAAGTGGATATTCTCAGCGGCCGGATCATGGGTGCTGAAGCGCTGGTGCGCTGGTTTGACCCGGAACAAGGTATGATTTCGCCGATGCGTTTTATTCCGATCGCCGAAGCCTGTGGGCTGATCAATGAGATTGGTGAGTTTGTGCTGACTGAGACCTGCCGGCAAGGTCAACAATGGCTGGAAGCCGGTCTGCCGAAATTGACATTGGCAGTCAACGTGTCGCCCGCCCAATTCAAACGTTTTGATATGCGTAAACAAGTCACGCAGGTGCTGAATGACACCGGCTTCCCACCGCGTTGTCTGGAGCTGGAACTGACCGAAAGCGCGTTGATGGAAAATCAGGAAACGGTGGTGCAGGTGCTGGACGAGCTGCGTGGCCTCGGGATCCGGCTGGCAATCGACGACTTCGGCACCGGTTATTCGTCACTGGCTTATCTAAAACGCTTTCCGCTGGACGTGTTGAAGATCGATAAAAAGTTTATCGACGATATTCCGCACAGCAAAGACGATATGGCGATCGCTACTGCCATCATCGGTATCGCCCATTCACTGGGCTTTAAAGTGCTGGCGGAAGGCGTAGAAACAGCGCAGCAACTGGAATTCCTGAAACAACAACGTTGTGATCAGTATCAGGGCTATTTCTGTAGCCCACCGATCCCGGCCGATAAGTTTCAGGCTTTACTGGAACAACAACAAAGCAAAACAAATATCCATCTGGTGTCCTGAACAACATCAGATGGATATCCGCCAACGGCTCAGCGCCGGCGTTGCCAGCCGCACCATGCCAATAAGCTCAGCAGAGTCAGGCCAAGACTTCCACCAGAGGACTGACTGGCCCGCGGTTCTGCCGGCGTGACGACGACAGGCGCTGTGACGCTGATGCTCAGCGTTTTCTGCACTTGCTGCCCGGCACTGTCAGTTGCCAGCGCCACCACCGGATAAGTGCCGGCCGCGCTGAAGGTCACACTGACACTGTTGCCGCTGAGCGTCTGGTTGTTCACTGTCCATTGCACACTGCTGATCGCGCCGTTGGCGCTGCTGGCCGTCGCACTGAGACTACAACTCAGCGCCTGGCAACTATGACTCAGTTCCATCACAGGTTCAGCATACACCTGCAGCGTTTTACTGCGTGATTTTGCCGGTGGCGGGCTTTGTGTATCGGCTTTCACTGTCAAAGCCGGTGCATAGCTGCCAGGGGCTGGGAAGGTAAACACTGGATTGGTGTCGTTGCTGCTGGCAGTTGCTGTGAACAACCAACTGAACTGCAGCGGCGCTGCGGCATCCCGCAGCGTGGTGTTACGGAACTGGCAACGCAGGAACTGACACTCCACACTGAAATCCGGCTCCGGCAATACCAGTTCCACCGGCGCGGTCACGGTAAAATACTGCGCATACACAGGCCCGGCATTACCGGCGCTGTCTTTGGCGCGCAGGTACAGTGTATGCCGGCCTTCACTGAGGTTGGTTACATCCAGCAAATGGTTGATGTTTTCAC
>JACCEE010089475.1_pt1 | contig 10679 bp, 10 predicted proteins | sample 7449931 | NCBI WGS metagenome assembly JACCEE01 (sample SAMN15323457, study PRJNA562643) | freshwater metagenome | isolation source: river surface water | place: USA:Blue River Watershed | collected 2017-08-19 | reverse complement strand
TTATGCTTAATTATTCCGTAAATCCTGACTCTGACAATCGGCTTGAGCGCGGTGTTTAATCAGCCTTACGCAATCCTGTCCATCTCACAAAGCTTTGCATAAATTCAGGCTGCAATAGGAATAATACCAAAGTAACCCCCGCACTGCTGATACCTGTCACCAGAAAGATTTGTGGCGAATTCATGCCCATTTTTAACATCCACACCGTCGCCAAAGCTGAGAGCACCATTAACAGCGCGTTCAAAATATTGTTCGCGGCAATCACCCGTGAACGGTGGTGAGGATTGCTGCGTTGCTGCATCAACACATATAAGGGCACGATGTAAAAACCGCCAAACAAACCAATCAGCAGCAAATCTGCCAAAATGCGCCAATGCGCGAGTTTTGCCAAAAATGCACTCACATCGATTAAAGGCGCGGTTGCGGCAAATTGTGCTAAACCTTGGCTCGCAAAATACACATCGATAGAAAATAGGCTAATCCCTATCGCGCCCAGCACCACCAAACCCAATTCAACCCGTCCACCTGAAAGCTTGTCGCACAAAGTTGAACCTGTGCCAATGCCAATGGAAAATACCGTTAAAAGCAAAGTGATAACGTGTTCATTACCGTGCAGAATTTCTTTGCTATACGCAGGGAATTGCGATAAAAACGTTGCGCCCACCAGCCAAAACCATGAAATCGCTAATAAGGCTAAGAATACGCTGCGATTTTCCGCGCCATATTGCAAAGTATGCCAAGTTTCATAAGCGATATTCCAATTGATTTTGATTTTCGGATCGGCGGCTTCTGCGGGCGGAATCCATAAGCTTGCAAGCCAGCCCAGAATTGAAATAAAAACCACCACGCCCGCCACAATTAAGCTGCCATTCGGCTGAATTGCAACCACAATGCCGCCCAAAATCGTGCCCAATAAAATGGCTAAGAACGTACCCATTTCAATCAAGCCATTGCCTGCCATTAATTCATTTTCGTGCAAATGCTGTGGCAAAATCCCATATTTCAAAGGTCCGAATAAAGTCGCTTGCGCCCCCATCAAAAATAACAGCACAATTAAACTGAATACATCCGCAAAATAAAAGCCTGCAATTGCCAACAGCATAATGATGATTTCTAAGATTTTAATCCAGCGAATCAGCCGTGATTTCTCATATTTATCAGCTAATTGTCCCGCTGTGGCAGAAAATAAAAAATAGGGCAGAATGAAAATCCCCGCACTCATGGTCACCAGTTGGTTGCTGTCGAGTCCAAATAGGCTGGCATTTTGGAAAATAATCAAAATCACCAAGGCATTTTTATAGACGTTGTCGTTAAACGCGCCTAAAAATTGTGTCCAAAACAGCGGAAGAAATCGCCGACTTTTCAATAAAGGCAATTGGCTCATGAAGTTATCAAAGCTCCGTAGGGATAAACAGTGGGGGCAAGTTTGGCATTTTTTGAGAAAGAAGAAAACTCCTAAACTAAACTACGTTCCTAATTCTCCTGAAGGCTCGACTTCTTTAACAAACAGGATTTATTAAACTCTCAGCTCTTTCTTATCCCAAACTCAGGTTAAATACTCAATTAGTGGGGGAACGGGCGGTAAAATTTTAAACAATGCCTCTTCAAAACAGCAGTGTGCTATGATTATCATAGTTCTATGTTTAATTTAGTAATTTCATAATACTTGACAAACTAGCCTGCCAAATGACCATAAAAATTTACTGTTGGAGTTTACTAAGCCTGTTAAGCCTGCCTTGCATGGCTGCTGAAACTGCCTTTTATTTGAACCCCGATCCCCAAGCCTGTTTAAACTTACGTTTTGACTGTGCTCAAGATGAAGTCCCTTTTTTTAACACACAAGGCTGTGGCTGTCGTCCTGCGCCCTTAAATGTAGATTGTCAAACGCTTTCGACGAACCCTACTTTGGAGAATTCAAATGCTGAACCTTTCCCACGCTCTGATTTTCAGTAGTTTAATACTTGCCCCAGCAACGTGGGCTGCCACACAAATCGAACATCGTGATGGCATGGGCACGGTGCAAAAAGTGCTGATTGACCAAAATAATGCCCGTATGGAAACGCCTGATTCGAGCCGTTATAGCTTGTTTCAAATGAAGGAAAAAAAGATGTTTGCGGTGGACACCAAGGAAAAGCGAATTGTTGAAATCAGTTTAAACCCACCAAAGCCTGCCAACACCACCGCCCAAAACACGTTAAACACCTCGCCGCCTGTGCAAGCCCAGTTATTGAAACAAGGGGCGAGTAATGAAATTGCGGGTTACGCTACACTGCATTATCAAATTTTGGCGAATAGCAAGGTGTGTTCTGATGATTATTTTTCAGAAGCAGCGGCTAAACTCGAAAATATTCAGCCATTTATTGATGCAATGTATGCAATGTCCAGTGCTCGCCGTAAAACCATGGCAAATATGCCGTTCATTCCGAAAGACCCCTGCATGATGATTGGGGACAGCTTGGAATCGGAATATACAAAATTGGGTTTGCCGATGAAAAGCATCAATAAAGATGGGAAGTTACAGCATGAAGTGGTGAGTATTAAAACAGGGGTCAATGTCGCGCCTGATTATTTTAACTTGCCTGCGGGCTTCCAAATGATGAGTGAGGCTGAGGCCATGAAAAATATGCAGTTGGAATTTATGAAAAAGATGGACGCAGCACGCCAACAGTTGAATCAACAAAATGTTGCGCCCCCAGTCCCAATGCCGCCTGCAATGCCGCGTTAAATGTGGTTTTCCTTGCTTTACGCTTAACTTAACCTGAATTTGGAATAAGAAAGAGTAAAAAGTTCAGTAATAGGGCGAAATAGTGTAGCGTACTCCACCCTGCAAGGTGATAACTCTAGGGCGTGTCATCAATCAAGCCTATAGCTTGTTATAATGCGGGAGATTTAAATCTTAACTGCGCCCCCAACCCCCTGAAGGGTGCTAACGATAAGCATTATTGTGATTTTAAGTCCCCTTTAGGGGATTTAGGGGCACAGTTAAGGTCTAATTGATGACAGGCTCTAGTCATGACGCAGTTAAATCGATAAGGCTCTCCTTGTAAGGCAGAAGCTTGTAAAATCCTCGCCGCTGGAGTGTTGGAACGAGACAAATCTGTTCTATAAAATCTATTTGGAATCTTACATTTCAAGCTAAGTTCGCGAGACTGAGCTGATTATAGGTTCAAATTTATTCGCACAACGCGCTCGAATTAGAAGCGCATGCGAATAAATTCGAACCTACACTTAACTCTTTTGACCACATGCACTATTCCGTTTGAAGCTTAACTTTAGAATAGGGACGATTTCAAATCTGTTCTATAACAAGATATTTAGCGGTGTAAGTTGGGTAATCCAACATTGAGTCTTGTTTAATATTTCTACAACCGCCACAAATAAACCGCTTCAGGCTTCAACTCACGCGGCAAACAACCCTTCACATCAATCACCACGCCGCTGCGTTTTTCTAAAATACTTTGAATCCATTCCCAACCGCCCGCCAAAAACTCAGCATGAGCCACGGCGAGAACGACACAATGCGCAGGTTTTAACGCAGATTCAGGACACAAGTTAATCCCATATTCATGCAAGGCTTCGTCACTGTCCACTAAAGGATCATGCACTTGCACAGTCACCCCTTGTTTTTCCAAAGCCCGCGCAATATCCATCACCCGCGTATTGCGTAAATCGGACACATTTTCTTTAAATGCCAAGCCTAAAATCGTGACCACACTCGACGGCACTAAAAAGCCCAAACGCCCCAAATGTTCCAAAACACGCTCGGCAATAAATTCGCCCATGCCATCATTCACCACTCTCCCCGCAGGAATCACCGCAGGCTGATGTCCAAGTAAAGTCGCTTTGTGCACCAAATAATACGGGTCAACCCCGATGCAATGCCCGCCCACCAAACCTGGCGTGAACGGTAAAAAATTCCACTTGCTCGCCGCCGCAGCCAGCACATCATGGGTATCAATGCCCATCCGATTGAAAATCATCGCTAATTCATTCATCAACGCGATGTTAATATCGCGCTGAGTGTTTTCAATCACTTTTGCCGCTTCTGCAATTTTAATACTCGGCGCACGATGCACCCCCGCCACAATCACTGATTCATAAACCCGCGCCACAATTTCCAAAGTTTCCGCATCATAGCCCGAGACCACCTTTTTAATCGCGGTAAAGGTGTGCACTTTGTCGCCGGGATTGATGCGTTCAGGCGAATAACCCACGCTGAAATCACGCCCACATTTCAAACCCGATTCACGTTCCAATACAGGAATACAAGTTTCCTCAGTCGCACCGGGATAAACCGTGGATTCATACACCACAATATCCCCCATTTTCAACTGACTACCCACGGTTTTCGAGGCTTTGAGCACAGGCAATAAATCAGGACGATGCTCCGCATCCACAGGGGTTGGCACGGCAATAATGTGAAAATCCGCACGTTTTAGTTGAGTCGGGTCTTCAGTGAATACAATCTCGACCGCCTGCCACGCCTCAGAACCCACTTCATGGGTATGGTCAATGCCTTGATTCAGCTCTTTAATACGCTGGGAATTAATATCAAAGCCGACCACCGCCCCCCACTTCGCAAACGCGAGCGCGGCAGGTAAACCGACATAGCCCAATCCGATAATAGAAACTTTGCGTCCGTGGCTCATAATGTGTCGCTTAATAAAAGGGGAAACTGCTTTGATTGACGGGGACAGTGGCGCGGGGCCATGCCATTAATAAGGCTTTCACCAAGGTGGCTAAGGGAATTGCAAAGAAAATTCCCCAAAAGCCCCATAAACCACCAAAAATCAATACGGCAACAATAATTGCGACGGGGTGTAAATTGACTGCTTCAGAAAATAACAGCGGCACTAAAATATTGCCGTCTATGCCTTGAACAATGCTGTAAATACTTAATAACCAAATAAATTCAGAACCCAGTCCAAATTGAAAATAGGCGACGATAATCACGGGAACAGTCACCACCACCGCGCCGATATACGGAATAATCACCGACAAACCCACCAACACTGCCAACAAGAATGAGTAATTCAAATTCATGATGGCAAAGGCGATATAAGTCGCAATGGAAACTACAAAGATTTCATAGACTTTACCGCGAATGTAGTTGCCAATTTGGGCATCCATCTCTTTCCAAACTTGCACCGCAACGGGACGTTCTGGGGGTAAAAATCCAATAAACCAGTTTAAAATTAAAATTTTATCTTTTAAGAAGAAAAATACCAATAAAGGTACTAATACCAAATACACTAACAAAGTGATTAACGCGGGAATTGATGACAGGGAATAAGACAGCAATTCTTGCCCAAAATCTTTAACCCCTGTGCGAATCGCATTCATTAAAGCATCAACTTGTTCGGCAGAAATAATATTGGGATAACGTTGTGGGAGCTGCATAAATAGCTCTTGTCCTTGGGTCATCATGCGCGGTAATTCTTGAAAAAGCTGGCTAATTTGGCGCGACAATAAGGGCATCAAGATGAATAAGGTGATCAGCAATAGGGCTAAAAACCCTGAATAAACCAAGGTTACAGCGGCGGCGCGAGGCAGGCGTAAAAAGCGTAAGTTGCTGATAATGCCTTCTAGTAAATAGGCAATGACCACGCTTGCAAACACGGGCACCAGCATCTTGCCAAAGGTCATGAAGACGGTAAGACCCACTGCAAGTAATACGGCCAATAAAATAGCTTGCGGATCAGAAAAGTAGCGATGAAACCAACGTAGCAGAACTTGAATCATGGTGAATTAAAATCGCGGACGAAATTCTCATAATGTTGTGAAAAAACCAGTTCTAACCTATCAATCACGCCTTGTAATTCCTGCCCTTGGAGGCAGTGTTGCGTCACTAAGTCGGCGGTTTCATGTAACATTTTGCTTTTATCGAGCATGTAATAACACTGCGATAATCGCTTAATCGCCGCAATTATCGACTCCTCTGGTGGTCTGGGGATGGTTTTGGGTACAGGTAAGCTGCATACAGTCGCCTGCGAGCTGGCGCGTGCCTGTAGAAACTCAGCAAAACTCAATAAACTTTCTTGATCTTTTTCTGTCAGTTGACGAAATAAATTTTGCAAGCGTTTGACTGATGAGGTGGGCATAGTATATCACAGCTAATTAACGGTATAAGTCATGCAGAAACATGACAAAAATAGCACTAAACGCTTTAAATGCGGGCTTTTAATGGCGTTCATTAAACTGCCCATAAGCAGAATGCAAGGGCAACTCCAGTTCTTCAAAGGGTCTATCGAGTTGGTAGAGCACTAAAACGAGCAAGAGCGTCCCCAATAAAAACCAAAATCCCCCAAATAACCATAATGAAAATGGAATAGACAGATAATAACAACGCATTCCTAAAGTGTAATAATTTGCGCCAAATTTGACCACGTTAATAATCGATTCTAATGATTGAATTCCCAAGGGAATATTGAGTTGGAAACTGGCATGATTATAATAACGAATGGTCAGGGTAAAATTAAAAAAAGCAAAGAAAAAATCAAAAGCCAGCAGCAAGAGTTTAAAATGCCAAATTTCTGGCGGGTCACGACTGATTAAGCTTAAATAATGAGTGTCAGCAATATTTTTCCCCGTGGTCAGGGCAAAATTGACAATCCCCAAACCAATAACAATCGAAGTCGAAGCGAGAAAGGTTGCCGCCATAGTCCAGTTGCGCACTGTTTGCACGGCAAGAATATCTTTTTGTTGGGTGGTGACAAATTCCACCCAAATCGCGCGCATATAATTAGTGCGCCCAAGGGCAGTGCTTAAGGGTTTATAACGGAGTACACTTAAAAAAACCAAGTGATAAACCACCAATAAGGCAATCGCGATTAATGAAGCGTGAATTTCTAGGTCGTCAGACATGTTCTTGTGTCGTTGAGTAGCCTCTTTGTACAAGCAGGCTTGAGTGAGGTTTAAAGTGTTTGGGGTAAATATTTCAAATTAGGGACAGTTATCATTTCCTGAATCAGGATTGTCAGGAGTCAGAACAGTGAGTCCCTGTAAATCCTGACTCAGACCACCAACAAGCTAAGCATTTTTAGGAGTTACGCAGTTTAATCTGTAACTGTTTGATTTTACTAGAAACATGATTGTGCAGCGCACAATACTAACTCATTGTAAATAAAAGAATTAGTGTTTCAACTGCGTAACTCCTACAACCAGCTCTGTTGACAACATCAACGATTCAGTTTGAAGCTTAACTTCAGAATAGGGGTGATTTCAAATCGGTTCTATACACCCTACGAGCTGCACAACCGTATTTACATTAAAATTAAATAGTTAGCGATTTAACTGCGTAACTCCTAATATAGTCGCATTCATCACATCGTGTCGGATTCATGCTCTTTTCAATGCTAGTTTTGCGCCAACTGCGTAACTCCTAGATATGTTAAACTTTTTCATCAAATGATTAACTTCGGCGTTGTTCAGGAATATTATGACAAGACTCATCCTCCCTGTCATCAACGTCAACCCCGCTATGTCTCCTGAAGAGGAGGAAGGTCTAGATTACATGCCAATGCCGAACAAGATACAAACCTATCGCGCTCCGATTTTGCCAGAGCCTGAAACTCTGAAAGGTATCGAGGCTGCCAAGGCGGTTTTAGACCAATTATTAACCGTGGTCAGCACTTATCAGATGGGTGATATTCCCAGCCCTATCGACATGATGCAACTCGACAGCAAGAACCGCGACCTAGTGCAACAAGTGTTGGGCGAGGGCGAAGTTCAAGCGCGTTACCACGGTACAGCAGCGGAATATCGCATTCAAGAATCGGTCTTTGCAGGAGTGTGGCAACTTCAGCAATTTGATTTAAAGGGGTGCTTGCAACAAGCAGAAATTGAAGTTTCTGAGTTCCCACAACGATTTGTTGAAATTGTCGCCCCTACGGGTGAAATCGGCTTAAAAATTGATGAAAACCCGCCTGAAGGCTTGATGAATGCGCCTTCTATCCTCACCGAGATTGTCGCAAAACAAGCAGAATATGAAATTGGAATGCCCGCCCATGTGATTAATCTCACCCTGCTACCCATTACCCCAGAAGACAAAAAATACATGATTGAAATTTTGGGCGGCGGCAATGCGGTGATTCTGTCCCAAGGCTATGGCAATTGTCGGATTACTAGCACGCGCCTGCGTCACCTGTGGTGGGTGCAATATTTTAATACGATGGACACGCTGATTTTGAACACCTTGGAAATTATCGACCTTCCCCAAGTCGCCAAAGCGGCTGCGGAAGATATTGCTGATAGCGCGAAACGCCTGCAAGACCTGCGTCAAGATTATTTACAGTGGGTGTAATTCATGTCCTCGGGTGAAATTCAAGCCGCACGGCTGCAACAAATTTTCAGCGAAATTCAACAGCAGCGGATGCAAGATATTCCTATTTTAAATCCCGCGTTGCAAGTCGAAAGCCTAGGATTTCGGGAATGGAATGGGCAAAGCGTCGGCATTTTAATCACGCCGTGGTTTATGAATGTGATTATTTTGTCCGCCGCCCCTGTGCCAGAATTGCGCACGGGCGACAGTATCAGTTTTGCATTTCCATCTGCGAATTATGAATTTCTAAAAAACACCGAAGCGGAATTAACTTATTACAGTTGCTCGCTATTTTCCCCAATGTTTGAATTTGAAACCCAAGAGCAAGCGCGGACGGTGGCAGTTTCGGTGCTGGAATTACTATTTCAAGCCCCACAAGTTGCCGCGCCTGCGGTTGCAGCCCCTACAACCTTATCTCGCCGTAATTTATTACGCGGTAAATTATATCAAGAATAATATGCACTATAAAGACTTACGTGATTTCATCGCGCAACTGGAACAACGTCAACAACTGAAACGCATTAGCTACGCACTCGACCCTAATTTAGAAATGACCGAAGTGTGTGATCGTACTTTGCGGGCAGGTGGCGCAGCATTATTGTTTGAAAATCCCAAGGGTTACGATATTCCTGTGTTGGCGAACTTGTTCGGTACGCCGCAACGGGTTGCGCTCGGCATGGGACAAGAATCGGTGGCAGCGTTGCGTGATTTGGGCAAATTGTTGGCGTTTTTGAAAGAGCCTGAACCGCCCAAAGGAATTCGTGATTTATTCGACAAATTGCCGATGTTCAAGCAAGTGTTGAATATGCCTGTCAAAGTGGTGAAACGTCCGCCTTGTCAGGAAATTATTTTAGAAGGTGATGCGGTGGATTTGTCGCGCTTGCCGATTCAAAAATGTTGGCCTGAAGATGCCTCGCCGCTGATTACTTGGGGCTTGGTGATTACCAAAGGGCTTTCTAAAACTCGGCAAAATCTGGGCATTTATCGCCAACAAGTCATCGATAAAAATCGGGTGATTATGCGCTGGTTGGCACATCGCGGCGGGGCTTTGGATTATTTGGAATGGAAACAAAGCCGTCCAAATGAACCCTTTCCGATTGCGGTTGCTTTAGGCACTGATCCCGCCACGATTTTGGGCGCGGTCACGCCTGTGCCTGATACTTTGTCAGAATATGCGTTTGCGGGCTTGTTGCGCGGCAGTCGCACGGAAGTGGCAAAATGTCTCAGCCATGATTTACAAGTGCCTGCCAATGCGGAATTTGTGCTAGAAGGCTTTATTTATCCGAATGATACTGCTTTAGAAGGCCCATTCGGGGATCATACCGGCTATTATAACGAGCAAGATTATTTCCCCGTGTTTACCATTGAACGCATCACTCATCGCGAAAAACCGATTTATCACAGCACTTATACGGGCAGACCGCCTGATGAACCTGCGATTCTTGGTGTGGCGTTAAATGAAGTATTTGTGCCAATTTTGCAAAAGCAATTCCCTGAAATTGAAGATTTTTATTTGCCACCTGAAGGCTGTTCGTATCGTATGGCAGTGGTCAGCATTCGCAAGCAATATGCGGGTCATGCCAAGCGGGTGATGTTTGGAATTTGGTCATATTTGCGGCAATTTATGTATACCAAATTTGTGATTGTCACCGATACTGACATTAACGTGCGTGATTGGAATGATGTGATTTGGGCGATGACCACGCGCATGGATCCGGTGCGAGACACCGTGCTGCTGGAAAATACCCCGATTGATTATTTAGATTTTGCCTCGCCGATTTCAGGCTTGGGCGGGAAAATTGGTTTTGATGCCACCAATAAATGGCCCGGCGAAACCCAGCGTGAATGGGGTAAACCTATTGAAATGTCTGCCGATATTAAGCAAAAAATTGATGACATTTGGGATGAACTCGGGATTGCGTAAACTGGGGCTGTATTTAATCAGTGTCGGCTTGTGGAGTCATGTGCTTGCCGAAGAAGGCGTATTGAAAGAAAAACACAGTTTCAGTACCAATCCCCCAGCGGCTGAACATTATGATAACTCGGCGCATTTACAAGAAACTTTGGAGTTTTCAGGAGCGGATTGTCTCGAAGTTAAAATTTCTGGCAGTTCTCAAAAAGAGGATGTCCTGAATATTTATGATGCTAATCAAAAGCTCATCAGAAATTTTTCGGGAAAAGTGAATAATACGACCCTGTCTTTGTTTGATAATAAAATCGGTGTTGAATTTCGTTCTAACAGCTACGCAACAGATAAGGGTTTTCAAGTCACCTTGCTTGAAAAAAATATTGATCGCTGTTTGCCAGAAATTCGTGAAGAATTCATTAAGACTGCGAAAGATATTCTGCATCACGGTGC
>JACCEE010160980.1_pt1 | contig 10680 bp, 4 predicted proteins | sample 7449931 | NCBI WGS metagenome assembly JACCEE01 (sample SAMN15323457, study PRJNA562643) | freshwater metagenome | isolation source: river surface water | place: USA:Blue River Watershed | collected 2017-08-19 | reverse complement strand
TTTTTAAAACCCAGCAATCCTGATTTAAATCCCCGTTTACCGAGAAATTTCCATGAAATTAAAAATCTTAGGCTGTTGCCTGTGCTTATGTTTGACATCGCCGCTTATCGCAGCCCCCCTCACCGCCACTTATCAACTCCCTCCCTTAGAACGCGCGCCCGCCAAAAGTCTCGAAGCCAAAACTCTGAAAGAAACACAAGTGATGATGAAGGCAGAGCAGTTAAAACTAAACTTCGCACTGATTGACGATTATCAGTTATACACCCAACAGCTTGAACAAAAGATTATTCAGCAATTAGCCGCCCTGCCCACAACTGCGCCCTTACATACGTTCACGGGCGACAGCACCCAAGCTTTAAACGCCTTTTTAAATACCCTGCAAGCCCCTGCACGGGTACAAGTCACCGCCGCACAACTCAAGTTTGATGAAACGATTGTGTTAAAAACAGGCATCAGTTTGCAAGGCAACCCCACCAAAATCGTGGGCAATGCGGAAAACTCCGTGTTCATGGGGGAAAACATCGAAAATTTTAAACTGAAAGATTTTGAAATCAGCGCGGGCAAAGTCGGGATTTATCTGAAAACGGTAAAAAATTTCGTGCTTGAAGATTTAAATCTGCAAGCCAATCAACGTGGGGCGTTGTTGCAAGGTAAAAGTAGCACAGGCGTAATTCGCAATAATCGCTTTGAAAACAATCAGCACGGTGGGCTGGCATTCGTTGGCGATGTGAAAGAAATTCAGGTGCGTCACAATCAATTCACCCAAACTCAAGCGGATTCCAATTGGCAAGCAAGCTTTTTAATGACGGATACGTTTTTAGGTGAAGAATGGATCGGCAATGAGAGTGATTTTGTGCTGGGCGCGACTCGTTATCCCATTCTCAAGGGGATTGAAAGCCTGCCTGCGTATAATCTGATTCAAGAAAATTTATTTCAGGCAAACCATGCGGCGGGTTTATATGTCGATGGCGGCGTGGGCAATGTGATTGCGAATAATCAATTCATTGATAATGACAAACAAGGTTTGTGTTTGGAAGGTGGCGCGTTGCTGAATATCGTGCAACATAATAATTTTAAAGGCAATGGTAGCCGTCAACATCAATCCGATGCCAGTTTGCAACAAGAACAATTACTGAGTTTTGGGAAAATGACTGACGGCACGTCTGTGGCAAAATTGCCCGCCATTGCTTTGGACAATGCAGCGTATAATTTACTGCTGGAAAATACAATTCAGCAAAATAGGGGGGATGGGATTAAATTAGTACGTACAGCTTTCCGTAATATTCTAATATTTAATACGATTCTTGATAATAATCAAGCTCAAAATAGTAAGTTTTTATTTTCAGGGATCAATGTAGGTTATACCGCTAATACCCTGCAAGAAGAAGGCAATCATGACTTTATCCCCAGCGTGGAAAACATTGTTGCGGCTAATACCTTGTATGGCGCACATTACGCAGGTATCAACTTGGAAATGGATGTCACTTTTAATGACATTTACAACAATTTGATTTATAAGTTTCGGAACGTGCCGATTGCAGATAATTCTAAGCGTTTTAATAGTTTAGTCGATAATGCTTTCCCACAAGCTACCCCGATTCCTGTGCCTGTCAAAACGGTTTCATCTGTTGAAAAGCCAGAAAATCAAGAATCTCCATTTCTAATAAAGCTGGTTATTATGCTCATAATTTTAAACTTTTTAATGCTGGCTTGGATTTTAGTCAGAATAAAAACTTTAACACCAAAAAAAAATAGCTGATTAAGCTTTTAAAAAATGCTAAGTTATTGTGGTATTTTGCTCAGTCCTAGAGGAGTGCATGATAATTGCATAATAATCAATAGGATTCATGTCATGGTTTTTAACATGGGTATATCAGTGGTCATTGCAAAGGAGGCTAAACTATGAACATCGCTCGAAATGGAAGTCTGTTGTTATTGGTGTGTTCTATGAGTGTCTGGGCGGACAATGCCTTGCAAAATTTCACCCCCCAAATATTGCGGGTGGATGATTCAGCAAGTCGCATTGCAACCCCAGCCAAAGGCTCGCATTTGCGGGTGTATGTCCCAAGCCTGCCCTATATTTACGTTTCTCACGCCATCAATGCTGCACTGATTCGCCCCGCTAATAATGCCAAGGGCTGGGAGTTTGATTTAGCCACTTCTTACGAAAAAATCAGCGACACCGTTTATGAGTTCACCTTGCGTAAAGGCGTAGAATTTCAAGACGGCACGCCGTTTAATGCCGACATGGTGTTATTAAACATGCGCCATTTCAAAGAAAAGCCGTTCACGTATTCCAAAATTCACGAAGTTTTTGACCACGCCGAAAAAATCAACGATTACACCGTGCGCTTTCACTTAAAGCAAAAATACGGGGTATTTTTAAATGATGTGGTGTGGATTCAATTCTATACGCCCGCTTATTTAGAAAAGTTTGGCTGGAATGGGAAGCCCACTTGTCCCAATCTGGCAGAGCCTGGCCCTTACGGAATTGGCCCTTATATTTTGACCGAGGGCTATATCGAAGGGGATCGCAAAACGCCCAAAGCGGAGTTGGTGGCAAATCCACGTTATTGGGATAAGCGTTTTCCAAAAATTGAACGCATTACTGTTTACACGGAACTGAACAGCGAAAAAGCCAAAAACTCGGTTTTATATCAAGAAAATCAGTTGGATATTACCCCCATTGCTTTTGAAAACAAGTTTGAAGTCATCAGTTCCCCCTATGCAAAATTAGTGAACTCGCCTTCCACTGATAATTATGCGATTCATATCAATATGCGCACTGGCAATCCTAAATTGCTGGATAAAGAAGTGCGGCTCGCATTGAATCAAGCCTTGCATCAAGAGAATTTATTGCACTTTGTGTATGAAAATGAAGGCGAAAGTTCGCCCGTCTCCACCTCGCCCAATTTTCCGGGAGTGCGTGCTGCCATGAAGACGCTGAAGCCATTTTCTGAAATCAGTGATCCGTATTTAGAGGCGAATCAGCAACGTTTGAAACGCATTCTCAACGGCTTAACCCTGAAAGTGCTCACGCAAGAACGTTTTCTATTTTTGTGGCGGGGCATTGAATATCAATTGGGCAAAGTTGGGGTAAAACTGGACTTAAACGTCACTAAAAATGAAACCCTGATTTTTGAACAATTGCTGAGCACTAACGCTAAGAAAAATACCGTGCCTTGGGATTTGTTGATTTGGGGGAACGATGACTGGTTTTTTTATCATCCTTGGTCGTCATTTTTAATTTATCGTACGCATAATGTGTGGAGCACCGTCTTCAATGACCCCGTTATGGATAATTTAATTGAAGAAATGTTCAAAATCGGTGTTGATGAAACAAATTATAATCAGGCAATCTCCAATGTCATGAAGCACGTGTATGATAACGCGTACGCAGTGTTTGTTCCGACACCAAACAAAGTCTTTGCTGTCAATAAGGAAGTGGTATTTACCCCTTATAAAATGGCAGCCTTGCCACTGTGGGAAATTGAACTAACCGCCCAACACTCCTCAATTCGTCAAGGGGTGTATCCCGAAGCATTGAAGCAAGCTGTAGAAATTGTACATAAAAACTTCTAGCGTAACGTGCCACAAGATCATTTTGGAGACTCCATTTTTATCATGAAAAATCTCAGTATTGGTAAGAAATTTTTTATACTCGCCCTGTTTTCGATGACAGCGATCATTGGTGTGGGCGTGTATGGCGTGGATAATTTGCGAATTGCGTTTACTTGGGTTAGCGAGCTTTACCAAACCGCGCAAAACTTTGAAAAAGTGGACAATGAGATCGGACAACCTTTACACCGTTTGCGTCAATTATCTTTGATGATGGTGGTTGCGCCCGACACCAAAATGCGCAATGACATCAATCAGCAACAACAAGAATTGACAAAACAACTCGAAACACGCATGAATCTCTGGCAAAACACCAAGCAAAAAGCGGCGGGGGATGGTGCTTTTAATCCGTTGGTAGCAGCGTGGATGGAGTATCACAAGGCGCAACTTTACACCACACAACAGGTGTTGGAAGGGCATCGAGAAGCCGCATTTATCAATGTGAGCAATGCAGAACGCCAACAATTTGATCGACTGATGGTGCAATTCAATCTCTGGTTAGATAGCAATGTCAAAGCGGCAGGACGCATTCATCAAGAAGCCACGCAAAGCTATCATCATACGGTGCTGATTACGGTCATCACCTTCATTATTTTGTTATTGGGCATGGTGCTATTTAATTGGTACACCGCTCGTTTGATCACCTCGCCTATCAGTGAGGCGGTTAAAATTGCCAAAGCAATTACCGAAGGTGATTTTAACAGCGTGATTAAAACCAGTTGTCGCGACGAAGTTGGGCAATTGTTGCAAGCCCTTGATGAAATGCAGCAGCAATTACGCGCCCGCATTGCAGAAGAAAAACGCATCGCTGATGAGGCATTACGAATTAACCAAGCGTTGGACAGCGTCACCACCAGCGTGTTAATTGCAGACAATCAAAACACCATTATTTATCTGAACGCCGCTGCAAAAAATATGTTCCGACAAGAAGCGGAAAAAATTCGCAAGGAACTCCCAGCCTTTGATCCTGAACATTTAATTAATCATTCGGTTGAGGTATTGCACAAAAATCCTCAGGCTTATCGTGACTCGTTGAAAAGTTTACAAGAGGTGAGACACAGCAAATTAGACCTTGATGTCTTGACGATTGAATACACCGTTGCACCTGTGATTAATGCCCACGGGGAACGTTTGGGAGTTGTGAAGGAATTAAATAATCGCACCATTGAAGTTGCCACCGAGCAAGAAATCAATGTGGTGACCCATGCCGCCTCACAAGGAGATTTTGAACAGCGGCTGGGCTTGAATGACAAACGCGGCTTTTTCAAAAATATCAGCGAAAGTTTAAATCAAATCATGGATTTAAATCAGTTGGCAGTGAAAGACATGATGCGGGTGATTGGTGCGCTTGCAAAGGGTGATTTAACTCAGGTGATTGTCAATGAATATCGCGGCGCGTTTTTGCAGCTTAAAAATGACACCAATACCACGGTTAAAAAATTAACGGAAGTGATGGCATTAATTCAAGAAACTTCAGATGCAGTCAGCCAAGCAGCGGAAGAACTTTCTGTGGGCAATCTCAGCTTAAGTCAGCGCACTGAACAACAAGCCGCCGCTTTGCAAGAAACCGCTGCCAGCATTGAAGAAATGACCAGCACCGTGCAACAGAATGCAGAAAGTGCTAAACAAGCCAACACCCTCGCCAGCAATGCGCGGCAACAAGCGCAGGAAGGCGGTGAAATTGTAAACTCTGCGGTTTCTGCGATGTTAGCAATTAATGAAAGCAGTAAACGGGTGTCTGACATTGTTAGCGTGATTGATGAAATTGCCTTCCAAACCAATTTACTGGCGTTGAATGCAGCGGTTGAAGCAGCGCGGGCGGGTGAACAGGGGCGGGGATTTGCCGTGGTGGCGGCTGAGGTGAGAAATCTGGCACAACGCAGTGCCGCAGCCGCTAAAGAAATTAAAGTGTTAATTCAAGACAGTGTGCATAAAGTTGAAGACGGCACGCGCTTGGTGAATCAGTCGGGGCAAACTTTGCAGCAAATCATGGTGGCAGTGAAAAAAGTCAGTGACATCATTGCTGAAATTGCGGCAGCCAGTCAGGAACAATCGGCTGGCATTCACCAAGTGAACAAGGCAATCGGTCAGATGGATCAAATGACTCAACAAAATAGTAGCCTTGTGGAAGCCGCTGCCAATTCTAGCGAAGCGATGCGTGACCAAGCCCAAAAACTCAAGCAACATGTCGCATTTTTTAATATTGGCGAGATTCTCCAAACCCGTTCAGCCCCCATTGCTCGTCCCAAACCCGCGCCCATCTCCAAAACAGAAAAGCGGGGGCGGGGTGATAAACCGACAGCAAAAAAAGATGAATGGACTGATTTTTAAGTAAATTGCGTAAGGCTTAAATCGAGCATTAGAGCTGCTAGGGCGTATCATCAAATAAACTAATTGGCTATTTCAACTGCGCCCCCAACCCCCTAAAGGGGGCTAAACATTAAAACTAGCCCCTAAATCCCCTAAAGGGGACTTAAAACCGTGTTAATTTTTATCTTTAGCCCCCTTTAGGGGGTTGGGGGCGCAGTTAAATCTCAACTTTCCAACAAGCGCGGCATCACTTCTGCCAAATTACAGGGCTGCGTGCAATAATCCAATTGTATTTTAATCAACTTGTCCCAAGCGGTTTTACACGCGCCCGTCGAACCGGGCAGACAGAATAAATATGTTCCATTTGCCACGCCCGCCAAAGCACGCGACTGAATCGTTGAGGTGCCAATTTCTTCATACGAAAGATAGCGAAACATTTCCCCAAAACCATCTAACTGCTTATCCAATAAAGGCGCAATCGCTTCTGGCGTGCCGTCGCGACCTGTCACCCCCGTGCCACCCGTGCTGATAATCACTTGAATTTCAGGATTGGCAATCCATGCAGAAACCACGGCACGGATTTTATAAATATCATCAGGTGTTATTTGCTTGGTGGCGAGCTTGTGCCCTGCGCTGCTCAGGCGTTCAACCAATGTTTGTCCTGAGGTGTCATTCGCTTCGGTGCGGCTGTCTGAAACTGTCAAAATTGCGATGTTCAGTGGAATAAATTTGCGTGTCATTTTTTATCCTTATGAAATAAAAGTATTTTATAAAATCAGTATGATACTTTGTGCAAAGGTATTATCAACTATTTGCAGTGAGATACAATCATTTTATTCCACTGTCATTAATAAAAATTAGCTCATTTCGATACCGTCTTCTTCGGAGAAATCTGACGGTTAAGCAGAATTACCTTTTCTAAAATTGATTTTTGGTCTTTAATTTGCCTAACTGTTTCAATTCGATAATTTCATAATGGGGAATAAATTCCCTAGGATATTAAAAATGTGGCATTTTATTCGTTTATTTTTATTTTGCCTAAGTTTATGGGGGCTAAGCTTGTCCAGTCAGGCTGCCACTATCTTGGTCAATAGCTTGGCTGATAATCTGACAACTAATAGCCTATGTACCTTAAGAGAAGCTATTAATAATGCGAATGCTGACTCAGCTATTCATACCGATTGTGCCGCAGGTTCTGGTGCAGACACGATTGAGTTGAGCACGGGTAGCTTGGGTGTAGCACCTTATGTCATTCCCTTAAGTTCTGAATTACCTGCGATTAGCTCCAGTATCACCCTTCGCCAATCGGGAACGACTTCTTCCGCAGGGAACTTTATTATTAGGGGAGGTGCGAGCTTCCGAGTTTTGCGTGTGACCAGTGGCACGGTTCAATTTATCGATCTCTCTATGGTCAATGGTAATACGACTGATGGGGGCGCGTTGTATATTGACAGTTCTGCAAATGTCACCCTTGCCAACGTGGCAATTCAAGGCAACACTGCAAGCAATTCAGGCGGGGGAATTTATAACAATGGTACGTTAACACTGCAAACGAATAGCATACTTAAGGGAAATCTTGCCACTATCAGCGGCGGTGGAATTCACAATCAAGCGGGCACGGTGACACTGGATGCCAGTCAAATTGGGATAACCAGTGACCCCAACCGTGTCAATAATCCCAGCCTTACCTTGGGAACAAGTATGGGCGGCGGGATTGCGAATATTAACGGTACATTGAATATTAATAATACGTCAAAAGTCTGTTCAAATACCGTGGTTTATTTGGTTGGTAATGCCTTAGGGGGTGGGATTTATAGCAGTGATGGCACGGTGACAATCAGTAATAACAGTGAAATTTGTAATAACTTCACCGACAGCAGCACCGCACAAAGTCATGGCGCAGGGGTTTATAGTCTTGCAAGCACAGGCTCTGGGACAAATTTAACTATTCAAGCAGGCAGTAAAGTGTATGGAAATCTTGCCTCAGGTTTGACGGCTGACAATCGCGGGGGCGGGATTTATCAAAAAGGGCCACGCGATTTAGTGCTCAATAATGCTGTGATTGGGATTTCAGGAAGTGCTAATCAGGCAGCAGGCGGGGCGGGGATTTACAATAACAACACGAATGTCACGATTCAAAATAACACGCAAGTTTGCTACAACGAAACCATCACCCTCTCAGGAAATAGCGTGGGGGGTGGGATTTATAACGATCACACCAGTTCCACAGGTAAAAAATTACTGATCGATAACAGTACCTTTTGCTTTAATAAAACCAATGGTTCTGCTAGCAGTTCGGGGGGCGCAATTGCCAACTATGGCAGTGGTGCTAGTCCCAACTTAATTATCCAAAATCTCAGTCAATTTTATGGAAATGAAGCCACCACCGCAGGCAGTGCTGCTTTAGTGGGGGGCGCAATTTATAATAATTCCTCCGCAGGTGTGACGATTGATAACAGCAGCATCGGCACTGCGAGCAATCCCAATCGTGCTCAGGATGGGGCGGGGATTTATAACGGGGCAGGCACACTCACGGTGCAAAATAACAGCGTGATCAGTTATAACGCCACCAGCACCACAGGTTCAGGCACGAATGGTAATGGGGCAGGAATTTATAACACTGCCACTGTCACCGTCAATAACAGCACCGTGTCGCACAACATCGCCGCTTATGATGGCGCAGGGGTTTATAACGCAGGGACATTGAATTTAAACGGCGCAACGCTTTCATATAACAATGCCAGCCATTATGGGGGCGGGTTAAAAAATGCAGGCTTTTTAAATTTAGCCAGTAGCAAACTGTTGTATAACTCGGCCAGCACCGCATCGGCACTCTATCAATACACTGGTTTTAGTGCCAGCGTAGGCACAAATAACTGCATCGTGCAGAATTTTAACTCTGTCGATGACGTGTATAACGATCCCGCAAATCCTGTGCAAAGTATGAACGGCGTGTGGTGGGGTTCAAGTGACGGGGCTTCAGGCGGCGCATTAACGGGGCATGGTGAAAGTATCTCCAATGTAAGCCAAGGGACTTTTTTAACCACCGCGCCCACAGGCTGTCCTGATCCAGCTTACAGTTCTAGCCCTGCCACAGGCACAATTAATATCGGCACAACGGCTGTCAGCACGCCCATTAGCACAAATATTAACATCACTGAAGGCGGCAATGCTGATTTATGGGTAAAACTGGCAGGCGGCAGTCTCGCAACCGCATTAACGGGGACAAATGCCGCAGATTTCACAGTGTTAGGAAGTTTTCCACTGCATCTGACACAAAGTAGTTCGCAAGCCATCACCGTGCAATGTACGCCCAGTGCGACAGGTACACGGATAGCTACCTTGACCTTGGAAACCACCGCATCGCTCTTGCCCACGGGAAATAACCAAAAGATTTATAACTTGCAATGTAATACCCCCGCAGGTGCTGGTTTTTCTTCAACCCCCGCACCAAGCACCGCTCTCAATTTTGGCAGTGTGAATCTGGGTAGCAGTGCGGTTCAAAATATCACGGTTGCAGAAACAGGTTCAGCCGCGCTTAACGTGAATTTAGTTTCATTGTCAGGTGTAAATGCGGGCGATTTTAGCGTGAGTGGTTTACCCTTCAAAATTCTTGATGGGGACGCAGCCCGCACAATTGGCGTGACTTGTACACCGACAGTCGCAGGTACACGCACAGCAACTCTAATTCTGAGCACCGATGATCCTACAAAAACAAGTGTCAGTTATCCGCTCTCTTGCGCAGGCATTGCCGTCACACCGAGTAATCCCGTCTTTAATTCAACACCTTTGCCCAGTGTGGGTCTGAGTTTTGGCAATGTTTCCACCACCACAGGCGCAAGCCAAACCATTAGCATTAGCAATACAGGCAATGCAACTTTAAGCGTCAGTTTAAGTAGTTTTGGGGGGGTAAATGCGGGCGATTTCAGTGTGACAGGTTTGCCTTTAAGTATCGTGAATGGTACACCTGCACAAAATATCATCGTCAGTTGTAAACCCAGCGCATTGGGAACACGTACTGCGACTTTAAATTTAAACACCAACGATCCTGCACAAGTTGCCGTCAGTTATAACTTGAATTGTACGGCGGCGGGCAGCACCGTGTGCGACACCCAAAAGCAAATTCCTGTGGCTCAATGTAATGCCCTTTTGAGTTTATACAATTCAACGAATGGGGCAAATTGGACTGATAAAGCCACGAATAACTGGTTGAGTGCCCAGCCTTGTTCTTGGGTAGGGGTTGGCTGTCTTGCAGGACAAGTCATTTCCTTAAGTCGTAGCCAACAAAATTTAATCGGGACATTGCCGAATTTAACTGCCTTGGCGAGTTCTTTGAGCACACTGAACTTATCCGACAATCAACTTTCGGGTCTGCTTCCTGATTTCTCAAGTTTTGGCAAATTACTAGACCTCGATCTGAGCAGTAATTTACTGAGTGGCGCAGTTGTCGGTTTGCCAAGCAGTTTGAAAACCTTACGCTTAGATAACAACCAGTTGGAAGGCATTATTCCTGACCTGACCCCATTGAAAAGCTTGAGTTTTTTAAATCTGGATTTTAACAAACTGATTGGGGAAACTGCGGGTTCTGCCACAACGATGCAAGCCACATGGCGTTTCACACAAACCACGATGCCGACCAATGTCAAAGCCACGCCCCTCTCGGCAACACAAGTGCAAGTCACGTGGACATTGATTAACTACATCACCGACAACGGCTATTATCAGGTGAAATACGCGACCAAAGCGGGCGGC
>JACCEE010937717.1_pt1 | contig 10684 bp, 8 predicted proteins | sample 7449931 | NCBI WGS metagenome assembly JACCEE01 (sample SAMN15323457, study PRJNA562643) | freshwater metagenome | isolation source: river surface water | place: USA:Blue River Watershed | collected 2017-08-19 | reverse complement strand
GAATTTATTGATTTAAAAAAGGTTATAAAAATCTTTGTTTTGGAAAAAATATAAAAAATAATTCTTTTATAATATTGATTTATATTTATAAATAATTGGTATTTTTGCAAGTTGTCTAAATAGTATCATTATGAAAATAGTAATTGGATCGGATCATGCCGGTTTTTCATTAAAAGAGTTTATTAAAGAACATTTTAGAAATAGTTTTGAATTTAAAGATGTTGGAACTTTTTCAGAAAACAGTGTTGATTATCCGGATTTTGCACACCAATTAGCTACTTTAATTTCAAATGGAACTTATGAAAAAGCCATTTTAATGTGTGGATCGGGTAATGGTGTTGCGATGTCTGCTAATAAACATCCTAATGTGAGAGCTGCTTTGTGTTGGAACGAAGAGATTGCACAACTGGCAAGATTACATAATGATGCCAATGTTTTGGTTTTACCCGCCAGATATTTGAATCATGAACAAACTGAAAAAATTGTTACCATTTTTTTCAATACCCTTTTTGAAGGGGGACGACATACGAACAGAGTAAACAAAATAAATATTCAATAATATGTTCCAGGATATTCAGTATATCAAAACAAGGGCAAACCTGATACGCCAATCTTATATTGAAGATATGGAAAAACATTTATTGGCCTTTGAACAAAAATTGATCAGTAATGGAATTCAGGTTTATTGGATCAAGGAAGAAAAAGAGTTAAGTGAAACTATTTTAAAAAGCTTTTCTAAACCAAACAATAATAAAATTGCTTTTGATTTACCATCAATACCTAAAGATTTTCAAGAAAAAAATGCCTTTTTTAAACAAATTTCAATAAAAGAGTTTGAAGATTTTAAAGATCAGGTTGAACATTTAGTGGTTAAAGCCAATTTTGGCGTAGTGGAAAATGGTACTTTAGTTTTAGTTGACAAAGAATCAAAATCTTGTTATAATAAAGTGGAAAATCTTCATATTATACTGGATTTGAATAATTTAGTTATTAAACAATCTGATCTTGAACCTCTTTTGTATCTTTTAAAAGGGGATAATAATACCTTTTCTTTCCCAAAAGATATCAAATTTATTTCCGGACCTATCTCACAAATCATCAATAGTACCAATTTTGGTTTTGAAGAAAAATTTACAACAAAACCAGTTAAAACGATTGTTTATTTTTATGATAACGGCATCACTACTATTTTAGAGGATACGGTTTTAAGAGAATCTTTATACTGTATCGACTGTGGAAAATGTAAAAATGTGTGTCCTGTTTATAAGCATACTCAAAAGTTTACACCTATTGAACTGGTTTATAACAATTGTTTTGATGAAAACAGAAAAACAACACAAATTTTTGAGAATACAACATTGTGTGGAAATTGTAATGAAGTTTGTCCGGTTTTAATTCCCTTTACAGATCTTTTAATCTTTGAAATGCAAAAAGCTAAAAACAAGCATTCCAGAGAGCGAAATATTGATCTTTATAAATATTTCTCGAAAAGAGTAAGAATGAATAAATTATATACCTGGTACAATAAATATTTTTTCATCAAAAAACAGTATCCTAAAAATAAAAAATTAGCCAACTATTTCAAAGAACAAAAACTGCCCTTTTTTAATATAAAAATGTCTCATAAAAACGAATCAAATGACTAATAATCAAGAATTTATTAAATATAAAATTCACGAATTTGTAAAGAAGTATTATTTAAATAAACTTTACAAAGGGATCGTTTTTTTTATTTTAATAACTTTAATTGTTTTCATCCTATATACTTCACTTGAATATTTCTCCTACTTAAATTCGACAGGAAGAGTTATTCTGTTTTATTCTTATCTCTTTTTACTTCTAGTTACCACAGGATTCTATTTGGTTTATCCTCTTATAAAATTGATAGGCTTAGGGGATCAGATCAATAAAGAAACGATTGCTAAATTAATTGGTACCTATTTTCCACAAATTGATGATAAGCTTCTCAACATATTTCAACTTCAGGATTTAAAAGATCAGGGGAAGTACAAAAGCTATGATCTCCTTTTGTCAGCAATTGATACCAAAATTGAAGAGATTAAACCGTTCCCGTTTGTAAAGGCAATCCCATTTAAAAAAACAGGGAAATATGCCAAATGGGCCATAATTCCGGTCTTACTTTTGATTGCTATTTTTTCCATAAAAAGTGAAATCATTACAGAATCCACTAAAAGAATTGTACAATACAATACCCATTTTGATAAACCGGCTCCCTATCAGTTTATCATTCAAAATAAAGAGCTTACAACTTTTCAAAACGAAGATTTTGTTTTGAGTATTAAAGTTTCCGGAGAAGAAACACCTAAAGAACTCTTTATTAAGTACAACGACAAAACTTTTAGGTGTGTTAAAGTGAACAACACAACATTTAATTACACCTTTTCAAATCTGCAAAGTTCTATTGATTTTCAAATGTTAACGGATGAAGTTTCTTCTAAATCACAACAAATCAGAGTCTTACCAAAACCAATAACGATAAGTTATACCTTAGATTTAAAATATCCATCTTATTTAAATAAGAATAACGAGCAGGTTGAAAATAACGGAGATATTACAATTCCGGAAGGTACTAAAGTTACCTGGACCGTATATTCCAAAAATACGGAGAAATTCTATATTGTTCAAGATCAGATTGTTCAACAGTTTTCTTCTGAAAAAGACAAGTTTTCCTTTACAAAAGTGATTCAAAACAATGCTAAGTTAACCTTTATTAATTCAAATAGGTTTTATACCAGCAAAGATAGTTTAACACATCACATTACGGTTATTAAAGATCTTTATCCGGAAATTTATACTGAGAATCAGCAAGATTCACTATTTGCTGACCGTGTTTATTTTAAAGGAACGATCAAGGATGATTACGGATTTTCACAACTAAAATTTGTTTATACCAAAAGAAATAAAGAGGGTAATCTGTTAGAGCAAAACAAAGAGATTCAAATACCTATAAACAAACAACAGAACATTCAGGATTTTTATTTTTATTTTGATGCCCCGTTATTACTATTAAGTCCGGGAGATCAGATTGAATATTATTTTGAGATTAAGGATAATGATGGTGTTAATGGAGCAAAAGCTACCAAAACAGGTAGTACTAAATTTGCTGTTAAAACAGCTGAAGAGATACAACAAGAGATTTCAGAGACCAGCAAAGAGACCAAAAGTGAGATTGAAAAATTGGTAAAAGAATCTGAAGAATTAGTGAAAAACATCACGAAGTTTCAGCAGCAAATGATTCAAAATAAGGATATTTCATGGCAAGACAAGAAAAAACTTGAATCATTGATTAATCAATATAATGACATCAAACAACAAATCCAGGATATCAAAGAAAAACAGCAAAACAACAACATCAAAGAGGAGCGATACAAAGAGGTTAAAGATGAAATTTTAAAGAAACAACAAGAGTTATTGAAAAGATTTGATGATATTCTTTCAGATGAAGTAAAAGAATTGTTGAAAAAAATGCAGGATTTAATGAATCAGATGAACAAAGAATCGGTTCAGCAGGCGATGGATAAGTTCAAAATGAATGCAGAAGAGATCAATAAACAATTGGATCAACAGCTTGAATTGTATAAATTATTAGAATTTGAAAAGAAATATCAAGATATTATAGACCAAACAAGATCCCTATCTGAAGAACAAAAACAATTATCTCAGCAAGTGGAACAAAAAGCAATATCCAAAGAGGAGTTAGCAAGGAAACAAGACGAGATCAATCAAAAGTTTGAAGCATTACAAAAAGAGATGAATCAGCTTCAACAGATGAATAAAGGGATGGAAGATCCGATAAAGATGGAGGATAGGAAAGCGCAGCAGCAAGATATTTCCAATGAATTGAATAATTCAAAGCAACAAATAAACAAGAATAACAGATCAAAAGCCAAAGAGAGTCAGCAATCTGCTGCTGAAAAGATGAATCAAATGGCAGATGAGATGGAACAAGAGAAAAATCAGCAGGAAAATGAAGATATAGCAGAAGATATTGAATCCCTTAGACAAATCATGGATAATTTGATGAAAGTGTCATTTATGCAAGAGAATGTTTTGAAAAAGACGCAAAGTACATCACCAAAATCACCACAAGTATCCGATATTGTCAGAAATCAAAAAGAGATCAACGATTACATTAAAATGATCGAAGATTCACTTTCAGCACTAGCAAAAAGACAAACTTCTGTAAAACCGTTTATTCAGAAAGAGCTTCAGAAAATTAAGGAGTACATCAATTCATCCCAGCAACAATTAAATGATCGGTTTATGCAACAAGCATCAAGTGGTCAGCAATTCACATTAACTTCCATCAACAATCTCACATTAATGCTAGCAGAATCAATGAAAGAGATGAAACAAAAGCAGAAGGAGAGCAATGGTAAATGTAATAAATCAGGGGGAAATTCTTCTTGTAGTAAGCCAGGAGGGAATAAGAGCAAACCGAAATCTGCGAGGGAGATGCAGCAGCAATTAAACCGACAAATGGAAGCTTTGAAGAGATCCATGGAAAATCCAAACCAACAAGGTCAAACAGGCAAACCGAACAATATCAGTGAACAATTTGCTAAGATGGCAGCACAACAGGAAGCGATCAGACGAATGTTGCAGGAGTACAACGAAGAGTATAAAAGAGCAAATGGGGTAGGGGACAAAGCTGTTGAACAAACGATTCGGGATATGGAAGCTACGGAGAAAGAATTAGTGAATCGTGTCATCAATCAACAAACGATAAACCGACAAAAAAATATAGAAACGCGTTTACTGGAAAGTGAAAGAGCCGAGATGAAGCGGGAAAAAGAGGAGAAGAGAGAATCGACGGAAGCCCAACAAAAGACAAATCCCAATCCACCGAAAGAATGGAATTTTGAAAAAGAAAAACAAAATCAAACAGAAATGTTAAAAACGATACCACCATCACTACAATACTACTATAAAGAAAAAGCCAATCAATATTTTCATAATATAGAATAGATATGTATTATTTTGAATTACCTGAAATGTCCCTAAGTGAAGCTTTTCAAGCAAACTTAGCATTAATTGAAGAGATCACCCAACAGTACTCTTTAGAAAATTATTTTGGAACGATTAGTACAGCAACTCATGAGTTTCTGAACATCATTTCAAAAACCACGAAAGGGGAACACGTATCCTTATCAGCGGGTTACATTTTAGAAAATGACACATTTTTTGCTCATTTTGAAATATCCGGAACGTTGTTATCTTTACCAACGCTGTTTGAAGAGGGCAAGGAGTTTTCCTCCATTAAAATCGTATTAATGTTAATTGATGAAGTTTCCTATACACAGGACAAGAAAGGGATATCCTTTGCGTTCCACGTGAAACAGGAAACGCAAACACATACTATTCAAACAAATAAAGAGGTATCCTACCATAAATCTACCAAATGATAAAAAAAATATTTTTTAGTTTTGTTTTATCCGTATTCATTATTGGATTACAGGCACAGGATTTAAAAGTTTTGTTTATTGGAAATAGTTATACAGCGGTTAACGATCTGCCCAATCTATTTAAAAATCTTGCATTATCTACAGGCGACCACATTACCATTAGTTCAAATACACCGGGTGGATCAACTTTTCAAAACCATTGTTCCAATCAATCTGCTACCTTAATACAGCAAGGTGGCTGGGATTATGTGGTTTTGCAGGAACAAAGTCAACTTCCTTCGTTTCCCATTTCTCAGGTACAAACACAATGTTTTCCTTATGCTGCACAGTTAAATCAGATGGTAGAAGCGAATAGTCCATGTGGTGAAACCGTTTTTTACATGACATGGGGTCGGAAATATGGTGATCAGGATAATGCAGGTTCATTTCCTCCCTTGGCGACTTATGAGGGGATGGATAGTTTGTTATATGAGAGATATATGCAAATGACGCAGGATAATAATGCGATTGTATCCCCGGTTGGTAGAGTTTGGAGATACATCAGAACAAATCATCCTGAAATTGAGTTATATGATTCAGACAATAGCCATCCTTCATTAGCCGGATCTTATGCTGCAGCGTGTTCTTTTTATACAACCATTTTAAGAAAAGATCCCACTTTAACAACATATAACCCCGGAATCACCCCAAACATCGCTCTAATCATTCAAAATGCGGCAAAAACAGTGGTTTTTGATTCTTTATCGATGTGGTTTATTGGTGAAAGAAATTTAGAAGCAGATTTTAGTTATAATAATATCATCGGATTTTCCAATCTTTCACATAACACAAATAACACGACAACATATGACTGGGATTTTGGTAATGGTGATTATTCTACAGACATGAATCCTACATACAACTACAATTCAAACGGAGTTTATATGGTTCGATTAACAGCAACAGATTCATGTGGGCAAGAGAGTACCATTGAAAAGGAGATTACGGCTGAAGTCGTGCAGGTAGAAGATTATAAAACCAATTTTCTTATATATCCCAATCCGGTAATCACGTATTTAAATATTGAAAATATTAGATCAGAAAATAGTTTTTATATACAAATTTTTGATATTGCAGGAAAGAAAGTTTATGAAAACAAGTTAAAATCAAATAGAGAAAAGATTGAACTTTCCTATTTAAAACCGGGTATTTATATCATCAAATTTGAAGAACAATGTAAAGTTACCTATTCCAAAATAATTAAAAAATAGACATGATTTTATTCCATTTTGAAACCAATTTCAAATTACAAAATAAGATTTTATACAAAAAATGGATTCAATTTTTTACTAGACAATTAGGTAAAAAGGTTGGAGAGGTAAACTATATTTTTTGTACTGATGACTATCTGCATGAGTTAAATGTAAAATATTTGAATCACGATACGTTAACAGATATTATTACTTTTGACTATTCGGAAAATAATATTTTAAATGGGGATATTTTTATAAGTATAGAGAGGGTAAAAGAGAATAGTGAAAAGTTTAAAATCAACTTTCAGGAAGAGTTGAAACGAGTAATTGCTCATGGAGTATTGCATTTGTCCGGATTTAAAGATAAGAAAAAAGAGGATAAAACAATCATGAGAAATCAGGAAGATCGTGCTTTAGAAATGTTTAATAAAGTACTATAATTTTTGTAACTAATAGATAGAACGAAACATAGATACATGTTTCACGGGAAACAATATGAAACTTGAATACGATATAGTGGTTGTTGGTGCCGGACATGCCGGATGTGAAGCTGCAATGGCTGCAGCAAAAATGGGTTCAAAAACATTACTTATTACAATGAACCTGGCTTTAGTTGCTCAAATGTCCTGTAATCCCGCTATGGGAGGGATCGCAAAAGGACAAATTGTGAGAGAAATTGATGCTCTTGGAGGATTTTCAGGAATTGTTACAGACCATACAATGGTTCAGTTTAGAATGTTGAATAGATCTAAGGGTCCTGCGATGTGGAGTCCTAGAGCCCAAAATGACAAGTATGCCTTTTCTTTTTATTGGAAACAGATACTAGAAAATCAGGAAAATCTCGATTTAAGACAAGATATTGTTGATCAAATATTGATAAAAAATCAAAAAGTTTATGGTGTCAAAACGGTACAAGGATTAAAAGTTTTAACCCAAAAACTGATATTAACCAACGGAACATTTCTAAATGGAAAGATTCACATTGGTGAAATAAATTTCCCCGGTGGTAGAATGGGGGAGCAAAATGCACCCAAAATATCAGATCAGCTGAAGGGGGAGGGATTAACTGTTAAACAACTTAAAACAGGCACTCCTGTTAGAATAGATGGAAGAACAATAGATTTTTCACAGTTAATTGAACAACCGGGTGATGAAAATCCTGAAAAATTTTCTTTTACAGAAACACCAAAACTTAAGGATCAATTAAGTTGCTGGATCACCTATACTGATCAGGAAGTTCATGATATTCTTAGAACTGGATTTCATGCATCTCCTATGTTCCAAGGGAGAATTAAAGGTGTTGGTCCAAGATATTGTCCATCCATAGAAGATAAAATTGAACGATTTTCAGACCGTGATCGTCATCAGTTATTTATAGAACCAGAGGGAAGAACAACTAATGAATATTACTTAAACGGTTTCTCATCTTCACTCTCTGAAGATGTTCAGATAAAAGCTTTAAAACGAATCAAAGGTTTAGAAAATGCTAAAGTTTTAAGACCCGGATATGCCATTGAATATGATTATTTTGATCCTACTGAACTTTTTAACACATTGGAATCTAAAAAGTTAGGTAATCTGTATTTAGCTGGCCAAATAAATGGAACAACCGGATATGAAGAAGCAGCTTGTCAAGGACTCATGGCAGGAATCAATGCGCATTTATCTTTACAAGATAAAGACCCATTAGTATTAAGTAGATCGGAAGCGTATATTGGCGTACTAATTGACGACCTGACAACGAAAGGAGTTGAAGATCCTTATAGAATGTTTACATCAAGAGCAGAATACCGAATTTTATTAAGACAAGACAATGCAGATTTTCGGTTAACACCGGTTGGACATAAAATTGGGTTAATCACTAATGATAGATTAGAAAAACTGGATCAAAAATATTCCAAACAAAATGAGTTGATACAGTTTTTAAACAACACTACAATAGGCCCAGTGGAAGTGAATGATTATTTAAATGAAAAAGAGACACCACTTTTAACTCAAAAAGTAAAAATAGCTTCGTTACTTTTACGACCACAGGTTGAGCTTAAAAATTTAATAGCATTATCTGATTCAACTAAAAATTTTATTCAAGATCAATCAATAGAAGATGAGATAATTGAAAATGTTGAAATTGCGATAAAGTACGAAAGTTACATTAAAAAAGAGGAGGAGCTGGCGAACAAGATGCAATTGTTGGATCATATAAAAATTCCGAAACAAATCAATTATAAAGAGATCTCATCTTTGTCATTGGAAGCCCGAGACAAACTCACAAAGGTTCAACCACAGAATTTGGGACAAGCATCCAGAATTAGTGGAGTAAACCCATCGGATATAGCCATTTTGATGGTTTTGATCAATAAATAACGTAAATAATTGAATAACAGACAAATACAAAAATTCAATTTAAGACACAAAAAATTTTTTTTAATATCTGGACTCCATTCAAGGTAAAACCCTCTTAAAATCGAAATTTTCAATTTTTTTATAATTTTGGGTAGATTTTAAAGGGATGATGGGGTATGGGTGTTCTGAAATGACCTTTGCGACGAAGCACTAAATTATATTCTAAAATATGTAGGTTTTTATTTTTGATAATTTTTTGAATATAACGATTATACAAAATTTTACATTTTTATATCAAAACGGAATCCGTATTTTATTAGAATATAGTTTTTGGTCATTTATCTTATATTAATTCTATCATTCTTGTTTCCAGTAAATCAATATTAATAGTGAAATATAAGGGTACGAAAGTAAATTATGTCAAAAAAATGCAGAAAATGATGCATTTAAATTCAAAAATGTTAAAAAAATTAACAAAAGTGATGAAAAATAATTAACTTTTTAACATTTATACTAAATTAAATCGCTGTAAATTAGATACATAAAAAATTTTTAAAAATTTTTTTAAAAATTAATTTTGAAATTATTTTTTTCTTATTTTTGTTCATAATCACACTAAAGAAAAAGCTTATGAAAGTAATCACTACATTTTTTTTCATTGAGAATAACGATTTAGAGAGAATTGTTATTGAAACGGTTAACAGTTTTAAAGGAATTGAAATTATGGAATGTGTTTCTGATAAATATTCCTTTTTAGAACGAATTGGTGCCAAAATGCCTGATATTGTTTTTATGGAGATTAATGATCAGGTAGATCAAAAGTTACAAATTTTTGATATGATCAATAAACCATTATTTCCAATTGCTATTGCATCTGATGATTCTTTTGCACAACGATTAATGGATAAAGGTTTTTTTGATGTCATTTCAGGTCCTATTACCAAAGAACTTTTGGCTAGTAAAATTTACAAAATTTTCAAAATGACAAAAGATATTGTGGAAAGATTCAACACCAATTTGATTGTATCATCTCCTAAAAATGAATATGTTAAAAAATATTTAACTAAAAGCGTTCAATCTGAATATGTGTATTTAAAATACAAAATGACACGGGTAAAAGTTCCCATTGAAGAGATCTTATATATTTCAAACATAAAAGAGTTTATAATTGTTGTAACCGAAAGTGGTAGAAAACTTTTTCATCAGGGTTCTCTTAAAAGATTATTAGAAATTCTTCCTGGTGAGCAAATTATAAGAATAAATAACACTACAGCAGTAAATTATAAAAAGGTCGAAAAAGTGTATCACAATAGCGTAACAGTTGGAGAGCAAAAATTTAAAGTATCAAGACTTTACATTAATAAAGTTAAAGAATTATTAAAGTTAAAGCCGGTAAGTTAAAATCTGGAAGTAACACTTACGGAATGAACTTTACCTCCAATTGATGGATTTAATTTATAAACGGTTACTTCAGCATGAATTACAGTCGGGTATTGAGTTTGAATCATTTGAAGTATTTGTAAACAGATGGTTTCCAGAATATTAACAGGATGATTCATGATTTTTTTAATATCCTGATATACAGACTGATAATTGATTGTTTTTTTTAAATCATCATTTTTTGCTGCTTCAATAATATCTGTTTTTAATTTTAAATCCACTTTAAAACGGGTACCAATGATT
>JACCEE011153039.1_pt1 | contig 10685 bp, 8 predicted proteins | sample 7449931 | NCBI WGS metagenome assembly JACCEE01 (sample SAMN15323457, study PRJNA562643) | freshwater metagenome | isolation source: river surface water | place: USA:Blue River Watershed | collected 2017-08-19 | reverse complement strand
CGCATTATGTCACCACTGAAGCGGTGGGCTGGTCGATTGAAGGGGTGCATGAAAACGGTGAGGCAGAAAACCAGTTACAATTCAATCGGATGCAAACCGATATACAAAAACAAAATCCTACGCAAAACTTAGAGCAAGGCGTGTTGCCTGCGTTTATTAATATTGAACGCACGTTGGAATTGGGCTTAGATTGGCGATTGACTACTAAAATTAATCGCGTGATGCCGGCTGATGCGGCGGTGTTGTTAGAATTGCCGCTGTTAAAAGGTGAGTCTGTGACCACGCCGGACGTGCGTGTAAAAAACGGTAAAGTGCAAGTGAATATGTCAGCTAATGACAACAGTATTCAATGGGAATCGGTGCTGCAAAAAACTGCGCAAATTGAGTTAGTTGCCGCGCAAACCGCACAGTGGACAGAAGTATGGCGGGCAGATGTGAGTCCGATTTGGCATTTGCAAACCAGCGGTATTTCAGTTGTGCATCATCAAGATTCCCAAGGCTATTGGCTCCCTGAATGGCGACCTTGGGCGGGCGAAAAAGTGTTATTAACCATTACGCGCCCACTGGCAATTGAAGGCAGAACCTTAACCATTGACAGTAGCCATTTACAATTAACTCCCGGCAAACGCTCGCAGGAAGCCAGTTTAGAGTTGCGTATTCGTAGTTCCAAAGGTACGCAACATGCGCTGACATTACCGCAAAACGCCACTTTACAATCCGTGCTGATTGATGGCGTAACGCAACCGATTCGGCAAAAAGGCAATACCGTGACGTTGCCGATTAAGCCGGGGACGCAACATATTACTATCAATTGGTTACAAATGCAGAGCCAAAGCGCGATATTACACACGCCAGCGGTAAATTTGGGCTTGGATAGTGTTAATAGTCATCTCAATGTAAAACTGGGTGCAGATCGTTGGGTGATGCTGACTGTAGGACCGCGCTTTGGGCCGGCGGTATTATTTTGGGGCGTGTTGATTGTGATTGCCTGCATCGCGGTGGGGCTGGGAAAAATTTCATTTACGCCATTAAAACACTGGCAATGGTTTTTGCTGCTGGTGGGATTAAGTCAAATTGAACTCATGGCGGCGTTAATTGTGGTGGCTTGGCTAATCGCATTGGGATTACGGCAGCATAAATCCACCGTTGAAGGTCAATATTTTAATGCGATGCAGGTCGGGCTGGCGGTTTTAAGCGTGTTGTCACTCTCATTATTATTTACCGCCGTACAACACGGATTATTAAATTCGCCAGATATGCAAATTGTCGGCAATCAATCCAGTGCGTTTAATTTAAATTGGTATCAAGACCGCAGTGCCGCACAATTGCCGACTGCTACCGTGTTGATGTTACCACTAATGGCATATCGGGTATTAATGCTATTGTGGTCATTATGGTTAGCGGCTTCGCTATTGCGCTGGCTAAAATGGGGATGGGAATGTTTTGCGCACGGTGGATTGTGGAAAAAAATACCGCCGAAAAAGAAGTCGCTATTAGTGGAACAAGAACCTAAAGAATCATAATTTTCCCCAACTGAAACCGCAAGGACGCGGTTTAATGTTTCAAATAGTTATGTCCAATAAAGTTAAGGCGTATCGCTGATTTCAGGATGGGCAATAGTCAATACCGATTCCGTATTGCCAGCATAAAATACTGCAATTTTTACCGGTTCTTTACCAACGTTTTTCCCGTTATGCAAAGTATTCACCACCTCGGCTAATGCTTCCCCGGCTTGTAAACGTTTAGTTTGCCCATTTTGCAAGCGCACCTCCAGCGTACCTTGTAAAATCACCCCAAACGAAGGCACAGGATGCTCATGCCAACCGGTTTCCCCGCCCGGCGCAATTTCTATAATTAAACCGGTAATTTGCGCTTGCCCTTGCGGATATTCAAGGGCTTTCCCATCCCAACTTTGCGCCGTTTTTAACAACGGCACGACCTTCACAGCCGCAGCATTATCCAACCCATATACCTGCGCGGACAAAACCGTCATCCATAACATACCCAACATTCGTTTATTCCACATCGCCGTTTCCCCTTAATTAACTCGGTTCATATTTTGCAAAACTTTTTGCAAAATAAAAAAATAATCGCGTTTTTTTTCCCCACTGACGCTAATCGTAATTAACGCATCGACAAAATTAATTTTCACCAATGCGCGACAATTTAATTGTGCATTTTGCAATACAACCCCGGTACGCCAACACAATTCTATATCCTCATGCAATTGAATCATAAATCGGGATAAAGTCATCTCATCCAAATAATAATAATAAAACCTAAACCGCAACGCAGTTGCTTCATTAAATTCAAATATAGGTTCTTGCGTGGTTAATAATTGAGGAATAATTAGCGTATATTTATCAGCTAAATATCCTATTTGCTGACTCAATATTAATTTAATTAAATATTGATACTCTTTAACAGAATAATGATAACGCAACGGATTATTATCTTTTAGTAATTGTCCTAAACTTTTAAACACCAAACGACCGTTATTTTCGCGCAATTTTTTAGCCGTTAACGTACAATATAAACTATAAATAAACCAATGCGGCTCTATTAAATACACATCAGTTATAGTAGTTTTTTCCAAATAAATACATACACCAATTTCATGTAATAATTGCGCAAGTTGCCGCTGATTTTCTAACTCTTCTATACCATATTGTACACATAATTGCTGATATGTGTCTAAAGAAATAAACGGATGCGATTTTTGCTGTAATTTAATTGCATTCTTAATTTTCATCCAACTTTCCAAAAACAAATTTTTCATCATAGGCAAATTTTTAACAGCTTTAATTAATCCCTCTTTAAATTCATTAATGCCAAAATTGTATTGACAGGATAAACTAAAACAGTGATTTTCGCTTAAACTTGAGCTTTGTTTTATCAAATTTTTAATCACGAAATCTGAATTATCCACCTCAGCTAAATAATTAATGACCACCAACACCGGTGCGTCCGGCGCAAAATAAGCTATTTTTTTTAACCAATAACTAACACGATGTGCCAATGAATTGGTTAATACTAAAACATAAACTGCGTTATTAGTTAAAAATAAGGTATGAATAGCTTGTAAAGACAAATCCCCACCAAAATCCCAAATATGCAGATTAATATTTTGATATTGCCAATCTAAAATGGTAATAGCTTGTGTTTTTAATTCATTTAAACTAAACGGTTTATCGCGTAATAGTTTAGCTAAAGTAGTTTTTCCAACTCCACTATCGCCTACCAAAAAAATACGGATTTCATCTAAATCACTGCGCTGTTGTTGGGCTTGGGTTTTAAAATATTTTTTAATTGCCAATGTGCCTTGATAAATAATATCCAACGGTGGTGTAACAATTGGATTACCACTTAAACTAATACCGTCTCCGCCTGTACTCCATTTTATTTTTAAATTAAAATCAATAATCCATTCGGGTAAATATTCAATATGATTTTGACTTAAATATAATTCTTTTAGATACTGTAAACCTTGCACAGAATCAATGCTATTAATTTGATTATTGCGTAAATTTAACACCGTAAGTTGGTTAAAATTTTTAACCGCGCTTATATCATTAATTTGATTATGTTCTAACAATAATACTTTTAATTGCGTTAATTCTGTTAACGGCAGAATATCGGTGATAAAATTAAACCGTAAATCTAATTCAATTAAGTCATGCAAAGCACTTAATGCTTCAAGATGGGTAATTTTATTTGTACTAAGATAAAGATGGGTCAGCGTATTAAGGTTTTTTAACGGTTCTAAGTCAAATATTTCATTAGCGTTTAAATATAAATGCGTTAAATTATGTAATGCCGCTAATGAATCAATTTTTTTTATTTGGTTAAAACGTAAATCCAGTTCTGTTAATTGGGGTAGGTTTTCTATCGCTTGAAATTGATTCAGTTGATTGGCATTTAACGACAACGAGGTAAGTTTTGTTAGCGCAAGTAAGCCTGTTAAATCATTGATTTGATTCGAGTTGAGATTTAACACACTTAAATCAGTGAGTTCTTCAAGGTATTTTAATTGTGTAATTTGATTGGCTTGTAAATTAAGATGCGTAAGATTATGTAATTGACGTAATGGTTTTAATTCTTGAATTTGATTATCTTGTAAATTAAGCTTTTGTAATTGAATCAGATTTTTTAATGCTTCAATTTCAGTAATCCCGGTTTTTTGTAAGTTTAAACAATTTAAAAAGTTTAATTCTTTTAATGCAAAAATTTTTTCAAGAGGATTCAGGCTTAAATTCAGTTTTTTTAAATGTTTTAATTTTTTTAGCCATATTATATTGCTAAGCTGACAGTTTTGTAGGTTTAAACCAATAACTTGTTGATTTTCGTCAACCGTATAACCACAGCGTGACCCCGCATTCATAATATCTTCAAACGGATAGTGCTGAATCGGTTCGTCGATTTGCTTTTCTAGGGCTTTAATGATTTCTAAATCAGGCATTGCCTTTCCTAAAATGGCGAACGGTTTTCAAAGGGGGCAGAATTTAAAAATATTACACTGTGCGTAAGTAATCATTGCATAAATACAAAGCCGCTATGGAGCGTGCCTCTGTGCATTCGCCAGTTGCGAATAATTGTGTTAATTGATTGATTTTCCAAGGGATTACTTCTAATTCTTCCGGTTCATCACCTATGAGTTTTTCCGGGTATAACTCCTGCGCCACGACCACTTCAATGGTGTGTTCAAAATAGGCGGGCGCAAGCGATAAGGTGGTTAAATGATGTAATTTAGTTGCGCCAAACCCGACTTCCTCTTTTAATTCACGATTTGCCGCCGCCAGCACGGTTTCGCCGTCATCCACTTTTCCTTTCGGTAAACCAATTTCATAACGCTGTACTCCGGCTGAATATTCACGAATCAGCAGCACTGTTTCTGTATCTAACATCGGTACAATCAGCACCGCGCCGCTAGAATGTCCGCGTTTAAGACGTTCATAATCACGTTGCTGCCCATTACTAAATTGAATTTTTAAAGCTTCCACAGTAAATAAGCGGCTGCGAGCAACGATGCTGTGACTTAGGATTGTAGGATTTTTAGACATTGGCTTATGATGGCAACTTTTACAATACGTTAAATATACCTCACTTTTATGATAAATATGGCATTCTGCGACACAGTTTTATTGGATATGGACGGCACGTTGTTAGATTTAAATTTTGATAATCACTTTTGGTTAGAATTTGTGCCGCTACGTTATGCGCAAAAGCATCAGTTATCGTTGGCTGAGGCAAAACAGCAACTGCAACCGCGTTTTAAGCAAATGGAAGGGCAATTGGAATGGTATTGTTTAGATTATTGGACACATGCGTTACAACTGGATATCGTCGCTTTAAAAACCGAACTGGCTGAACTGATTGCCGTATTCCCGCATGTGGTTGAATTTTTAGACGCGCTTAAAGCTTCGCAGCGGCAAGTGTTGCTGGTAACAAATGCACATCAGGAAAGTCTACGCCTGAAAATGAATAAAACCTGTTTACAACCGTTTTTTGATGCCATTGTGTGTGCGCATGATTTTGGTATGGCCAAAGAACAATATGGCTTTTGGGCAATGCTACAGCAGTGCTATCCTTTTGATAAACAACGCACTTTATTGATAGATGATAGCATAGCGGTATTAAACTCCGCGCGCCAATTTGGCATTGCGCATTTGCTGACGATAAGCCAGCCGGATAGTCAACGTCCTGCTAGACAAGCTATGGATTATCCTGCGATAACTGATTTTCGCCAATTAATCTCCCAACTACACGATTAATACAGTTTTTGCGGTAATTATTTAATAAAGCTTAACAAAAAATCTAACGTTCTACCTTTTGCCACCTCAATTTTTGAAGTATCTACCTGATTATTCAGGATATTTATATATGCCGGTAATTCATATTCTTGGCGGTGGTCTAAATTTTCAAACCCCATATACCAATGACCAAAATCGCGGTGCGCAATGCGTTCTGCGCCTAAGCGAATGGTGGCGGTATGACGCGGGTCGCGTTTTATTTTATTAAATAACGCCTCAACGTTATTTTGTTCCCCTTCTAATACTTGAATAAAAGTTTTGTTTTTATAAATCAGTAAGCCCGTCACCCCTCGCGGTTTATTGTTTTCTCTCGATTGTGCTAATAACGCTTTTAATGCTTCATCGGTAAAATGTTCAATAGCGGCGGATATATAAATCAAGCGAATTAAATCCATAACGAAGTCCTCTGCATAAACTTAGAAAAAAGTGCGTTATCTTACTCCATGTTAACTTTAAATGAATACCGCTTAATAAGTAAAGACAGTCTAAGCCCTTGCTTTATAAATCCCCCTTATTTTTACAAAGGGGGATAACAAACAATGTGTTACGCGGCTTGTTTTAATGCTATCGCTAAATCTTCCGCCGGTTTGCCATTGGCTTTAATGTCAAACTTTTCCACTAAAATGTGAAGTAAATTCGGAGTTAAGAACGCGGGTAAGGTGGGTCCTAAATGAATGCCGCGTATTCCCAGCGATAATAAACTTAATAACACCGCCACCGCTTTTTGTTCAAACCAAGAAATCATCAGCGACAAAGGCAATTGATTTACCTCACATTCAAATGCGCCCGCTAACGCACTGGCAATTTTAATCGCCGAATACGCATCATTGCATTGCCCAATATCTAATAAGCGCGGAATGCCGCCGATCGTGCCAAACTCATGTTCGTGAAAGCGATATTTACCACAACCTAAGGTCATAACGACCGTATCCGGCGGGGTCATTTCCGCTAAGTCAGTGTAATAATTTCTGCCCGGCGCGGCACCATCGCAACCGCCAATTAAAAAGAAATGTTTAATTGCGCCGCTTTTGACTGCCTCAATCACTTGATCGGCAACGCCCAATACTGCGTGATGCCCAAAGCCTACGGTTAAGGTTTTTTCTTCTGCATCGTCTTGAAAACCGGGTAATGCCAATGCCGCTTGAATAACGGGGCTAAAATCACCATTCTCAATATGACGAACCCCTTGCCAACCAACAGGACCGGCGGTAAAAATGCGTTGTCGATACGCGGCGGCAGGCTCGACTAAACAGTTGGAGGTCATCACAATCGCTCCGGGAAACGCTGCAAAATCGGCATTTTGATTCTGCCATGCGCCGCCGTAATTGCCGATTAAATGCGGGTAAGCGCGTAATTTCGGATAGGCATGAGCGGGTAACATTTCTCCGTGTGTATAGACATTGATGCCTTTATCTTGGGTCTGTTCCAGCAACAGATATAAATCTTGCAAATCGTGACCACTGACTAAAATCGCTTTGCCTTTCACATGTGAAATACGCGCATTACCCGGTTGCTGTTGCCCAAAGCGTCCGGTATTTGCCGCATCCAGCAATTCCATGACTTTTAAGTTAATCGCCCCCACTTCTAAATTGCCTGCCAATAAACTGTCAGCATCGGTTGGGTCGGTACTGAGAAAATCCAAGGCTTTTTCCAGCCGCGCATAAATTTCCTCATCTTCATAACCCAACGCATGGGCATGATGCGCGTAAGCTGCTAAGCCTTTAATACCGTAAATCATCATCGCGCGTAAGCCCACAATGTCTGCCCCCACAATGGCGGCATCTTTATCCATCGCACCCCATTTTGCTTGTAGCAATAAATCGGCTTGCGTGGTCGCCGGAACCCATGCGGCTGGACCGTGTAACGTTTCAACGGCAATGCCTTGCTCCCGTGCTGCTGTTTCATACAAAGTTTTGACTCTATCACGAATTTGCGCCGCTTCCAGCAATAAGCTGACAAAACGGTTGGCGGTAAAGTTCACATTGGTCAAGGTCGTAAATAAGCCATATAAAATAAAACTATCGGCTTGATTATCCGTTTTGCCTAACGCCCGCGCCCGCGTTGCGTATTGCGCAATCCCTTTAATCGCGTATACCAGTAAATCTTGCAAATCCGCGGTGGTTGTGTCTTTGCCACACACGCCTTTTGTGCTCACACAGCCGTCGCCGCTTGCTGAACGGGTGGTTTGTTCGCATTGATAACAAAACATAAAAATCTCCTAAAAGTAAAATGGCTAAATTGGTCACTTAATGTACGCAGTTATTATGCCAGCCCACTAAGGCTTGATTTTATTGAGAAAAATAACTGTAAGTGTCAAATTAACAACGGCTATAATGCTGTCGAATTAACAACTGTGCTGTCAAAATGACTACCGAGCTATTTTTTACCGCCTTTATCGCGCTGATTAATGACTTATCCCGCGATTTACCCGCCGAAAAACGCTATCAAAATTTGCTGCAAACCCTGCGGCAACTGTTTCCTTGTGATGCTTGCGCGTTATTAAAACTGGAACCACCGTATTTAGTGCCGCTGGCAATCGCCGGTTTATCTGAAGACACTTTAGGGCGACGATTTTTAATCAGCGCACAACCGCGTTTGGCAACTATTTTGGCGCAGCGCGATATTGTGCGCTTTGCCGCCGATTCCGCGTTGCCCGACCCCTATGACGGCTTGATTGAAAACAGCAGTAATCAACTGCATGTGCATGATTGTATGGGGATTACATTGTATATTGACGAACAAGCGTGGGGAGTATTAACGCTCGATTCGCTCAATCCGGGAACGTTTGATGCGATTAATTTACGCGAATTGCAAACCTTTGTCGGCCTAACCGAAGCGACGGTGAAGGCGGCAAATTTAATTGTGTCGCTGGAAACGCAAGTAAAACAAGTGCGACAAACGTTGTTAGCCGAATCCAAGCGTGTGGACATGATTGGTAACAGCCCACAAATGCAGGCATTGCGCCATGATATTGCGGTGGTGGCGCAAGCCGATTTAGCGGTGTTGGTGTTGGGGGAAACAGGTGTTGGCAAAGAATTGGTCGCGCAACAAATTCATGCGCAATCTAAACGTGCAGAACGGGCAATGGTGTACGTCAATTGTGCCGCTTTACCGGAGTCTATTGCCGAAAGTGAATTATTTGGCCACAGCAAAGGCGCGTTTTCCGGTGCGGTCAGTGATAGAAAAGGCAAATTTGAATTGGCAAATGGCGGGACGATTTTTTTAGATGAAATTGGTGAATTGCCGTTAAGTTTGCAGGCAAAAATCTTGCGCACTTTGCAAAATGGTGAAATTCAGCGGGTTGGATGTGATAAGTCGATTAAAGTCGATATGCGGGTGATTGCTGCCACCAATCGGAATTTACAAAAAGGTGTCGCGGAAGGACAATTTCGCCCCGATTTATATCATCGCCTTGCCGTTTATCCTATTCACGTTCCGCCGTTGCGCGAGCGCGGCAAAGACGTGTTACTGCTGGCGGGATTGTTTTTAGAAAAAAACAAACCCCGCCTTGCGGTACAAGGTTTACGCTTAGATGCAGCCGCTAAACAAGCATTAGTAGACTATCATTGGCCGGGTAATATTCGTGAGTTAGAACATTTACTTAGCCGAGCGGCATTAAAAGCGGTGACGGTTGGTGAACGCACGAAACGGCTGGTCACTATTTCTGAGCAGCATTTAGATATTAATCAACATTCTGCACCGCCCACAGTTCTGTTTATGGAAACAGTGCGCGGTGATATGTCTTTTAAAGCACAAGTGGATCATTTCTCAAGGCAGTTGATTAAACAAAAACTACTTGAAAATCAGCATAATATGGCAAAAACAGCGCAGGCACTCAAATTAGACCGGGGTAATTTTTTTCGCTTGCTTAAGCGGTTAGAACTGCGTTAGGTAACATAACGCCTAAACTTGTTTGTAAAACCATCACCTCAGGCATATACATTTGGAGTATTTTGCGCGGTTAATGGTTTAAGTAATGCCGCTAAAAAATGCGTGACTTTATATACCTGAAAGCCCTAAACTGTTTACGTTGACAATTTTTTTGTAGATTTTTTGCTTATTAACACAATATAGGTGCCATGATGGATTTTAAAAAAGAATTTTCCGCATTAGTTGAAACCTTAAAAACAGAACGTGATGAGTTACAATTAAAGCTGCATTTAGCCTCCATGGAAGTGAAAGAAGAGTTTGACGGGATGGATGAAAAATGGGATGAAGTCGTGTTAAAAGCCGCTGAATTAGCGGATGATTCAAAAGAAATATCGAATGAAGTATTAGCGAAAGCCAAGATTGCCGCTGAGGAAATTAAAGAAGTGTATCAGCGTTTGGCGACTAAATTATCCGGCGATTAAATCATACATATTTTTAATATACGGCTACCCGTACTTGTTAACCAAGCGGGTAGTCGTTAATGTTTTTTACGCAGGCTCGCAGAATTTATGAATAATGCCGAGAATGTGGATGTAAATGATTTTGTGTCCGGAAAAGTGTTGGCACATCAAAGTTTTGTTCCGACAAATAATGCAGCATGGAGCAGTGTTTTGGTTAAATATAATTGACAAAAGTTATGCCACCAATCAACACCGCACCAAACGCGCAAATTAATACCGCGCCCGCGGCAATATCTTTTGCCTGTTTAACCGCTTCGGAATAATCCGGCGATACGACATCACAGACATATTCGACTGCGGTATTAAACGCTTCAGCACTCCAAACCAGCACCATCGCAACAATTAACCATCGCCAATCATTCGCCGTGACTTGACAATATAGTCCACCGCCGATCACAAGCAGCGTGGCGAGCAAATGTAACCACGCATTATGCTGAGTTTTAAGCATAAACAGGAGGCCTTGTGCGGCATAGTGAAAACTTTT
>JACCEE010937362.1_pt1 | contig 10686 bp, 6 predicted proteins | sample 7449931 | NCBI WGS metagenome assembly JACCEE01 (sample SAMN15323457, study PRJNA562643) | freshwater metagenome | isolation source: river surface water | place: USA:Blue River Watershed | collected 2017-08-19 | reverse complement strand
GAAAAATTAAAGTTTTATTCGATTTTTTTCAAAAAATCGTAGGTTTCCAAAGGGCAACGCCCTTGGTCGTTCTTCGCAAAGAACGAAATTCCAAATGCTTAAAAGAGGATTTAGGGTAGCGAATGAAATGAGCGTAGGGATTTTGCGATAGAAAATCCCTGAACCTGCTTGCAGGTTAATTAAGAGTTTCGACTCTGCGGAGTCGACCGGGCTTTCCGGTCGCCCTGGACCTTTGGTAAAAGATTTTTGACATACACTTATGGCTGAATAATAACTAAAAATTTCAATAATAATATTTTTTAAAGCTAAAAGAAGGGTAGATATTTTGAGAAATTTGAAACTAACAATAGCATATAAAGGGACTAATTATCATGGATTCCAAAAGCAAAAAAATGCAGTAACTGTACAAGAAATTTTGGAAACAACTTTATCAAAGTTATTAAATGAAAAAGTAAATATATATGGGTGCTCGAGAACTGATTCAGGAGTTCATGCAAATGATTATTGTGTTTCTTTGTATACTCAAAAAATGGTGCCGAACAATAAGTTTATAAGGGGATTAAATAGTTATTTACCAAGTGATATTTCTATTTTAAATTGTGAAGATGTTGACTTAGATTTTCACGCTAGGTATTCATGTAAAGCTAAGGAATATTTGTATTTAATCCATAATAGTGAGTCTAAAAATCCATTTACAAAAGATTTAGAATTTCATTATAACAGACCGTTGGATATTGAAAAGATTAAATGTGCCAGTGAATTTTTAGTAGGTACTCATGATTTTAAAAGTTTCTGTTCATATAATAATGAAAAAGTAAATACTACAAGGACTATTTACTATATAGATATAAAAAAAGATATAAATACAGTTAAAATACTTGTAAAAGGTGATGGATTTCTGTATAATATGGTTAGGATAATAATCGGGACGCTTTTGTATGTAAATGAAGGGAAAATAAAAGTGGATTATATTCCTGAAATTTTAAAGTTAAAAGATAGAAAATATGCTGGTAAAACAGCACAATCCCATGGTTTATATTTAAACAAAGTTTATTATTAGAATTTAAAAGGAGATAACATGAAAGAAGATGCAAAAGTAGTGGATTTGATGAAAATCAGAAAAAAACATAAACGAATTCGTAATTTCCAAAAAATACTTGCTTTACTGATTGTTATATTTATTTCTTTGGCTTTGTATTATTCAAGGGAAAAATGGATGAACAAAATTGATGAGGCTTCATATAGTTTGAAAAACAAAGAGGTTATGGGATCAAACTTTCCACTGGAATTAGTAAGTGGGATAAATTATAGCGTTGGGGCTTTAGAGGATACTTTTTTATTACTTAGCGATACTCAGTTATATGTATATTCTTTAAATGGTGAATTGTTGGATGGTCGACAACATCTATATTCTAACCCTATTTTAAAAACAGTAAATAAAAAAGCTTTGCTGTATGAAAGCAGAGGAAATAGATTTAGAGTTGAATCAAAAAAAAGAACTATATATGAAAAAGAATTAACAGGGAAAATAATATATGCAAATATTAGCAACGATGGGTATATTGCGGTAGTTACAACTTCAGATAGTTTTGTATGTAACTTGACTGTTTATGATGATAAGGGTGTAGAAATATATAATGTTGGTTATACAGAGAGAATTGTAGATGTCAGTTTTAACTCCAATAGTACAGGTTGTGTTTTGGTTTCTATAAACGCTATTGATGGGCAAATAGTTTCTAAATCTGTATCGCTTAGTTTTGATTCTAAAAAAATAAATTGGGAAACAGAAAATATAAATACATTTTGTATCTCTTCATATTATACAACAAATGGTGATTTGTTTTTGTTTGGAGACACGAAATGTGGATATTATAATAATACTGGGAAAATTATTTTGGGTTATGATTATAAAAACAGCCTTATAAACGCAAATTTTATAGATGGAAGAGCAGCTATGCTTTTTGACAATGAAGAGAGAAGAAAAACCAGTTTGGTTTTAATAAATGGTAAAGAATCAGAACCATTTGTTGTTGAAATTGATAAAGAAATAAAACATATGTTTTTAGAAAACAACATTGTTTATTTAATGTCTGATAATTTAATCCAAACATATAATTATTCGGGTAAATTAATGAAAACAGTTGAGTTGAATGATTCGTATAAACAGTTTTATAAAATAAAAGATACTATAATTTTAATCGGATATAATAAAATTGATAAAATTGAGTTTAAGTAATAATTAAAAAAATAATTTATAGTAGGTGATGAAATTTGGATACAGAATATTGGTGGTTTTATGATTTATTTATTTTAGTAACAATACTTTTTTGTGCTTATAGTGGGTATAAAAAAGGATTTGCAAAAGTAATAGTAATGATGATAGGATACATTGCGGTTGTTATTTTATCTATTTTTATTGGAAATATAGCTGGACCAGTTGTATATGAAAAGTATGTAAAACAAGTTATGGTTGATTCAGTAAAAGATATAGTTGATGAGTATAATTTTGAAAAAGAATTTCAAAAAGTTATGAAAGAAGTAGTTCCGGATGTTGACTTTAAAGAAACTGAAATAGATGAATTTATTATGGATAGTTCAAAAAACATGAGTGAGAATTTGTATCAGTTATATTTAAGAAAAAACAGTTTAACATTTTACTCAGAAAAAGAATTTAATGAAAAAATAAATGAAAATTTAAACAATACTATAGCAAACTCTTTTAACACGGGTATGCCAGCGTTTGTTGAGAAGGAAATAAAAAAAGCAACTCAAAAAAACAATAATTTATTATTAGATACGTTTAAGGTGATAACTGGTGATTCTACTAAAGCAGCTGAATACATTGAAGAAAAGTATGTAAGAAGTATAACTGTGAAATTATTGAAAGCTTTTATATATTTAATTTCATTTTTGGTTTTATCTCTACTCTTACAATTTGTAGAAAAAATCATAAGAGAATCTCACTCGATTCCTGTTTTGGGAAGTGCGGATAGTTTGTTTGGTGCCATTTTAGGTATAATACAAGCTTTGGCAATAACGATTTTAATATCACTAGTTATAAAATTTGTTATTTCATTATCAATTAATGAAATACCTATTTTTAACTCAAATACTATAAATCAAACGAAAATTTTTAAACATATTTATGATTTAAATGAAATTATAATGAAATAATTAGTTTTAAACTATGGAGGAAAATATATGATATTATGTAGTAGATGCAAAAAGAGACCTGCAGTTGTCTTTATAACGGCAGTTCAAGGAGAAGAGAAAAAAAATGAAGGGTTATGTATGATTTGTGCAAAAGAAATGAAAATACCTCAAGTAGCCGATTATATGGAGCAGTTAGGTATTTCTGAAGATGATATTGAGCAAATTTCAGATCAAATGATGGAATTAGTAGATGATGGAGAATCTTTTGAACATGGAGGTTCTAGTACTTTGCCTCCTTTTATTCAGAATATGCTCAATAATAATTCTGGCAATTCATCAAATAACGGAAATTCATCTTTTGGTGATTCTTTTGATAGAAAAAAATCACCTGAACCAAAAAAGAAGGAAAAGGAAAAGAAACTTAGATTTTTAGAAAATTATTGCTCAAATTTAAGTGAAAAAGCAAAAGAAGGTAAGTTAGATGATATTATAGGTAGAGATAAAGAAATCGCTAGGGTAATTCAAATATTATCTAGAAGAACCAAAAATAATCCTTGTTTAATAGGTGAACCTGGCGTTGGTAAAACAGCCATAGCTGAAGGTATAGCTCAAAAAATTGATCAGGGAAATGTTCCTTTTAATTTAATTGATAAAAAAGTGTACTTATTAGATTTAACAGCACTAGTTGCAGGAACTCAATTTAGAGGACAGTTTGAAAGTAGAGTAAAGGGCTTGGTTGATGAAGTAAAAGCTGAACAAAACATCATTTTATTTATAGATGAGGTTCATAATTTAGTTGGAACTGGAGATTCTGAAGGATCTATGAATGCTGCAAATATTTTAAAACCAGCTTTATCAAGAGGAGAAGTTCAAGTAATAGGTGCCACTACTTTTAAAGAGTATAGAAAATATATTGAAAAAGATAGTGCTTTAGAAAGACGTTTTCAGCCTGTATCTGTAAATGAACCAACTATAGAGGATACAGTTGAAATTTTAGTTGGAATAAAAAGATATTATGAAGAATATCATAGAGTTAAAATATCAAGCGAACTTATAAATATGTGTGCAGTTTTATCAGAAAGATATATAACAGATAGATTTTTGCCAGATAAAGCCATAGATTTGTTGGACGAAAGTTGTGCTTGTGCAAGTATAAGAAGTCCTGAACTTGCAGATCTTGATAAGGTAAAGAAGAAACTTAATTCTTTACTTGAATTTGAAAAGAGTATAGAAGAATCAGACGAACCTAATTTTAAAGTATTGGCGGAAGTGAAAGCTGATATTATAAGAAATAAAGAAAAGTTAGTTGAAGTTGAAAAGGCAATAGAAAAAATCTTTGTAAGTGAAGATGATTTAGCAAAAGTTATTGAGCTTTGGACAGGAATTCCTGCAAATAAAATAGCAGAAACTGAATTTAAAAAGCTATCAAACTTAGAAGAAAGATTAAAAGATAAAATAATTGGCCAAGATGAAGCTGTGGAGTTGCTTTCAAAAGCAATTAAGAGAACAAGAGTACAGTTAGCAAAACGTCGTAGACCTGCATCTTTTATTTTCGTTGGACCAACGGGAGTTGGTAAAACTGAATTGGTAAAAGTACTTTCAAATGAATTATTTAATTCTATTGACCCTTTAATAAGATTAGATATGACTGAATTCATGGAAAAGCATGCAGTATCAAGATTGATAGGTTCTCCTCCAGGATATGTAGGCTATGATGAAGCAGGGCAACTTACAGAAAAAGTAAGAAGACGTCCGTATTCAGTTATTCTTTTTGATGAGATAGAAAAAGCCCATCCAGATGTAATGAATATTTTACTTCAGATACTAGATGAAGGTAAAATTGATGACGCACAGGGAAGAACGGTAAACTTTGAAAATACAATAATAGGAATGACTTCAAATGCAGGTTCAATAGATAAAAGTACAGGAGTAGGTTTTAATAAAACTTCGGAAGAAATAACAAAAGATAGAGCTATAAAAGGTTTAAGAGAATTTTTAAGACCTGAGTTTATAAGCAGAATAGATGAAGTGGTTGTGTTTAAACCTCTAGAAAAAGAAAGCTATAAAAAAATAGCTGCAATTATGTTAAATGAAATGACAGAGCCTTTGCAAGAAAGAAATATATTATTGGCATATGATGATAAAGCACTTGAAAAAATAGCAGATAAATCATATGACAAGAAATTTGGTGCAAGAGATATAAGAAGAGTTATTCGTTCTGAAATAGAGGATAAGATTGCAAATATAATTGTTGATACTTCAGGGATAGGTGTAAACAAAATAAATATAACAGCAGAAGATGAAATAAAAGTATATAGTGAGTAGTTATTATTAAGTCACTAAATGTAAAGCGAAGATTTTGTAGGAGTTTCGACTCTGTGGAGTCGACCGGTCTTTCCGGTCGCCCTGGACCTTCGGCAAAGCATCTTAGACTTAAAGACTATATGATGAATAGTAACAGTAAGTAAAATAAAAAGCCTCGTTATGAGGTTTTTTATTTAAATGATGATTGTTAAAAAATAAATTAATATTTTTTTGTTTGATAAATTTTCATTAAATAAAAAAATTAACAAATTATTAATAAGATATGTACAAAAATATGTTATAATTATAATTATTAAACTGAAAAAGGAGTGTTGAAATTTGTCAAATTATGATTTTTCAAAGGTAATATCAGAGGTAGAAAAGTTAGCTGATATGTGTAAAAACAACTATACCATTAATCCTGAGTTGTATGTAAAATACGATGTAAAAAGAGGATTAAGAGATGTAAATGGAAAAGGTGTTTTAGCTGGATTAACAGATATTAGTGAAATATGTTCTTCAAAAGTCGTTAACGGTGAATCGGTCCCTTGTGAAGGTGAACTATATTATCGTGGAGTAAATATTGAAGACTTAGTAGATGGTTTTATAAAAGACGATAGGTTTGGTTTTGAAGAAACAGTTTACTTGCTTTTATTTGGAACTTTGCCTGATAAAAATAAGTTAGATAAATTTAGTGATTTATTAGCTGAATTTAGAAACTTGCCAACTACTTTTGTAAGAGATATTATTATGAAAGCTCCTAGTAGCGATATGATGAATGTTTTAGCTAGAAGCGTATTGACTTTATATTCATATGATGATAAAGCAGACAATACTTCTGTTTCAAATGTATTGAGACAGTGCTTAGAGTTAATATCATTATTCCCATTAATAGCTGTATATGCTTATCAATCATATAGTTACTATAAAAATGGAGAAAGTTTTTTTATACATAACCCACAATCTCATTTATCTACAGCTGAAAATATTTTGTATTTATTAAGACCAGATTCAAAATATACAAAACTTGAAGCTAAGATTTTAGATGTAGCTTTGGTATTACATGCAGAACATGGTGGTGGAAATAATTCTACATTTACAACACATGTTGTTTCATCATCAGGAACAGATACATATTCTGTTGTTGCTGCTTCTTTAGGCTCATTGAAAGGACCTAAACATGGTGGTGCAAACATAAAGGTAGTTCAAATGTTTGATGATATGAAAAATACCTTGTCCGATTGGACAAATGAAGATGAAGTAAAGGGTTACTTGAGGGATTTATTACATAAAAAAGCTTTTGATAAAGCAGGACTTATTTATGGAATGGGACATGCGGTTTATTCTATGTCAGATCCTAGAGCGAACATATTCAAATCATTTGTAAAGAGTTTGTCAGAAGAAAAAGGCATGGAAAAAGAATATCAGCTTTATTCCATGGTTGAACAATTTGCACCAGATATTATTGCTGAGGAGAGAAAAATATATAAAGGTGTAAGTGCAAATGTTGATTTTTATAGTGGTTTAGTTTATAAAATGTTAGATCTTCCACCAGAACTATTTACTCCTATTTTTGCTATTTCTAGAATAGCAGGGTGGTCGGCACATAGAATAGAAGAACTTATAAATGCAAATAAAATTATAAGACCAGCATACAAATCAATATCAGAATATGTAGAATATGTAAATATTAAAAACAGATAAATATGTCGAAATGCATTTTTTATTATTAAAGTCTAATATGAAAACACCATGAAATTTGGATATAATGATAAAATGCTTGTGAATATTAATAAAAATATTGACATTTAATAAAAAAGATACTACAATAATAACTATAAGGTTTGATTATGTATTGTCATCAAACAAATTTTGAAAGAAGGTATATGAAAATGAATAAAGATTTATTTAAAAAGGTTTCGTCCGTAGCTATTTCGTTAGCCTTATTAACAGGGGCAGTAAGTCCATCAGCACTTATTCCTGCATCCGCTGTTGCTGTAAACGTTATGGCAGAAGAAGGAGTTATTGCTGATAAGCCAACTCTATATTTTGATGATGTGAAGGCAAATGCAGGAGAAACAGTAAAGTTTCAAATGCGTCTTACCGATAATGAACTAGGAATAACATCGTTAAACGCTTGGTTTATATTTGATAATGAAAATTTTGAGTTTGTATCTATCTCTGGTGGAGACCCAAGTGTATCTGGTAACAACAGAAAAGGTGCTGGAAGATGGTTCGTTGGAAAAATGAGAGAAGGTTCTACAAATACTGTAGCAGGTCTTTATAATGACGACAACGTAGGTCTTACAACAGGTGATATGATTTTAGCAACTATAGAACTAAAAGTAAAAGATACATGTAAAGATGGTGTTTATCCATTAGTATTTGATAAAATGGCTGCAAATGAAGGTATTAACATGTGTATTGCTGTTGTTGATGGTCAGCAATTAACTACAGCACCAAATTATGTTGATGGTAAAATTACTGTAGGTAACCCACCAGCAGAAACAACAACAGAAACTACAACTGTAGTTACAACTCCAACAACAACAGAAGTGACAACAACCACTACTGCTGCACCTGTTACTACCACACCAGTTACAACCACTACAACAGAGGCAACAACCACTACTACAAGTGCTTCAAATGGAATGGCATTTACTATAGGTACAATACAAGGAAAACCAGGAGCAACTGTTGAAGTTCCTATTAACGTTACAGGAAACGAAACTGGAATAAGTGGAATGAATTTTGAATTAATTTATGATAGAGATGCATTAGAATTAATAGATTGCTATTCATCTGAGTTGGCAGGTTCATGGACTGCATCAAAAACTTCAGGATATATAGTATTTGTTTCAGCAACAGGACGTAATGAAGAAGGTGACGGTGAAGTTGCAGTAGTTGAGTTTAAGATTAAAGATACAGCATCTGCTGGTGAAAAACCTATTTCTATAGGATATGCAAAATATTCACAACAGACAGTAGATAATAATCAAGCAAGCTATGATCCTGGAAAATTAACAGCAGGTTCTATAGTTGTAGAAGGAGATGTTACCGCAACTACGACAGTAACAACTACTACTGCTGCACCAGTAACTACAACAACAACCACAACTGAGGCACCAGTAACAACAACTACTACGGTTACAACACCAGTAACAACAGAGGATACAACAGTTACAACAACTGAGGTAGTGCAAGCAGATCCAGTAGAATTTTCTGTAGGGACAATTTCAGGAAAACCAGGGGATGTAGTAGAAGTTCCTCTTAATGTAAAAGGAAATGAAAATGGTATAAGTGGTATAAATCTAGAACTACTTTATGATAAAAATTCATTAGAATTATTGGATTGCTATGGAGTTGATTTACCAGGTTCATGGACTGCATCAAAAACTTCTGGATACATAGTTTTTGTTACATCAACAGGACGTAGCGAAAAAGGTGATGGACAAGTAGGTTCAATTGAATTTAAGATAAAAGACACTGCAAAAGCAGGTAGCTATGAAATAGGCATTGGATATGCAAAATATTCAAAACAAATAGATGGTACACAAAAGAGCTATGACCCTAAAACATTAACAGCTGGAAATATAGTAGTGTTAGGTGAAGGTAGTGAAGTAACTACAACAACAGTTACAACAACAGAAGCACCAGTAACAACAACAGTTACAACAACAGAAGCACCAGTAACAACAACTGTTACAACAACAACTCCAGTTGCAGATGCAGTTAAAATTGAAATTGGAAAAGTTTCAGGAAAACCAGGAGATACAGTAGAAGTTCCAGTTATGGTTTCAAACAACAAGGGCTTAAGTGGCGTAAATATTGAATTGGTTTATGATAAAACAGCACTAGAAATTGTAGATTGTTTTGCAGATGAAGCATTTAAAGGTTCATGGATTTACTCAAAAAATACAGGATATTTAGTATTCTTAACAGAAACAGGTCAAGACAAAGCTGGCGATGGACAAATAGGATTGGTTCAGTTTGTAATTAAAGATACTGCAGAAGCAAAAGATTATGATGTTTCTATTGGATATTCAAAGTATTCAAAACAAACAACAGATTCACAAGTAAGTGTTAATTTTGCTGAAACTGCAAAAGGACAAATTTCAGTTACAGGAACAGCTGTTACAACACCAGAAGAAACAACAGCGGTTATAGGTACCACTACTCCTGCAACAACAACAGAGGCACCAATAACAACAACTGTGACAACAACAGAGGTGCCAGTAACAACAACACCAGTAACAACAACAGTTACAGAGGTAACAACTGAAACACCAAGTGAAACTGATTATGACGTTGATGGAAACGGATTAGTTAGCCCACTTGATTTAGTTAAAATGAAAAAACAAATTTTGGGTTACGAAACACAATATGCACAAACTGCAGACGTTAATAATGACGGAAAAGTTGATGCAAAAGACTTAGCTGCTATGGTTAAATACTTACTAGAAAACTAAATAATTAAATTCATAAAAGGTAGCAGAAATGCTACCTTTTATTTTTTAAATAATTAAGGTAAAAGTATTGAAAAATCTTTTTGAATATGGTAAGATTGTTTTGTGGCATAATGTTACTATATTTGCTACAAAAAGATTAAGAGAAAAATGTATGAAAAAATTTTAAAAAAGGAGTTAGTTTATGAAGAAAAAGTTAAAAAGAATTATTTCAGTATTAACAGCGATTGCAGTTGTGGGGACGGCGAATTATTTTCCTCAAAGTGAAAGTTTTAACATCAAAAACTTAATTAGCGTTTCGGCACAGTCAACTTATGGGGCACTTAACTATGAAATTATTGGTAATGAGGCCGTAATCGTAGGATTAAATGACTGGAATGCAACAGAAATTGAAATCCCAAGTGAAATTGAAGGATATCCGGTAACGAGTATAGGGAATAGTGCTTTTTCTAGTTGTACTGGTTTAACATCAATAACAATCCCAAATTCGGTAACAAGTATAGTAAATGGTGCTTTTTGGGGGTGTAGTAACCTAACATCAATAACAATTCCAAATTCGGTAACGAGTATAGGTGACTGGGCTTTTTCCAGTTGTATTGGTTTAACCTCAATAACAATCCCAAATTCGGTAACAAGTATAGGAAATGGTGCTTTTTCAGGTTGTAGTGGATTAACGTCAATAACAATCCCAAATTCGGTAACGAGTATAGGAGATAGTGCTTTTTCAGGTTGTAGTGGATTAACGTCAATAACAATCCCAAAT
>JACCEE012584167.1_pt1 | contig 10687 bp, 10 predicted proteins | sample 7449931 | NCBI WGS metagenome assembly JACCEE01 (sample SAMN15323457, study PRJNA562643) | freshwater metagenome | isolation source: river surface water | place: USA:Blue River Watershed | collected 2017-08-19 | reverse complement strand
TCAATTTCTTGATTTTCTTTAATGACTTCACTACCTGCGGTAATTTCCAACCGTTTGCCCACTGACAGCATCCAGTCTATATCCCGCGTACTTAATTCACTCAAAATATACAGAACTTTTTTCATGGATATGCCCGTAAATGTCAACCCCTTATGACCGAGGAATTAGCGATATTGCCCTTTTCTGTCCCAGCAACCCAACCACCCAACCTGAGAGATACCAACCAGAGACCAAGCTGTTTTCAATTGTCAGAACTAGCAGCCCAAGGCACCAGGCGCTGGGAAATCTGCTTAAAACCGTAATCCAGTAGTAACCCAATTATCCCAATAATGATGACGATCGCCAGCACCTTATCTGTTTGCACAAACCGCTGGGCTTTCACGATTCTAAACCCCAAACCTTTATCAGCGGCGATTAATTCAGAAATTACCAAAAAATTCCAGGCTCCCGCCACATTCACCCGCAGAGTATCAAGAATGCTCGGTACAGACGCGGGTAAGATAACTTTGAGGAGAATGTCTTTTTGCTGGGCGCCAAGAGTGTAGGCGGCATGGATCAATTCGCTAGGGATGAACTTCACCGCATCAGCAATCATCATGGCATTGTAAAAAACAATTCCTAAAAAGATAATTACTACTTTCCCCACTTCTCCCAAGCCAAACCAGATAATCACCAGGGGAATAAAAGCTGATACAGGCATATAGCGCACCGTACCCACAATGGGACTGAAGAAGCTTTCCATACTGGTAAAAGTGCCCATTGCGATGCCGATCGGGATACCAATGGCCGCAGCGGCGCTAAAACCCCCCACCACTCGCCCGAAACTAGCCGCTATATCCAGCCAGAGATTTTCCTGAGTAAACATCACGATCGCCGCTTGGACCACGGCGGTGGGGGTTGGCAGTAGCATTGAGGGCAGTAAGCCACTATAACTGAGAACTGACCACAATACCAGCGGGATGGCTAGAGCCCCACCAGCCAGAACTACTTTCTGCCAGTGGGGGAAATCCTGGCGGATGCTCCAAAATCCTGATAGCTGTAGTGATACAGCATCCTTTCTCGTCTTTCCCATCCCCAATTATCCTCCTACAGCTTTGTCAGCTCAATTTAACCCACTTTCCGGCTGTGTGGGTATGGCAGCGGTTGTGTTATGATATTTTGACACCATTTACCAATATTACTGCCCAATGCTGACGCCACACCTGAAAGCGATCGGGGTGCGCAAAGCCATAATCAAGGCGGTTTAATGGAAAATTTCCCCAGACACCAGGGTTATAGTGAACCAGCCAGCACCACGAAATCTCCTTTTCCTCTCTCCCATACCCACGCAGCCAATTTTTTCCCAGCGGCGCCAAATTACTTTTTTGTTTGTGATACAATTAACAATAATGGAAATATGACGATTATTTGAAAAAATCTACATATTACTATTACTTACAGATAATACCATCAAATTATCCAGGGGTCAACCCGCCTTTTTGCCTTTTTTTGGCAGGGGCGTCTCAGACCAATCAGTATTGACAGGCAAATGATAAGATAACCAAGCTACTGGCAAGGCAATATCTGGGATATGGGATATGAGAGATGGGCAAGAACCGGAAAAGGCAACTAAATTAGAAGTTAAGGGGTTATTTAAAGCCTTCCAAGACCTGATGGTGTTGCAGAATATTAATCTGCAAGTGCATGAAAACGAATTTGCCTGTATTGTGGGGGCTTCGGGGTGCGGGAAATCTACTCTCCTGAACATTATCGCCGGATTGGCTCGTCCCACTTCCGGACAGGTGCTGATGGATCGGGAAGCGGTCAAGGGTCCCGGACCGGACAGGGGGATGGTGTTTCAAAGCTATTCTCTGTTTCCCTGGCTAACAGTCGCGGATAATGTGGGGTTCGGGTTACAATTTTCCCGGTTGTCGAAATTGGAGCAAAAACAGCGCGTTGATGATTATCTAGATGTGGTGGGATTGAAGGAATTCGCCAAAGCCTATCCCAAAGAGCTATCTGGGGGGATGAAGCAGCGGGTGGCGATCGCCCGGGCTTTAGCCAACCAACCAGAAGTATTGCTCATGGATGAACCCTTTGGCGCTCTAGACGCCCAAACCAAAGAGCAAATGCAGCAATTTCTCCTAAACCTGTGGCAAAAAACTCAAACCACGATTCTGATGATTACCCATGACGTAGAAGAGGCGATTTTTCTTGCCCAGCGCATCTACGTGATGAGCGCTCGTCCCGGTCGCATCCGGGAAGAAATACCCATAAATTTAGCCCCAGTGCGGGATGCAGAGATTAAACTATCACCGGAATTTATCGAATTGAAGAGAAAAGTCATTCACTCCCTGAGCGATAGTTCAGGTCACATCTAGGAGCCAGTTTAGAAATCACTCCGCTCCCATTATCAATCAAATCATCTTCTTTTTCCCCGCTCACCCCATCAAGGAAATGCTTAAGCAAGTAAATCTCAAGCACGTCGGTCCAGCATCGCAATTTCGCATCGAATTTGGCGAGAGAATTAATTTAATTACCGGAGATAACAGCCTGGGCAAGAGCTTTCTACTGGATGTAGCCTGGAGAGCGTTAACTGGTACGGGAGTGGGAAACATTCCCTGGCCACAACAAGGTAAAGCGAATCAAGCCGAGATTAGTTATACGATCGGGATTAATAATCAGGGAAAAACTCTGATTAATACCTTAAACTGGCATCGATATAAATGGGCAAGCCAGAACCGGAGTAAACCCATAAATGGGTTAGTAATTTACATTTCCTCAGATGATAAATTCTCCGTGTGGGACTCAGCACGCAATTACCGGGAAGAATCCACCGGCGAAGGAATTCACTGGGAGGAATCTTACCGCCCAGCTGCCTATCACTTTACCCCAGATACCCTGTGGAATGGACTGGAAGCTGGGCCAAAAGCGGGGGAAGCCTTTCGCCAAGTCCTGTGTAACGGGTTGTTGCGGGATTGGATTAGTTGGCAAAACCAACCAGTCCAAAATGAAACCTCTCCGTTTACAGTGCTGTCCCAGGTGATTGAAAAACTCTCCCCTCATCAGGATGAGTGGATGAAACCGGGGGAACCAACCCGGGTTTCCCTCTATGATGTGCGAGATATTCCTACTTTGAATCTTCCTTATGGTAACGTGCCGGTAATTCATGCCTCGGCGGGGATAAAAAGGATTTTGGGTCTGGCATACTTACTGGTATGGACTTGGTATGAACATGTGCAAGCCTCGTTTTTGCTTAACCAAGCTCCCACCGATCGATTGATTTTGCTCATAGATGAAGTAGAAGCACACCTGCATCCCAAGTGGCAAAAATCGATTTTGCCAGCGATTTTAGCTGTGGCAGAAGGGATTCAAGCTAAGATGAAGACCCAGTTAATCGCCACGACTCATTCGCCGTTAGTTTTTGCCTCGGTGGAAGCGGACTTGGACGCGGAACGTGATAAATTATTTTTGTTCGATTTGGACGGGCAAACTGTGACGATCTCGGAGTTGAATCGAGCCAAACAGGGACGGGGGTTTGGGTGGTTTGCGGCGGAGATTTTGGGCTGGCAGCAGCAGCGATCGCCGGAAGCTACAACCGCCATTCAAGCCGCCTATGCCTGGATGCACGGCAACAGTATGGAAGAATTCCCCCCCCACTTGCGCACCAAAGAGCAAATTCACCGAGAATTAAAGCGATTTCTTCCAGCGCATGACCCCTTTTGGCCTCGTTGGTCAATTGTCAAGCTGGGAGTTAATTCTTAGTCCTTAGTCATTTGTCATTTGTCATTTGTCATTTGTCATTTGTCATTTGTCATTTGTCCTTTGTCCTTTGTGATTTGCAAGCTGCCTTGGGACAAGCTGCCTTGGGACAAGCTGCCTTGGGACAAGCTGCCTTGGGACAAAGGACAAATGACCAAGGACAAATGACCGTTAACCCTCGCCGCTCTCCTCTTCAAGAATTGCCACTAATTCATTTCTGATTTCCTCTGCTTCTTCATCGGAAATTTCTAAAGATTCTTGTAGTTCTCCCAAAAACTGCACGGCTTCATCTGGTACGTCTCCATCGATAACGCACATCCCACAAGCCGCCATATACGCTCCCGCTACCAGTTCTTCTGGCAAAGCATTGTAAGCGGCATTGTATAGGGCTCCCGGTCCGGCATCATTAATAATTTCTTGAAATGCTTCGATGAGTGCGATGAGGTCTTCTTCTGTAATCTCTTCTCCGGTAATTCCGGTGATGAGTCCTTGTAAAAACTTTGCTTCTACCTTCGCTCCTATTCCTCCGTCAGCGGCGAAATCTACGGCTCCAGCAATGTAGGCGATCGCGGCTACGGCTTCCGTCTCATCTAGCTCGGCGTCGGTTTCTTCTTCGGAATTTAATATAAAATCATACTTACCCATATTTTTGGTTGGGATAATCTTGTGGATGGCACCAATGTATCACTCAGGCTGCTTTTCTCCCAGGATTTGTTACAAATATTTACTTTTTGTTGCTCTAAATTGGTGTGGCAGAGATAAGAAATGCCAGTAATTCCAAAAATGGGGATATGGACTAGCGCCGAGACGATAACTCCTGCCATCATAACCCCATCCGGTCGCACAGTCAATTAGGCCATCGGGGGTATTTTCAACCCTTTTAAAACTTGACTTTGTTCTGATTTTGTCAAACCCTTAGCCTGCAACAAAACCCCAAAACCGCCTAATCCCATCGGATTGATTAAACCGTGGAGGACTTCCCGCCGCTGCATCAGAGTAACGATATCTATTCCCTCAGTGGTGGCAAGAGCGGCGATGCGATCGCCCAACCCCAAAGCCATCAGAAACAACCCTTGGGGGACAAACCCCAATTTCTCCAAACCGCAGGCCGCCCCCTGTAACTCCAAAGCTGTAAAATTCACATGAGCGGTAATATCTTGATGGCCGATATTTACATAAGGATTATCGTGATAGCGGTGTTTATAATAGCACTGCAACGTCCCTTGATGGCGGGAGGGATTATAATACCTTTCAGCAGTATAGCCATAATCAATTGTCACCACATATCCCCGCTGGAGCTTCGCCGCCACCTCCCCCATCCAATCTCCAGCGGCTAAATTTACTTCACTGCGATAACCATCGGGGTAATTGCCGTTTAGTAAATCTAATCCTAACCATTGAAAATATTCCGCAATTTTCGGGTTAGATATTTCTGCCAAAATCTCGCCAAACTGGGGAATATCTTCACTGCTATCTGCGACTGTGGTAACGCAAATCTCCTGAATTTGGCCAGAATTAATGGCAAATAAATCCACTGGGAAAGCATCTACTAATTCATTAGAAAAAACACAGCCAATAATAGACGCTGGCGCAATTTCTGACCAATCTACCCAGCGCAACTGCTCTCCCCATTTAGCCAATCGGTGCTGCTGAAAACTCCGCATTGCCTGGGATTTTTCCACAATTATATACTCTAATACAGAGAAAAAATCCAGATATTTGTTTTGTAAATATGTGAGGACATCTCCGGCAATTAACCCTTGTCCGGCGCCCATTTCCACGAGCTGAAATGGCGCTGGTTTGCCTAAGATTTGCCACATATCAAAGAACTGCTCTGCCAAGACTTCGCCGAAATCGCTACATAAGTGAGGGGAAGTGGCGAAATCGCCTCCGGCACCGATTTTGTGGGAGTTGGTACTATAGTAGCCGTGTTGGGGGTGGTAAAGTACCAAATTCATGTAATCGGAGAAAGGGAGACATTGGCGGGGACTGGTAGCAATGGCTTGGGCGATTTCCCGGCGGAGAGACAAATTATCAGTAGATGGGGGATTAGTAATCATTGATTTCAGGTAGAGAAACAAGGCGTAGATACTCGATTGACCAATTAGATATGGGTTGCTCTTTATGATTCCCCTGGGTCCAACCATTTGGTGAGCAGATATCGATCACTATTGGTAAATCCGACTTTACCATACAAAGAGCGAGCCCGGGTATTTTCCCGTTCTACCTCTAGATGTACGGCTTGAATCCCTGACTCTCGACAAATCTTTTCCGCCAACTGCAACGCCTTTTTGCCAATCCCTTGTCGGCGATACTGCTCCTGAATATATAACTCATCGATAAAAGCGTCACGTCCCCGATACTCTAAGCTGAAACCAAAAGTCACCACTAGGTAGCCGATTATTTTTTCATGTATATAAATAAGATAAATTTGGCCGTAAGATTGATTGCTCAAAATGAGGCTTAAAGCTGAATTGGCAACCTTTTCGTCAAAAAGTAAGCCTTCGTGAGCATAAAATTCACTCATCAAATCGATAAGTGTGTTTATGTTTGAAACTGATGCAAGTTTGAATACTGGTTCCATGCTTGGCACCCGACTAATAATTATTACGCCTCTGCCAAGATGATTTTATCACTGCTGCCAGAGCCCGATCGCGACCAACCATCAACCGTTCTGCTAAAACCCGCACTTGAGGTCCCCGGAAAATCCAGAAATGGTCCCCCATCTGGTGGATGTCTATGTCTCCAGAGACTAAATCCCGTGAGTCGGGGTTGGTTTTACTTGGTCTCAAATTAATGCGAAATGACGCCGTGACCATAAAATAGAAACCGGGTTTCTGGCACAGACAGTCCATTTTTGTCACGAACCATTTCGCTTAGAAACCCGGTTTCTCTGCCCCGGTTTTTGTACCGAGTTTTTGGGTGGAGATGGACTAGCGATCGACCGAACCCATGATGATATCAATACTACCGAGGATAGCGACGATATCCGCCACCTTATTCCCCCGCACTAGCTGAGAAATCACCTGGAGGTTATTAAAATCAGCAGCCCGAATCTTCCAGCGCCAGGGGAAGACATTATCATCCCCGATAATATAAATGCCCAGCTCTCCTTTGCCACTTTCAATGCGCACATAATGTTCCCCTTTAGGGATTTTGAAAGTGGGAGGGATTTTCTTGCCGAGGAACTGGTAATCAAAATCATTCCACTCGGATTTAGGACCGCCCGTCATCCGCTTAGCTTCCAAGTTTTCATAGGGGCCGCCGGGAAGACCCTTGAGAGCTTGGCGAATGATTTTCACCGATTCGCGCATTTCCCGAATCCGCACGAAATAGCGAGCGAGACAGTCACCGGCGGTTTCCCATTGTACGTCCCAGTCGAAATCGTCGTAGCATTCGTAGTGGTCAACCTTGCGCAAGTCCCACTTGACGCCAGAGGCGCGAAGCATTGGGCCAGAGAGTCCCCAGTTAATAGCTTCTTCGCGGGTGATGACGCCGAGACCTTCAATGCGACGGCGGAAGATGGGGTTATCAGTAATGAGACGCTCGTACTCGTCGATTTTGGGGTCGAAGTAGTCGCAGAAGTCAAAGCACTTATCTACCCAACCATAGGTGAGGTCAGCAGCGACACCACCAATGCGGAAGTAGTTGTTATTGATGAGACGCTGACCTGAAGCAGCTTCCCACAGGTCGTAAATCATCTCCCGCTCGCGGAAGATGTAGAAGAAGGGAGTTTGGGCGCCCACGTCCGCCAAAAATGGTCCTAACCAGAGGAGGTGATTGGCGATGCGGTTGAGTTCCAGCATAATCACACGGATGTAGCTGGCGCGTTTGGGGACAGGGATATCCGCCAGTTTTTCCGGAGCGTTGACGGTGACGGCTTCGTTGAACATCCCCGCAGCGTAGTCCCAGCGACTGACGTAGGGGACGTACATGATGTTGGTGCGATTTTCGGCGATTTTCTCCATCCCCCGGTGGAGGTAGCCCATGACGGGCTCGCAATCCACCACGTCTTCACCGTCGAGGGTAACGATTAGCCGCAGCACCCCGTGCATAGAGGGGTGGTGGGGACCCATGTTCAGGATCATGGGTTCGGTTCGGGTTTCAATCCTCAGTGTCATGTCAGATGCGTTGTATCTCCTGGAGATAGATGGGGGCAGCGGTGCTAGCTTACAGTGGCTGACTCAGGCGGAATTATAAACTATAGACTAAGATTTAGAGGCAACCGGGGTCTATAGCCATAAGATAGCTGAGTAGATGCTGTAGCGTCATTAGTCATTAGTCCTTTGTCATTAGTCCTTAGTCCTTAGTCCTTTGTCATTAGTCCCTAGTCCTTTGTCCTTTGTCCTTTGTGATTTGCAAGTGACAAGCGGACAAGGGACAAGGGACAAGTGACAAGTGACAAGTGACAAGTGACAAGGGACAAGGGACAAGTGACAAGGGACTAATGACCAATGAGCGTTATTTTTGATTTCCTTAATTATAAGGAGTTCGGGTTGGCACAAACTGATGTGAAAGGGAATCAGGAGGAGGCACCAGCGTTCCAGCACGTGCCGGTGCTAGCTACCGAGACGATCGCGAGGCTAGAAATCCGTCCGGGGGGGCATTATTTAGATGCCACCGTAGGGGCGGGGGGTCACAGCTTGCTGATTTTGGCGGCAGCACCAGAGGTGCTCTTGACGGCGATCGACCGGGATGAGATGGCCATTGCCACCGCCAAAGTCAATCTCGCCTCCTATGGCGATCGGGTGCAATTTTGGCACGGCAACTTTGCCGAATATGACCCCGGTCAGACTAAGTTTGATGGCATCATCGCCGATTTGGGCATCAGCTCTGGGCAGATAGACACCCCAGAGCGGGGGTTCAGCTTCCGCCTGCGCGGGGATTTGGATATGCGCATGGATAGCCGCCAGTCCCTGACTGCAGCGGAAATCGTCAATAGTTGGGATGAAACCGAGCTGGCAGACCTGTTTTACCGCTACGGAGAGGAAAGGCGATCGCGCCAGATTGCCCAGATGGTGGTAAGGCGGAGGCCTTTTCAAACTACCACAGAACTGGCAGAGGCGATCGCGGCTTCTACCCCCCGCCGCTACCGTACCTACTCCATTCACCCAGCCACCCGCGTCTTCCAAGCCTTGCGGATGGCCGTAAACGCCGAGCTAGAAGCCGTAGAAAAATTTCTCGACAAAGCACCCCTACTGCTAGCAAGTCAGGGCAAAATCGCCGCCATCAGCTTTCACAGCCTGGAAGACCGGTTAGTCAAGCACAAACTGCGGGATTCACCCCTGTTGCAAGTCCTGACCAAAAAGCCAATTCGCCCCAGCGCCGAAGAACTGGCCCGCAACCCCCGGTCTCGCTCCGCCAAGCTGAGGGTAGCTGAAAGATTAACTCCGTGATATATAAGTTAGGTGAGGAACTAGGCCGCAGCAACTGCGATCGGTCTCGGCTCTCCAAGAGGTAGCCTTATTGTCACCGTGCTGGATACTTCGGGCTTGATCAAAGGGCGAAGCAAAAACGCTCACGCTCAAATGCTGGTAAACGCGGGGGAAGCCTCCTACAACAGAAGGTTTATACTAGCTATCGCCCACAGGTCAGGGGAGGCGATCGCCCTCCAGGCCGCTAGAACGGCGGGGAACGAAATATAAATGGCTTATAATAATGGCCTGATAGGTGCTGTCGGCGCCCGCTCCAGGGGATATCCCAGTCTGGTAGCCGCAAAAGATCCTTTTGCGGGAGAAAAGTTAGCCCCAGCCGTTGGGTTTGAGCAAAAGGGTGCAATGTAGAATTTAGCCGTCAGCACCCTAAAAGGGTTCTCAACCAGAAATCTGGGAAAATTCCCACCCCCTAACCCGGGTGGAACCGGCAAAAAACCCGGTTTATTTTCCCAGCGAGAAGCCAGTTGACAGCAGGAACAGCACCAATGAGAGTGCAAAATACGGTTCCATACAAAGTGGCATTACCGAGACGCCGTGAAATATATCGGCGTTACCCCGATGGGCTAGCAAGAATCCCCGCCCCTGGGGACATCCTGTCAACCTCAAAAAACAAGACCGCAGGTTTATGATGCCTGCGTCACAGACCAATCGCCAATGCTTATGACCAAGGACAGCAAAAATCAGCAAAATTACCCAGTCCGCCCACCCCTTTTGTGGGGTGGGCGGCTGGGAAGATGGGGGACGGCAGGAGAAATTGTCGCGGCTGTTACGGGAAAAGGTGGTTGCCCCAATTTTGGGGAAATCAGACAGAACGTCTCCCCTAGAGGCGGCGATCGCCGAATAGTCCTGACTAGATACCAGTCGCTGATGACTGCCAGCCCGGATATGCCTTCAGGGAACCTAGCACCGGGATCCAGGCAGCGTCACACCACCATCGCCGTCAAACTTGGCGTCAGCATTGCGGTTGCCCAGCATCCAGCAAAGCGTGAGACTCGATCCATTAGCATATAAGTGGGGTATTGCATGAGTCGGGGAAAAGGGAGGAAGCTAAAACTGATGGTAGTCGATGACGAAATCGACAACCTTGACTTGCTTTACCGGACTTTTAGGCGAGATTTTCAAGTTTACAGAGCCGATAGCGGCTTTAGCGCTCTAGAAACCCTGGATCAAAACGGAGAAATGGCCATCATTATCTCCGACCAGCGGATGCCAGAAATGAATGGCACCGAGTTTTTGAGCAAAACCGTAGATACCTTTCCAGATACAATTCGGATTCTGCTAACCGGCTACACTGACGTAGAAGACTTGGTGGAGGCAATCAACTCCGGCCAAGTATTCAAGTACATCACCAAGCCTTGGAACCCAGAAGAACTCAAGGCCGTAGTTCAGCAAGCATCCGACACCTATCAAATCCTCAAGAAAAGAACCAATGAGCTAAATCGCACCCTCCGCCGAGAATCTCTATTAAACGCCGTGATGACGGCAATTCGGGAATCCTTGGACTATCGGGG
>JACCEE012292146.1_pt1 | contig 10688 bp, 9 predicted proteins | sample 7449931 | NCBI WGS metagenome assembly JACCEE01 (sample SAMN15323457, study PRJNA562643) | freshwater metagenome | isolation source: river surface water | place: USA:Blue River Watershed | collected 2017-08-19 | reverse complement strand
TCGGCAGCAACTGCGTGCTGGTGGCGCCTGTCACCATTGGTGCTGGCGGCACGGTGGGTGGGGGCTCCACCATCACCAAGAGCACCGAGCCGGGCGCTTTGAGCGTGGCGCGGGGCAAGCAGGTCGGCATTGCCAACTGGAAACGGCCTGCCAAGAAGGCGTGAGCGTCAGGGTGCGCTCGGCAAAGTGATCTGCGTGCCGAACTTGGCCCGCTTGGTGGCAAAAAACGCTTTCACATTGCGCACGTTCGCGTCCTGCGTGAACAGGCGCTGCGTCACGGCCAGGTAGTCGCCCATGTCGCTGGCGTGGATGACCAGCACAAAGTCCGGGCCGGGCGACACGCGCCAGCACTGTTGCACTGCGGCGTCCGCCACGGCACGCGCCTCAAAGGCGTCCAGGTGTTCGGCGCCTTGGTGGTCCAGCGTGACTTCCACCAGAGCCTGCAGGCCGTGCCCCAGCTTGTCGCGGTTCAAGATGGCCACTTGCCGCTCGATCCACCCGCCCTCGGCCAGCCGCTTGATGCGGCGCAGGCAGGTGGGCGGCGACACATGCACCCGCTCGGCCAGTGCCACATTGCTCAGGCTGGCATCGTGCTGCAAGGCGGCGAGCAGCTGCAGGTCGATGTCGTCCAGGTTTTGTTCGATCATTTGACATAATTTTATGAAATAAAAATTCACAAAGTCAATTCAATGATCAATTAAATCATTTTTAAATAAAAAATGACCTGAAATTTCTTTTAAGGGGTTTTACGATCGACGCATTCCATCGTTCAAAGGTTCATCACCATGTGTGGCATCGTCGGCGCCGTTTCCCATCGCAACATCGTTCCCGTGCTGGTGCAGGGCCTGCAGCGCCTGGAATACCGGGGCTATGACTCTTGTGGCGTGGCCGTGCACGCCGCCAGCCTGGGTGGGCACAGCGGCGGCTTGCAGCGCGCCCGCAGCACCTCGCGGGTGGCCGAGTTGATGGACCAGGTCAGCGCCGACAAGGTCGAAGGCGGCACCGGCATCGCCCACACCCGCTGGGCCACGCACGGCGCGCCAGCGGTGCACAACGCCCACCCGCACTTCAGCCACGGCACAGGCCCGGTGGGTGACAAGCCGGGCCGTGTGGCTCTGGTGCACAACGGCATCATTGAAAACCACGAAGAGCTGCGCGCCGCCCTGCAGGCCAAGGGCTATGTGTTTGCCAGCCAGACCGATACCGAAGTGATTGCCCATTTGGTGGACAGCCTGTACGACGGCGACATCTTTGAAGCTGTCAAGGCCGCTGTCCAGCAGCTGCACGGGGCCTACGCGATTGCCGTCTTCCACAAGGACGAGCCGCAGCGCGTGATCGGGGCGCGTGCGGGCTCACCCCTGATCCTCGGTGCAGGCCAGGGCGAAACCTTTTTGGCCAGCGACGCCATGGCCCTGGCTGGCGTGACCGACCAGATCGTGTATCTGGAAGAAGGCGATGTGGTGGACATCCAGCTGGGCAAATACTGGGTGGTGGACCGCGAGCACAAGGCCGTGCAGCGCCCGGTGAAAACCGTGCACGCCCACAGCGGCGCCGCCGATCTGGGGCCGTACCGCCACTACATGCAAAAAGAAATCTTCGAGCAGCCGCGCGCCATTGCCGACACGCTCGAAGGCGTGGAAGGCATCACGCCCGAGCTGTTTGGCGACGGCGCGTACAGCACCTTCAAGGCCATCGACAAGGTGCTGATCCTGGCCTGCGGGACCAGCTACTACAGCGGTTGCGTGGCCAAGTACTGGATCGAGGCCATTGCCAAAGTGCCCTGCCAGGTCGAGATTGCCAGTGAATACCGCTACCGGGAATCGGTGCCCGACCCGAAAACGCTGGTGGTCACCATCACCCAAAGCGGCGAGACCGCCGACACCCTGGCCGCGCTGCGCCACGCGCAAAGCCTGGGCATGACGCAAACGCTCACCATTTGCAATGTGGGCACCAGTGCCATGGTGCGTGAGTGCAAGCATGCTTATGTGACGCGTGCGGGGGCCGAAATCGGTGTGGCCTCCACCAAGGCCTTCACCACGCAACTGGCGGGCCTGTTCCTGCTGACACTGGCACTGGCGCAGAGCCAGGGGCGCTTGAGCGATGCCGAAGAAGTGGCGCACATCAAAGCCATGCGCCACCTGCCCGCCGCGCTGCAGGCGGTGCTGGCGCTGGAGCCGCAAATCATCAGCTGGGCCGAAGAATTTGCCAGCAAGGAAAACGCACTGTTCCTCGGCCGGGGCACGCACTACCCGATCGCGCTCGAAGGGGCGCTCAAGCTCAAAGAGATCACCTACATCCACGCCGAAGCCTATGCCGCAGGTGAACTCAAGCACGGTCCGCTGGCGCTGGTCACCAGCGCCATGCCGGTGGTGACCGTGGCGCCCAACGACGTGCTGCTGGAAAAGCTCAAAAGCAATATGCAGGAAGTGCGCGCCCGCGGCGGCGTGCTCTATGTGCTGGCCGACGGCGACACGAAGATTGAAAGCAGCGAAGGCGTCAACGTGATCCGCATGCCCGAGCACTACGGCGTGCTCTCCCCCATCCTGCATGTGGTGCCGCTGCAGCTGCTCAGCTACCACACGGCGTGTGCGCGGGGGACGGATGTGGACAAGCCTCGTAATCTGGCGAAATCAGTGACCGTGGAGTGATGCACGGGCAACGGCTTCGGCCACCTTGATGCCGTCCACCCCCGCCGACAAAATGCCGCCCGCGTAGCTGGCGCCTTCGCCAGCGGGGTACAGGCCGGGGGTGTTGGGGCTTTCAAAGGCCTCGCCACGCGGGATGCGCAAGGGCGAGGAGGTGCGCGTCTCTACTGCCGTCATCAGTGCATCGGGCATGTCGTAGCCCTTGATCTTGCGGCCAAAGGCGGGCAGCGCCTCACGCATGGCGCTCACGGCGTAGTCGGGCAGGACCTGCGCCAGATCGGTCAGGTGGATGCCGGGCTTGTAGGACGCTTGTACGGTGCCCAGTTGTGCCGACGGCTGTGCGGCAAGGAAGTCGCCCACGCGTTGTGCCGGGGCCTCGTAGCTGCCGCCCCCGACTTCGAAGGCGCGGCTTTCCAGTTGGCGCTGCAGCACGATGCCGGCGAGCGGATGCACCGCCTTGCGCGCTGCATATTGCTGTGCTTCATCGGCGAGCAGCGCACCATCCTGCGCCCCGAAAGCGGCCACCCAGGCGGCACGCTCGTGCTGCGGAAAATCGCTGGGCTCGATGCCCACCACCATGCCCGCGTTGGCGTTGCGCTCGGCGCGCGAGTACTGGCTCATGCCGTTGGTGACCACGCGCCCCGGCTCGCTGGTGGCGGCCACCACGGTGCCGCCCGGGCACATGCAGAAGCTGTAGACCGCCCGCCCGTTTTGCGCGTGGTGCACCAGCTTGTAGTCGGCAGCGCCCAGCAGCGGATGCCCGGCATGGCGGCCCCAGCGCGCCTTGTCGATCACGCTTTGCGGGTGCTCGATGCGCACCCCGATCGAAAACGCCTTGGCGTCCATCTGCACCCCCCGGCGGTGCAGCATGAGGAAGGTGTCGCGCGCACTGTGGCCCAGCGCCATCACCACCTGGCGTGTGGGCAGGCTGTAAGTCTGGCCACTGGCCTGGTCCAGCACCTGCAGGCCTTGCACGCGGTGCTGCGCATCCAGCTGCAGGTCGGTCACGCGCTGCTCAAACCGGATCTCGCCGCCGAGTGCCACGATCTGCTCGCGGATGCTTTCGACGACCTTGACCAGCTTGAAGGTGCCGATGTGCGGGTGTGCGGCAAACAAAATGTCGCTGGGCGCACCGGCTTTCACAAATTCTTCAATGACTTTGCGGCCAAGATGGCGCGGGTCCTTGATCTGGCTGTAGAGCTTGCCGTCCGAAAACGTGCCCGCACCGCCTTCGCCGAACTGCACATTGCTTTCGGGCTGCAGCACTTTCTTGCGCCACAGGCCCCAGGTGTCTTTGGTGCGCTGGCGCACGGTGCGGCCACGTTCGAGCACGATGGGCTTGAAGCCCATTTGCGCCAAAGTCAGTGCCGCCAGCATGCCGCAGGGGCCAAAGCCCACCACCACGGGGCGCTCGCCCGCCTGCATGCCGAAACCGGCAGGGGCCTGCACCGGGGCGTGCCAGCTCATGTCGGGCGTAGGCTGGATGTGCGGGTTTTGGTCGAACTGTTGCAGCAAAGCGGTTTCGCGTTCGGGCTGGGTCAGCGTCAGGTCGACGATGAACACGGCCAGCAGCTCGGCCTTGCGGGCGTCAAAACTGCGCTTGAAGACGTGCAGCGTGGCGATGTCGGTCTGCGCGATGCCCAGCGCCTGGGCGGCCAGCTGGCGCAAGGCGGCTTCGGGGTGGGGTGGGGGCAGGCGGTCTTCGTCGGTTTCGGCCGGCGCATCGACGGCGCGGCGTTCTTCGACCGGGAGGGCGGACAGGGGGAGTTTGAGTTCGGAGACGCGGATCATGGTGACGGGCTTGTGGTTATCAAGCAGAAGGGTGCAATTATCCCTGTCTTGGGTGAACCAGCCAAAGCATGAGCAAGGGCAACGCCGGGTGACGATTTCTGCCCTTCGGGGCAGCATGAGGAACCTGGCGTTGCCCTTGCTCATGCCCTCGCCGGGGCTGAGCCGCACGAGGCAGAGGGGAAGGCCGAACGCCTCATGCTGGGGTACCAGAAATCGGCGTCCGGCCTTCCCCTCTGCCTCGTGCTCAGTTGCAGGGGCGGGTGTGGTCAGCTCTTGCGTTTGGCTCTGGGGTGGGCCGCGTCATACGCCTTGGCCAGGTGCTGGAAATCCAGCCGCGTGTACACCTGCGTGGTGGTGATGTTGGCGTGGCCCAGCAGCTCCTGCACGGCACGCAGGTCGCCGCTGGACTGCAGCACATGGCTGGCAAACGAATGGCGCAGCATGTGCGGGTGCACCGGCGTGGCCAGGCCGGCCTGCAGGCTGCGGCGCTTGAGGCGCTGCCAGATGGATTGCGCCGTCAGGCGCGTGCCATGCCGCCCGGCAAACAAGGCCAGCGACTGGCTGGACGCGGCGGGCACCGGGGCGTTCAAGAGGCCCGCCACCTGCGGGCGCACCGCCAGCCAGTGCGTCAGCGCCCGCACCGCTGCAGCGCCCAGTGGCACGGTACGGCGTTTGCTGCCCTTGCCCTGCACATGGGCCTCGGCGGCCTGAAGGTCGATCCAGCCCCGGCCCTGACGCAGGGCCTCGTTGCTGGCGCAGACATCGAGCCCCGTCAGCTCAGCCACGCGCAGGCCGCTGCCATACAGCAGTTCCACCATGGCCGCATCACGTGCTTCTAGCCAGGGGTCGTCGTCGGGGTTGTCGTGTTCGGCCAGTTGCACCGCTTCGTCCACGCCCAGGGCTTTGGGCAGCGGTTTGGGGGCCTTGGGCGCACGCACGCCCTGCACCGGGTTGCTGGCGATCAGGCCTTCACGGCCCAGCCAGGTGTAGAAGCCACGCCAGCCCGACAGGATGAGCGCAATGCCGCGCCCGCTGCGCCCGGCGCCGTGCATCTGCGCCACCCAGCGGCGGATGTGGGTGGGTTGCGCCTGCAGCAAGCCGATGCCCGAAGCCTGGGCCATCTCGGCCAGGCGCTCCAGGTCGAGCCGGTAAAGGGTGCAGGTGCGTTCGGCCAGCCGCTTTTCAAAGCGCACATGGTCCAGGTAACGCGCCGCGAGCGGGTCCAGCGGCCCGGACCCGGGTGGCGTTTCCGAAGCCGGGGCGCTGTCCATCGGGCGCTCAGGTCTGCGTCTGGCGCAGGCTGGAGAGTGCGGCCCCAGCCAGCTCGGCCAGGCGTTCGAGCAGTTCGGTGCCCATCTGGCTGTTGAAGCGCTGTGCATCGGGCGAGGCCAGTACCAGCAGGCCAAAGGCGTCTTGCCCCGGGGCCGGGCGCAGTGCCATCAGTGCCACCGACGCGGCCTGGGCAGGTTCGCCCAGCCATTGCACGGCCTCAAATCCGGTGTTGGCGCCCACATAAGGCGTGCCCAGGCCAGCGGCTTGCTCGCGCACGGCGTCGGTCACGCCCTGGGCGTAAGCCGCCTGGGCGTGGGGGCTGTCCAGGCTCCAAAGGCGCAGCGCCACCTGCGGCACCTGAAAAAGTTCGCGGATGTTGTCCACCGTGACGGCGGGCAGATCGGCGGTGGGTGTGGCCAGCAGATCGCAGGCCCAGCGGTGCATCTTGTCCGTCAGGGCCATGTTCTCATGCGCATGGCGGAACATGTCCATGATGCGGTGTTCGAGTGACTTGATCTTGTCGCGCAGCATGAGCGCCTGGCGCTCCTGCAGGCCCACGGCGCGCTGGCTGTGGGGGTGCGTGAGCTGCACGCTGGCCAGCAGCTCGGCGTGGCGCTCGAAGAAGTCGGGCGTGTTGGCCAGGTAGTTGGCGATGTCGTCTTCGGTGATCGGGGCCATCTGCGGGGTGTTGCTCATGGTCATGCTTCAGAGGTCGTCGGGAATGTCGATGGTGCCTTCAAACACCGGGGTGGCTGGGCCGGTCATGCGCACAGGGTCGCCGGCCTGGCCGGCCCATTCGATGGTGAGCATACCGCCATGGGTCTGCACGTCCACGCGGCTGTCCAGCCAGCCCTGGCGGATGCCCGCCACCACGGCGGCGCAGGCGCCGGTGCCACAGGCCAGGGTCTCGCCCGAGCCGCGTTCGTACACGCGCAGGCGGATTTGCGTGCGCGAGACGATCTGCATGAAGCCGGCGTTCACCCGCTTTGGAAAAGCGCTGTGGTGTTCGATCAGGGGGCCCTGGGTGAGCACGGGGGCGGTGTCCACGTTGTCCACACGTTGCACCGCGTGCGGGTTGCCCATGGACACCACACCCACGCGAGCGCTGCCTTGTGCGCCCAGCGGCAGGTCGTACACCGTCCAGCCATTGACATTGGCCGTGACCAGACCGGCAGGGTTGAAAGGCACCTGCGGCAGGTCGAACACCGGCGCACCCATGTCCACCGTGACCCGGCCATCGGGGTTCATGGTCAGCTCGATCTCGCCCTTTTGCACTTTCACGCGCACGGTGGTTTTGTCGGTGAGCTGGTGGTCGCGCACGTAGCGCACAAAGCAGCGGGCACCGTTGCCGCAGTGCTCGACCTCGCCGCCGTCGGCGTTGTGGATGACGTATTCAAAGTCCAGCCCGGCGGCGGGCGAGGGCCGCACGCTCAGGATCTGGTCGGCGCCCACACCAAAGTGGCGGTCGGCCAGAAAGCGGTACTGGCCTTCGCTCAGGTTCAACCGGCCCCGGGTTTCGTCGAGCACAACAAAGTCGTTGCCCGCGCCTTGCATCTTGGTAAAGCGGATTTGCATTCAGGGATTATCGCTGTCTGGTGATGTGGTTTACGAGTGTGGCGGTGGGGCGGGACAGGGGGTGTTGAGACCTCTGTCTGACGCGAAGGGGCCGTGCCCAGGGTGACGATTTCTGCGTACCCCCGCAGCATGAGGAACCCTGGGCACGGCCCCTTCGCGTCAGTCCGGCGACCCGAGAACAAGCCAGAGATAATGACCCGCATGGTCCGTTCTACCCAACTCCTCCATGCCCAGCGCGAACCCGCGCCCCTGCGTCCTGCCGCCACCGTGCTTTTGCTGCGCGACGGCCCGCAAGGCCTCGAAGTGCTGATGACCCGCCGCGCCATGACCGCCAGCTTTGCGCCGGGCGCTTATGTGTTCCCGGGCGGCGGCATCGACGCCGCCGATGCTGCAGCCCACGCCCAGTCCAGCCGCCGTCCAGGCCAAAGCGATCTGCGCCTCACGCAGGCCATTGCTGCCATCCGCGAAAGCTTTGAAGAGCTCGGTGTGCTCTTTGCCCGCCATGCCGATGGCCGCTGGGCCGACCAAAACGACATTGAAGCGATCGACCGCAAAGGTCCGTTTGCCCCGCAGTGCCTGGCGCGCGGCCTGCAACTGGCGGGTGACCAGGTCTACATCCTGGCGCACTGGATCACCGACAAAGACCTGCCCCGCCGCTTTGACGTGCCTTTCCTCGTGGCCCGCATGCCCAAGGGCCAGACCCCCGTGGCCGACGAGGCCGAGCAGTTCGAGCCGGTCTGGGTGCGCCCCGCTGATGCCCTGGCCCGCCACGAGGCCGGGCAGTTCTTCATCATCTTCCCGACCATCCGCACGCTCGAACGCCTGAAAGCCTATGCCACAGTCGACGAGGTGCTGGCCGCCTGCGCCGCCACCGAAGAGCCGCTGTTCACCAGTTGCCCGCGTGCGGGCTGGCTGGCGGGCAAAGAGGCGCGCTACATGGAGCACGAATCGCCCTACGGCGAGCTGGAACTGGTCAGCCCGGACGGCCAGATCGTGCACCACCTGGACTGGCAGAACGAGCAACCGGTGGCCTTGCTCAAAAACGTGCAGCGCCTCACCGCCCCCAACCCCGGCTTCATGACCGGCCCGGGCACCAACAGTTATCTGGTGGGTGACCCCAACACCGGCTTCATCGCCATCGATCCCGGTCCGGCCGATGCCGAGCACCTGGAGCGCCTGTGGCGCGCGGCGGGCGGCAATATTCGCTTCATCGTCTGCACCCATTCGCACCCCGACCACTCGCCCGGTGCGGCGCCGCTGCAGGCCCTGTGCGCCAGCAAGCCGCCCATTCTGGGTCTGGCCTCGCGCCCCACAGCGCGGGCCAACAGCCAGTTCAAGCCCGACCGCGAGCTGCAGGACGGCGAACGCCTGGTGCTGGCGGCGGGTGGCGTTGCGCACACACTGCGCACCATTCACACCCCCGGCCACATGGCCAACCATGTGTGTTTTGTGCTCGAAGAAGACGGGCTGCTGTTCTCGGGCGACCACATCCTCAACGGCAGCACCACTGTGATCGACCCGCCCGACGGCCACATGGGCGACTATTTGAATTCGCTCGACCTGCTGGCCGCGGCGTGTGACAGCGATGGCATTGGCTTCATCCTGCCGGCCCACGGCCATGTGCTGGGCAATGCCCGCCAGGCCATCACCCAGCTCAAGGCGCACCGCCTGCGGCGCGAGGCCAAGATCGCTGCTGCCATGCAGGCCCTGCCGGGCGGCACGCTGGAGCAATGGGTTGAAAAAGCCTATGACGACGTGCCGCCGCGCCTGTGGCCGGTGGCTGCGCGCTCGTTGCAGGCGCATGTGGACCACATCCGCGAGAGCCTGGGCGCATGAGTGAAGAAGGCATCCGCCTGGCCAAACGCGTGGCGGCCAGTCAGGTGTGTTCGCGCCGCGAGGCCGAAGAACTGATTGCCGCAGGCGCGGTGCAGGTGAACGGCGAGGTGGTCACCGACCCGGCACGCCGTGTGTTGGACGGCGCACGCGTGCAGGTGCTGGCCCAGACCGCGGCCCAGTGGGGTGTGGGCGCGCTGACTGTGCTGCTGCACAAACCCGCAGGCGCCCGGGCCGTCGACGCCCTCCGTGCCGCCTGGCCTGCCTTGGGGCTGGGGCCTGCGCCCGTGGCCTCGCTGCTCGAACACCTGCCGCTGCCTGTGGCCGCGGCTGGCCTGTCGGCCTGGTCAAACGATCGCGCCATGGTGCGGCGTCTGCAAGACCGCGAACGTCCGCTCGAACTCGAATGGTTGCTGACCCTGCCCGTGGCGGCGGCCGGCCCGGTCATCACCGAGTTGCAAGCCGGTGGCGTGCGCGCCAGCCTGGGCCACGAGCGCGATGGCGTGGGGCAGTGGCGCCTGGTGGACAAGGGCGACCGTGGGGCCGAACTGGTGGACTTTCTTGACCGAGGTCAATTCAGGGGGCTTTGGACGCTGCGCCGCCAGCGCGTCGGCCGCATGGGTTTGTCGCCACTGGCGGCCGGTCAGGCACGTTTGCAGCTGGAGTTTGAAAGGTTTTGAAACAAATTTCCCCCATTTGCTGAGGGCTTGGCCTTGAAAAGCGCTGGACTCAGCCCAAAATCCCTCTACCGGTCAGGAAATTGACCTGCCAACTTTGGCGCAGACAGGAGAACACCATGCGTTTGAGTACCAAAAGCCGTTTTGCCGTGACCGCCATGATCGATGTGGCCCTTCGCGAGGACCGTGGCCCGGTTTCGCTGGCCGCCATCAGTGAGCGTCACCAGATTTCGCTGTCTTATCTGGAGCAGCTGTTCAGCAAGCTGCGCCAGGCTGCCTTGGTGGAGAGCACCCGTGGCCCTGGCGGCGGCTATTCGCTGGGCCGTGCCGCCGAGCAGATTTCGATGGCCGACATCATGAGCGCCGTGGACGCGCCCACCGACGAGGAAGCGGCCGGTGAGCAGGACAGCTGGGTGAGCAGCGATCTGTGGTCGAGTGTGAACAACCAGATGCTGGCCCATTTGCAGTCCATCAGCCTGCGCCAGTTGGTGGCCGAGCAGCGCGCCAAGGGCGTGGCGGTGGAGCCCGCGCCGGTCAAGGTGCCGTCGATCAAGAAAGGGGTGTTTGCCCGCCCCAAGGTCGATGTGCTGAAGATCACTGCCCCGAACTCGGTGTTCGCGCTGGCCGCCACCCTGGTGCCGGGCCGCAGCTGATCGCTTCGGATTTCTGAAAAAAACCGCCTTCGGGCGGTTTTTTTGTGTGCCTTTGGCTGGGGCATCGTGTGGGGCCAGAGTGGGTTCCTCATGCTGCGGGGGTACGCAGAAATCGTCACCCACTCTGGCCCCACACGATGCGAGGTCTGCAAGGCCTTTGTGGTCAGCGACACAGGGAGCGCGGTGGGCGGTGGCCGGGGTGACGATTTCTGCGTACCCGCAGCATGAGGAGCCCCGGCCAC